>JAEEGL016297686.1_pt1 | contig 38551 bp, 29 predicted proteins | sample 9134231 | NCBI WGS metagenome assembly JAEEGL01 (sample SAMN16246548, study PRJNA631951) | gut metagenome | biome: gut microbiome; feature: rumen; material: fiber-attached | host: Bos | place: Iran: Karaj | collected 2018-10 | reverse complement strand
GGAACTAAAGAATGTCCAAGATTAAATGTATTTAGATCAAATAAAAACATTTTCGTTCAAATTATCGATGACGAAACTGGTACTACCCTAGTTAGCTCTTCAAGCGTTACACTAAAATTAAAGAATGGTGGTAATGCCGAAGCTGCTGCCAAAGTTGGTGCTGATATAGCTAAAAAAGCTACTAAAAAAGGTATCAAGGCTGTAGTATTCGATAGAGGTGGATACCAATATCATGGACGTGTTGCTGCATTAGCAGACGCTGCACGTGAAAATGGATTGGAGTTTTAGGAGGTAAGTATTATGGCAAGAAATGAAAAGAATATGGACCTTAAGAACAAGAAACTTTTAGATGAAAAAGTAATAGACATCTCTAGAGTTACTAAAGTTACTAAAGGTGGTAGAAACATGAGATTCTCAGCTACTATGGTAGTTGGAGATGGAAAAGGCTTAGTAGGAATTGGTTCAGGAAAATCTAATGAAGTTCCTGAAGCTATTAAAAAGGCTTTACAAGCAGCTAATAAGAACTTAGTAAGAGTTTCATTAGTTGATAATAGAACAGTTCCACATGAAGCTATTGGTACTTGTGGTAGAGCAAAAGTTATGATTAAACCTGCTCCACAAGGTACTGGAATCGTTGCTGGTGGTGCTGCACGTGCTGTACTTGAACTTGCTGGTGTTAAAGATATCGTATCTAAATCATTAGGAGCAAATACAAAAGCAAACGTTGCAAAAGCTACATTAGCAGCATTACAATTAGAACGTACAGCTGAACAAATCGCTGAATTACGTGGTAAGAAAGTTGAGGAGTTATAATATGAAATTAGATAATTTAGTTAAATCTCCTGAATATAAAACAAGAAAAAGAGTTGGACGTGGCCCAGGATCTGGATTAGGAAAAACATCTGGACGTGGAGAAAACGGACAAAAATCTAGAAGTGGAGTAAGCATTTCAGCTTGGTTCGAAGGTGGACAAACTCCATTATATAGAAGAGTACCTAAAAGAGGATTCAATAATTCTCAATTTAGAACAGAATTCGCTGTAATCAATTTATCAGATTTAAATAGATTTAAAGATGGTGAAGTTGTTACTCCAGAATTATTAAAAGAATTAGGTATTGTTAAAAAACAATTAGCTGGTATCAAAGTATTAGCTAATGGTAAATTAGAAAAGAAGTTAACAGTAAAGGCTCATAGATTCTCATCTAAAGCCGTTACAAAGATTGAGGAACAAGGCGGAACAGCAGAGGTGATTTAAAATGTTCAAAAGTCTTAAGGGGCTATTTAGCTCTAACAATAAAGATTTGAGAAAAAGAATTTACTTCACACTACTTGTACTGGCTGTATTTGCCTTAGGAACTGATATCATTGTTCCAGGAGCTACAAAAATTACAAGTAAATTAGGTTTCTTAGATTTATTAAACCTAATGAGTGGTGGTAGTTTAAGAACTTTTTCAATATTTGCACTAGGAGTTATGCCATATATTACGGCAACAATCTTAACTCAATTATTGCAAATGGATATACTTCCATATTTTAAAGAATTGAAGGATCAAGGGGCTACCGGAAGACAAAAGATAAATCGTATTAACAGATATCTAGGTATTTTCTTCGCCTTCTTACAAGGTTACATTTATTCAGTAGCCTTCATGGGTGGAACTACAATAGAAGTTGTTAAAACAACAATTATCTTAACAGCCGGTACATCTTTATTGCTATGGTTGGCTGATCAAATATCAACAAAGGGTATTGGTAGTGGTATATCACTATTCATTATGGCGGGTATCGTTAATTCGTTACCAACAACATTTATTACTGCTTTCAATGATTTGATATTAGCTGATACATTTACTAGATGGGTTGGAATCTTACTATTTGTTGTATTTACACTTGCTTACTTATTAATTTTAACAGGTGTTGTATATATGCAAATAAGTGAACGTCGTGTTCCAATTCAACATAGTAATAGAACAGATAGTTCAAATAATAGTATTGAACAATCTTATATTCCTTTAAAGCTAAATTCAGCAAGCGTTATGCCTGTAATCTTTGCAAGTGCGATTACAACTGTACCGTCACTTATTGCAAACTTTATTAATAACGATGCATTTAAGCAATTTATTGAAAAATATATCGTATATACTTCTGGACCAGGATATGTACTATATATCGTATTGATTTTCGCATTTGGTTACGTTTATACATTAATGGAATTAAATCCAAAAGAAATGTCTGAAAATCTAGATAAGAATAGAAGTTATATTCCAGGAATTATCCCTGGTGAAAAAACTGCAAGTTATTTAAAAGGAACAATTACAAGACTTACAATGGTTGGTAATATTTTCCTAATTGTACTTGCATCTATTCCAATTTTAATTAGTAAGATTCCTAATCTTTCTAGTTCCGTAACACTAGGAGGTACAGGATTACTTATCGTTGTTGGTGTCGCTCTAGAAACTTTCAAGCAACTTGAAAGTAGTATCGTTTCAAGAAGTTATCAAGGAAACAGAAAGAGAAGACGTAGAAGAGCATGAGAAAAAATGTAATATTTATTGCTCCTCCAGCTGCTGGAAAGGGCACACAAAGTGAATTACTTGTTAATAAATATGGTTATTGTCATATATCAACAGGTGATTTACTAAGAGAAGAAGTAGCTAGTGGTAGTGAACTAGGTAAAGAACTAGATGTAGTTATGAAATCTGGTGCACTAGTAAGTAATGAAATCGTAACTGATTTATTACGTAATAGACTTGCTTCTAAAGATATCGAAAATGGATTTATCTTAGATGGATATCCAAGAACTTTAGACCAAGCTAAACTTTTAATTGAGTTAGCAAAGGAATTGAATATCGATTTAGGTTATGTTATCTATTTAGATATGGATAAAACTACTGCAATGCATAGAGCATTAGGTAGACAAACATGTCCACAATGTGGTCGTGGTTATAATAAGTATGAAGATGTATTAAAACCAAAAACTGAAAACATTTGTGATGATTGTGGTGTTGAACTAGAATCAAGATCAGATGATAATGAAGAAACATTTAATGAACGTTTTGATACATTTATTGAAAACACTAAACCTTTATTAGACTACTTTGAACAAGAAGGAATTCTTAAGATGGTAGATAATACAGGTACACCGGAAGAAATTTTCGAGAGAATTGAAAGTGTGATTTAATGGTAAATATTTATAGTGATGATGAGATTAAATTAATTAAAGAATCAGGACATATAACTTATATGTGCCATCAACACTTAAAGAGTTTACTAAAACCAGGAGTTACAACAAAATTCTTGGATGATGAAGCAGGTAAGTTCATTCGTGAACAAGGTGGTGTCCCAAGTTGCTTAGGCTACGAGGGATACCCCAACAATATCTGCATATCAGTAAATGATGAAGTGGTTCATGGTATTGGAAGAGACGATGTTTTCTTAAAAGAAGGCGATGTCGTAACATTAGATATATGCACACTATATAAAGGATATCATTCTGATTCAGCGTGGTCTTATCCAGTGGGTAAAGTAAATAAAGAAAAAGAACATTTACTATATCATACAGAAAGAGCTTTATATGCTGGATTAAAAGAAATAAAAGCTGGCGCTAAACTTGGAAATGTCTCAGCACGAATTCAACAATATGCTGAAAAGCATGGACTTGGAGTAGTAAGAGAATTAGAAGGTCATGGCGTTGGACATGAATTACACGAAGACCCAGGGGTTCCAAATTATGGAAAATATAATACTGGTATGGTATTAAAAACCGGTATGGTTATAGCAGTCGAACCAATGCTTACAGCAGGTAAAAGATATGTTGCTATGCTAGATGATGATTGGACAATCGTTACTGAAGATGGTCGTCCAGCAGCGCATTATGAACATACAATAGCTGTAAGAGATGATGGATTCGAAATATTAACAGGAGAGTGAAAAAGTGGCTAAAGAGCAAAAAATAGAGTTCAAAGGAACAGTATTAGAAAAAACTCATGATTTATACAAAATAGAAATTGATCTTGAAAATAAAGCAGGATCAAGTAAGTTAATTGTAACTGCCCGTGTTTCTGGTAAAATCCGCATGAACAACATTCGTATTTTAGCAGGTGATAAAGTTACAGTAGAAATGTCACCAACTGATTTAACACACGGGATAATAAAATATAGAAACTAATGGAGGTTTATTATGAAAGTAAGAGCATCAGTTAAAAAAATCTGCCCAAAATGCAGAATTATTAAAAGAAAAGGTAGAATAATGGTTATTTGTGATAACCCTAAACATAAACAAAGACAAGGCTAGGAGGAAAAACAATGGCACGTATTAAGAATATTGAATTACCAAAGGACAAAGCCGTATATATTGGATTAACTGCTATTTACGGAATTGGTCAAAGCACTGCTAAAAAGATTTGTGCAGCTGCTAATGTTGATGCAGAATTAAAAGTTAGAGATTTAACTGCTGATCAAGAACAAGCTTTAAGAAGCGAAGTAGATAACTATGTTGTTGAAGGAGAACTTCGTAGAGAAGTTCAAATGAACATCAAAAATAAAATGGAAATTAATTCTTACCAAGGAGTTAGACATAAAAAAGGTTTACCAGTACATGGACAAAGAACTAATAGAAATGCTAGAACTCGTAAAGGTAGAGGTAAAGTTGTTGCTAACAAGAAAAAAGTTGGTAAATAATTTATAGGAGGTAAAGAATAATGGCTTATAATAGAAGAAAAAGAAAAGTTAAAAAGAATATACCTGAAGCACAAGCACACATTTCATCATCATATAATAACACTTTAGTTACTATTACTGATGTAAATGGTAATACAATAAGCTGGGCTTCAAGTGGAACTATTGGATATAAAGGTTCTAAAAAGAAAACTCCTTATGCTGCTGGATTAGCTGCTGAAAGCGCTGGTAAAGCTGCTATGGATGCTGGAGTTGTTAAAGTAGAAGTATTCGTTAAAGGTTTAGGTGGAGGACGTGAAACAGCAATTCGTTCTTTACAAGCTGTTGGACTAGAAATCACTGCTATTAACGATGAAACACCAGTACCACACAATGGATGTAGACCACCAAAACGTCCAAGAAATTAATAAAAAATAATTAGGAAAGAGGATTTGAAAATGAACTTTGAAAAACCAGAATATAAAATTACTGAATATGAAGAAAGCAAACATTATGGTAAATTTGAACTTGAACCTTTAGAAAGAGGTTTTGGTACAACTATTGGTAATGCATTAAGAAGAGTAATGCTATCTAGTATGCCAGGTAGTGCTGTTACAAGCGTTAAAATTGATGGTGTAATGCATGAATTCCAAAAAATAGATGGCGTTAGAGAAGATGTAATGAACATCATTCTTAACATTAAGACACTTGTTGTTAAAAACTATTCTAATGATAAGAAAATAATTAGATTATCAGCTGATACTGAAGGGGAAGTTACTGCTGGTATGATCAATCATGATCCAGATATCGAAATTATTAATCCAGAACTAGTTATTTGTAATTTAGTAAAAGGTGGCAAAATTGATATTGAAATGACTGTTGATAATGGTCGTGGATATGTTGATTCTAAAGAAAATAAGAGAATGATGGGTGAACAAGTTGGTGTTATTCCAATTGACTCATTATATTCTCCAATTGAAAAAGTTTCTTTTGATGTTGAAAGTGCACGTGTAGGACACAATGAAAACTATGATAAGTTAATCATTGAAGTATTTACAAACGGATCTTTAACTCCAGAAGAAGCAATGGCTTTATCAAGCCGTATCTTAATTGAACATTTAAATATCATTGCTGATTTAAATCAAATCGCTGATATTACAGGTATCATTGCTGAAAAGAAAGTTGATACAATTACTAAGACATTAGAAACTCCTATTGAAGAAATCGAATTCTCTGTAAGAGCATACAACTGCTTAAAGAGAGCTGGTATTAATACAATGCAAGACCTAATCGATAAGAGAGAAGTAGAAGTAACTAAGATTAGAAACTTAGGTAAGAAATCACTTAAAGAAGTAATTGATAAAGTAAATGAAATGGGACTTAAGTTCCACGAATAATATCATAAGGAGGTTACACAATGTATAGAAAATTAGGTAGAGAATCTAAAATAAGAAGAAGTATTTTAGCTGGAATTACCAAAGATGTAATCATGAATGAATACGTTGTTACTACTGAGGCTAGAGCTAAAGAAGTAAGAAAATTCGTTGATAAAATGATTACTTATGGTAAGGAAGGTTCACTTGTTTCTAGAAGAAAAGCTTTAGCATTCTTACATAACGATACTAAAGTTGTTGATAAAGTATTCAACGAATTAGCTCCTCGTTATCAAGAACGTCAAGGTGGATATACTAGAATAATTAAATTAGTAGAAAGAAAAGGCGATGACGCCTTAACAGTAAGACTTGAATTAGTAGACTAATCAAGTCTTTTTTATTTGTGTTAACTAATATGTCAAATTGCAAATAAAAAACATATTTCTTAAAAAATATTTAAATAACGCTTTTTTCATGTTATAATATTATCATAGTGTGATACTAGAAAGAGAGCGTGAGTATAATGGGGATGGCTAATGGACAAAGCGTACACAAACAAGACAATTTATTTACTCATTTTCCGATATATGTTGTTCTAGGTGTGTATTACTGCATCCATTTTTTAGGGACACCATTTATAGCCCTATGGAATGCACTTTCAAACTCATTAAATAAAACCGTTAACGGCGGTAAAATGGATACAAATTTACAAGGAGCTTACTTAAATCAAAGAGAAGCAGATGCTAGAGCTCAAGCTACAGCAGCTCAAACTCAAGCCATGATGCAACAACAACAAGTTAAGAAGATTGTTAAAGTAAACCCTAAACTTATTGAATCACGTGAAGCCCTAATCAATGCAATTGAGGCCACTGAAGAGATAAGAAGTGATAAACCTGTAACATATCGATATGAAGCATTATCACCATTTGGACGCGTTATAAAAGGTACTTTCTTCGGTTTCTCAAAGACTGAAGTATATACTTTCCTAGAAAATGAAGGATATAAAGTATTTAGTATTGAAACTAGCCCACAAATTGAAAAAATATTTGGACCAACTGGTATTATGTCATTCTTTGGAAATAAGATCTCTACAAAGAATATCGTATTCTGGTTACAACAATTATCTACTTACTTAAAAGCTGGTATTCCACTAACGGACGCAATGCGTATTTTAAGCCGTCAAATGGGTAAAAAGAATAAAAAGATTGAACGTATATTTAATTCAATTGTATATAACTTAACATTAGGTGAGAATTTCTCAACAGCATTAGTTAAACAAGATGATGCTTTTCCACCATTGTTAATTAATATGATTAAATCTGCCGAAGCAACAGGTGACCTAGAAGGTACACTTGATGATATGGGCGCATATTATAAATCAATTGAAACAGTAAGAAAAGAAATGATAAGTGCTTTAACTTATCCATGCTTAGTATTAGTATTTGCTATAGTCGTAATTATTTTCTTATTAGTATACTTAGTACCTCAATTCGTAGATATCTATGAAACAGCAGGTGCTAAATTAAATCCAATAACACAATTCCTGGTTGATGCCAGTGCCTTCATGAAGGCTAACTTACTATATGTAATTATTGCACTTATCTTAACAGTAATCTTAATTGTATTCTTATACAAGAATGTTAAACAAGTTAGATATGCAATGCAAGTAGCTGCCATGAAGATGCCTGTATTCAAGAACGTTATTATTTATAAAGAAATGACAGTCTTTACTAAGACATTCTCATCTTTATTAGCAAACAACGTATTCATTACAGATTCCATGGCTATCTTAAGTCAGGTTACATCAAACGAAATATATCGTGAGATAATGCAAACAACAATCAACTACATCACTCGTGGTGAAAAAATATCTGAAGCATTCCGTGATCATTGGGCAATCCCAGAAATCGCTTATTACATGATGGTAACAGGTGAATCTACTGGTGAACTTGCTGAAATGATGGGAAGAGTATCAGAATACTATGAAGAACAACATAAGTTATTAGTTAACTCATTAAAGACATTAATTGAACCAATGTTAATTCTATTCCTAGCAGTAGTCGTAGGTGGAATTATGATTGCAATTCTTGTTCCAATGTTTAGCTTATACGAAGAAATTCTTAATAGTTAAGCGAATTAATTTAACAACTTTGGGGAGGTTTTACACAATGGAAACATTAATAGCTGTATATGCATTTATAATTGGATTATTTATGGGCTCGTTTTACAATGTCGTAGCAATGCGACGTTGTAAAAACGAATCAATAGTATTTCCAGGTTCCCATTGTGTAAACTGTAACCATAAATTAGCGTGGTATGAGTTAATACCCGTTTTTTCTTATATAGGATTAAGAGGTAGATGCAAACAATGTAAAAAACCAATATCTATCCAATATCCATTAGTAGAATTATTTACTGCTTTATTATTTAGCTTGAGTATATTCATTTTTGGATTGTCTCTTAATGCTATTATTGCTATTATATTATCATCAATAGTTATTATTACATTTATAACTGATTATAAATATATGATTATTTTAGATGAAGTATTAATTGTTGGTGCTATTGGTATTGTTCTAACATATTTAATAGGTGAAGGATTCGAAGCATTCATTCCTCACTTACTTGGAGCTTTATTAATGTTCACTGTAATGTTCCTTGTTAGAATAATTGGAAATAGAGCTTTTAAAACTGAATCTTTAGGATGGGGCGATATTAAACTAAGTGCTTTAGCAGGTTTAGTCCTTGGACCTTTACTAGGAGTAGTATATATATTCCTAGGATCTGTTTTAGCATTACCATATGCTTTATTCCTAAGTATTAGAAATAAAGATAATGTCTTACCATTTGGTCCTTTCTTATGTCTAAGTTTATTAATACTATTTGCCAATCAAGATTTAGTTTTAAATATATTAAATAAATTATTGGGAGTGTAACATATGAAGAAACTACTAGTGGCAATCATATGTTTCTTTTCATTTTCTTTAATAGTTAATGCTAGTTCAGCTACTAAAGTCCAAATAGATATGTATTTATATAATGATAGTCATGTTGATGTCGTAGAAACTTGGGATTTAACCAGTGGTTCAACATTTGATCGCTATCTAGATAAAACATATGAAACAAGCGATATAACAGTATCTAGTAATAGCAAAGACTATAAACTTATTAACAAATGTGAATTAGTCGAAGAATATACATTCTGTATTAAAAATAATGTTATTAAGATCAAAGGTAAAAGAAAAAAAGAAACAGTTAAAATAACTTATAGTATGAAAAAATTTGTAACTAAGTTTAAAGATATAACTGGTTTGTTTTATAATGTCCTTCCAAAAAAAAGTAAGGTTTCTATTGAAACATTGAATTTAACTATTCGTGGTGAAACAAAATTTGAATCAGGTAATACTGTTTCTTATGGGGTAGGTAAAAATACTACTGTTTCTATCGAAGAAAACTCCATTAAATTATTATCTAAAAATGTTGAAAATAATCAAAAATTATATTTATTAACTAATTTTGATAGTGCTATCAAATTTGATGAATATACTGAAAACAATCATAACTTCGAAGAAGTATATCAAGAAGTTATTAAAAAAGAATCTTTATTCGAAGGCATCTTACGTTTATTACGTCAAGAAGTAAGTATAGCTATTATTGCTATTATCGTAATAATCGTTTTAGTAATATTTGTTAATCGTGTATTATTAGATAAATCTGGTCGTGATTCATATCACCGTGTAGTATTATATGAAGATAAAGTATTACCACGAATGAGTTCTGTACCTTATTATGAATCAATACCTTGTAATGGAAGTATTTTAAAAATAAATTATTTAGGTGGTTATTTTGGTATTATTAAAAATAAATCTAATATAATTGGTGCATATTTATTTAAATGGGTATGCGAAGGTCGTTGTGTTATTGTTAATAACAAACTACGTATGACTTCCAAAACGCAAATAACTAATCGTTATGAACGAGCATTATATAATTTAATATTACAAGCTACTAAAGAAAATATGCTTGATTCTAAACGTTTAAAAAACTATGTTGATGAACACTGTGATGATTTTATTGAATGGTATAAATCTGTTGATAAAACAATTATTGATGCTGAATTAAGCAAAGGCACAATTAAAAAGAATAAACGCAATTTAGTTATTCAAGAACACTTATTTAATGAAGCTGAAAATATCTTAGGACTAAAGAGATATTTATTACACTTTAATCAAGTACCTAGACAAGTACCATTAAATGAAAATTCTTATAAATCTTTATTAGTATGTGCTGTTCTTTTAGGTGTTGAGGAAGATGTATCTAAAGAAATATTACGTAAGAATAACGATAATATTTTTGCAGCTAAATTATTAGAATTTTCTAAAATGACAGATTACTATAAAGGAATAAATCAACAAATTAAAAATCGTATTGTTTTAACGAGACAATCAAAAAAGGAAGAAAAAGAGGAAGACGTATCAGAAAACTGATACGTTTTTTTAATATAATAAAATTAATTATGATATAATTAAGAAGTAGATTTTATAGATAAGGGTGATAATATGTATAAAATAATCGATGGAAATAAAGCTTGCGCAGATATGTCATATATCTTTAGCGAAATAGCTTCAATTTATCCAATAACACCAAGTAGTCCGATGGCTAATGAAGTAGATTCTTTAGCTAATGAAGGTGCAAAAAACTTATATAATGACACTGTTAAAGTTGTCGAAATGCAAAGTGAAGCAGGTGCTGCTGGTGCCTTACATGGTGCTTTATTATCAGGTTCATTAGCAACAACATATACGGCATCTCAAGGATTATTATTAATGATTCCTAATATGTATAAGATAGCCGGAGAATGTTTACCAGCGGTTATTCATGTGGCTGCTAGAACTGTAGCAACTCATGCATTATCAATATTTGGTGATCACTCTGATATTTATGCTGCTCGTTCAACAGGTTTTTGTATGTTAGCAAGTAATAATGCTAATGAAGCTAACCATCTAGCAGCAGTTGCTCATTTAAGTGCAATCGAGGGTTCATTACCATTTATGCATTTCTTTGATGGATTTAGAACTTCTCATGAAGTAATTAAAGTTAATGAACTTGAACGTGAAGATGTTCTTAAACTTATCAATTACGATAAAATTAATGAATTTAAAAAACACATGTTAAATGTTGGTAATGATATTCAAAAAGGTATGGCTGAGAACGAAGATATTTATTTCCAATCAGTCGAAGCTCGTAATAATTTATATACTAATATGGCTGATATTGTCGCCGATAATATGGTTAAAATAAATGCGCTTGCTGGTACTTCTTATCAACCATTTAACTATTATGGAAATCAAGAAGCTGAAAATATAATTGTTGCTATGGGTTCTGTATGTGATACTGTTAAACTAGTTATTGATGATTTAGTTAAAAAAGGTGAATCAGTTGGTTTAATCGAAGTTCACTTATATCGTCCTTTTAGTAAAAAGTATTTTGAACAAGCATTACCATTAACTACTAAACGTATTGCTGTTCTTGATCGTACTAAAGAAGCAGGTGGAACAGGTGAACCATTATACTTAGATGTATGTTCTATATTAAAAGATAAAGATATTAAAATAGTCGGCGGAAGATATGGTTTAGCAAGTAAAAATACTACACCAGATCAAATCAATGATGTTTATGAAATGCTAAAAGGTGAATTAAAAGATAATTTCACTATTGGTATCGAAGATGATGTAACAAATCTATCATTACCACATCATGACTATAAATTAGATTTAGGTTGCCAAGAAATCAAAATATATGGTTTTGGTTCTGATGGTATGGTAAGTACAAGTAAAGATATTATTAAAATATATGGTCATGAAACAGAAAAATATGTTCAAAGTTATAACCAATATGATTCTAAAAAGAGTGGTGGAATTACTATATGTAATATTAGAATTAGTGATAATCCAATTAAAGCTCCATTCTATGTAACAGAACCAGATATTGTTGTTATTACTAAAGAAGAATATTTATTTAGATTAAATATGATTAGTAATATTAAAGATAATGGTATCTTATTAATCAATACTAGACATGATAATATGGATAAATTCTTACCAAATCATATTAAAAAAACTATTAAAGATAAACATATAAAATTATATATTATTAATGCCGAAAAACTAGCTAATGATGCTGGTATTAAAGGTAAAATCAGTAAGATAATGGAAATGATTATTTTACACTTACTAAAGTTAGATAATGCTCGTGAATTTGTTCGTTTCTCTATTACTAAACAATTTGGTAATAAAGGCGATGATATTATCAATGCTAATAATAATGCTGTTGATCAAGCACTAGATAATTTACACGAAGTAACCGAAGAATTAACTGTTAATGATGAAGTACTTGAAAAGAATAAAAATATATATGAAGTAATAGCTAATATGGAAGGTGATTCATTACCAGTTAGCGATTTACTTAAATATCGTGATGGTACATTTGAAAATGGTTTAACTAAAAATGAAAAGCGTAAAATATCTTCATTTGTTCCAAAATGGAATAAAGATAATTGTATTGGTTGTGCTCAATGTTCAATTGTTTGTCCACATGCCGTTATTAGACCATTTGCTGTTAAAGATAAATCACAAGGTATACCATTCGTAGGTAAACCAGATTATAATTATATAATTGAGGTTTCTGAAGCTGATTGCACATCATGTGGTTTATGTATTAAAGCATGTCCTGGTAAACAAGGAAATAAAGCTTTATCCTTTGGTGAATATGATGAAGCAAAAGCTAAAGAAGCTAAAGAATTATTTGAAAACTATACTAATCCAGTTGATTTAGCACCGAAAACAACTATTAAAGGAACTCAATTAGTTAAACCACGTTTTGAATTTAGTGGTTCATGTGCTGGATGTGGAGAAACTCCATATATTAAGTTATTAACTCAATTATTCGAAGATAAATTAGTTATTGCCAATGCTACAGGATGTTCATCAATTTATGGTGGTTCTGTACCATCTACACCATATACTATTCCATGGGCTAATTCTTTATTCGAAGATAATGCTGAATTTGGTTATGGTATGTTATTAAGTTATAATAATATGCGTAATCGTATTGAAACTATTATGACTAATAACTTAGATAATGTTGATAATGAAACAAAAGAATTATTTAATAAATGGTTAGAAAATAAAGAAGATTTCGCAATTACTAAAGAAGTCAAAGAACAATTAAATATGTCTCTAATTCCAAACGAATTAAAAGATTTAATTGATTATATCCCTGCCCGTAGTGTATGGACTATTGGTGGTGATGGTTGGGCTTATGATATCGGATTTGGTGGAATAGATCACGTCTTAAGTAGTGGAGAAAATGTTAACATTTTAGTACTTGATACAGAGGTATATTCCAATACAGGTGGTCAAGCATCTAAATCATCACGTATTGGTGCTGTAGCTCAATTTGCCGGTTTTGGTAAAAAGACTACTAAAAAAGATTTATTTAAGATTGCTATGAGTTATCCAAATTGTTATGTAGCTAGTATTTCTTTAGGCTCTAACTTCATGCAAACAATTAAAGCTATGAACGAAGCTGAAAAACATAATGGTCCATCAATTATAATTGCTTATTGTCCATGTATTGAACAGGGTATAAAAGGTGGAATGAGTAATTCAATAGATGAAGAAAAACTTGCTGTTCAATGTGGTTATGTAAATTTAATGCGTTATAATCCAGAAGAACAAAAATTATATTTTGATTCTAAAGAACCTGATTTTGAAAAATATCATGAATTCTTAATGAACGAAACTCGTTATAATAGTTTATATAAAAAGAATCCAGAAATAGCTGATGAAATATTAGCAATTAATAAAGAAGAAGCTATTAAAAGATATAATTATTATCAAGAATTAAGTAAAAAGGAGAATTAATAATTCTTCTTTTTTTCTTAATATAATGGTATAATCAAATAGTTGTAATTAAATAGAAAGGAAGAATTTCTATGTTAAGATTATTTAAAAATCTTACTAAAAGGCAAGTAGAATTCATAATAATTGCTTTAATATTAGTATTAGCAGGTGTAGGTTTAGATTTAACTATGCCAGAATACATGAGTGAAATAACAAGATTAGTTCAAACTCCAGGTAGTGCTATGTCTGATATTATTCGCAATGGATTATATATGCTTGGATGTACAGCATTAAGTCTAATATGTACAATTATTGTTAGTTATTGTGCTGCTAGAATAGCATCATCTTTTGCTGCTGTATTACGTGGTAAAATGTTTACTAAAATAGAAACATTAGGACTACAAGAAATGAAACAATTCTCTACGAGTAGTTTAATTACTCGTTCTACGAACGATGTTACTCAAGTAGATATGATAATTGGTTTAGGTCTCCAAATGGTTGCTAGAGCCCCAATAATGACTGTATGGGCTGTTATGAAAATCCTTAATAAAGGTTATGAATGGAGTATGTTAACGGCAGCTTGTGTTGTAGTATTATTAATAACTATTGCTTGTATATTATCTTTAGTATTACCAAGATTTGCCAAAGTACAAAAATTAATTGATAAACTAAATAGTGTTACTCGTGAAAACTTAACTGGTATAAGAGTAATTAGAGCATTTAATGCCGAAGATTATCAAAACAAAAGATTTGCTAATATTAATGATGATTTAACTAATACTCAATTATTTAACCAAAGAGCTTTTGCTATTTTAGGTCCAATTATGAATTTAGTAATGCATGCTTTAGTCTTAGGTATCTATATTATTGGTGCTATATTAATATCTAAAGCAGGTGCTGTTGAAAAACTAACTTTATTTAGTAATATGGTTGTATTCTCTAGTTATGGTATGATGGTTATTACTTCATTTTTAATGTTAGGTATGATATTTATGTTATGGCCAAGAGCTAAAATATCTGCGGATCGTATTAATGAAGTATTAGATTGTCCAGTAACTATCAAGGAAGGATCTTTCGATGGTGAAACTGAAGAAAAAGGTACTATTGAATTTGATAATGTATCATTTAAGTATCCTGATGCTGATGAATATATTTTAAGAGATATATCCTTTAAAGTTAATCGTGGTGAAACAGTAGCTATAGTGGGTTCAACTGGTGCTGGTAAAACTACATTAATAAATTTAATACCAAGATTATATGATGTTACAACTGGTAATGTTTTTGTTGATGGTCGAAATGTTAAAGAATATAAACAATCTAATCTAAATAACAGAATAGGTTATGTACCACAAAAAGCTGTTATGTTTACTGGTTCAGTATATAATAACGTATCTTATGGATATGTTAATGGTAAGAAACCATCTAATGAAAAAGTTGATGATGCTATAAGAATAGCGCAAGCTCAAGATTTTGTTGAAAAAATGGACGGGGGAAAACAAAGTAAAATAGCTCGTGGAGGTACAAATATATCTGGTGGCCAAAAACAAAGATTAGCTATTGCCAGAGCTATAGCTCGAGATCCAGAAATATACATATTTGATGATTCTTTCTCTGCTTTAGATTATCAAACAGATTCTAAATTACGAAGAGAACTAAAACAATATACTAAAGATGCTACAAATATAATTGTTGCTCAAAGAATAGGAACAATTATGAAAGCTGATAAGATTATTGTTTTAGACGAAGGTAAATGTGTTGGAATTGGAACACACGAATATTTATTAAATAATTGTGATGTATATAAAGAAATTGCCTTATCACAATTGAGTGAGGAGGAACTATCTAATGCCTAGAATGGGAAGAGGTCCTAGATCTCACGAAAAATCAAAAGACTTTGTCGGAGCAATGAAAGTATTAATTGGAAAGTTAAAACCATGGGCTGTTCCAATGATTATCTCATGTATTTTAGCTTTTGCTGGTTCAATTCTTTCAGTAATTGCACCGGATAAATTAGCTGATGTAGCTAATATAATTTCTAAGTCATTAATACCTAATACAGAAATGGATGTTGTATCATTAAAAAATATTATTACTACATTAGCAATAATATATATATTTGGTGCTTTATTCCATTATATTCAAGCATTATTAATGACTGGTATATCAAATAAATTTGCCCGTGATTTACGTAAAAAAATAAGTGAAAAAATTGATGTCTTACCACTTAAATATTTCGACAATCACGAAACCGGAGATATTCTATCTCGTATAACTAATGATGTTGATTCTATTTCCCAAAATATGAATAATAGTTTAGCAACATTAATATCGAATATAACGTTATTTTTAGGTTCATTATTTATGATGTTTGTTAGTAATTGGATGATGGCTCTAACTGCTATTCTTTCAACTGCTATAGGCTTTATATTAATGTTTATAATATTAAATAAATCACAAAAATATTTTGATATGAATCAAAAAGCCTTAGGTGATCTAGAAGGTTATATCGAAGAAATATATTCAGGCCATAGTGTTGTTAAAATCAATAATGGTCGTGAAGAAGCATTACAAAGATTCGAAGTTCTTAATGAACAATTAAATATCGCTAAAAGAAAAAGTATCTTCCTCGGAGGATTAAGTCAACCAACAATGCATTTTGTCGGTAATCTAGGTTATGTTGCTGTATGTATTGTCGGTGCTTTATTAACTATGAATAATATTACTTCTTTTGGTGTAATAGTTGCCTTTATGATTTATATTAGATTATTTACTAATCCATTATCTCAAATAGCACAAGCTTTTAATGGTCTACAATCGGCAGCTGCAGCTTCTGAAAGAGTATTTGAATTCTTAGGTGAACCAGAACAATCTGATGAATCTAATTTAACTGATGTTCTTAAAGTCGAAGATGTCAAAGGGGCAATTACTTTTGATCATGTTAAATTTAGTTATGATGATACAAGAACTATTATCAAAGACTTTAGTGCCAATATTACTCCAGGACAAAAGATTGCTATTGTTGGACCAACAGGTGCTGGTAAAACCACTATTGTAAATTTATTAATGAAATTCTATGAAATAAATGAGGGAGATATCATAATTGATGGTCACTCTATTAAGAATTTAACTCGTGAAAATGTTCATGATTTATTTACTATGGTATTACAAGATACTTGGCTATTCGAAGGTACAGTCAGAGATAATTTAAAATACAATGCTAAAAATATAGATGATGAACAAATAATGAATGCATGTAAAGTCGTAGGTATTGATCATTTTATTAAATCACTACCAGGTGGTTTAGATGCTGAACTAAAAGATACTGATTCTATATCTCAAGGACAAAAACAATTATTTACTATTGCCAGAAGTATGTTATCTGAATGTCCTTTACTAATTTTAGATGAAGCAACAAGTAATGTTGATACAAGAACTGAAGAATTAGTTCAAAAAGCTATGGATAAATTAACCCAAGGAAAAACATCCTTTATTATTGCTCATAGATTATCTACGATTAAAAATGCTGATTTAATCTTAGTTATGAATGAAGGTAATGTTATTGAAATAGGTACGCATACAGAATTAATGAATGCTAATGGCTTCTATGCCAACCTTTACAATAGTCAATTTGAAAAGATGAGTTAGTCTCATCTTTTTTTGTTATAATCAAAATAGGTGGTAGTATGAAAAAAAGATTAATAGTAATATTATTAATTTTATTTTTAGTAACGGGCTGTTTTGATAAAGAAAACACAAAGAAAACCAATAAAACAACTAAAGCCGAAGATGTTCTTGTTATTACAGCTAAATCTAATCGTGCTGTATCTGAACATACTACTAAAAATAAACCAACTAAAACAACAATAGAAACTCAAACAATTAATACTTATACTACGACAACTAGAACTTCAACAACTTCTAAAGAAGAATTTCAATCAATAAATACTACGACAACTTTAACAACAAAATCAACAACAAAATCAACTACTAAATCAACAACTACTACCAAGAAAACAACGAAAAAAACCACTTCCAAAAGTACAACTAAAAAAACAACAACTAAAAGTAGTTTTACTGAATCCAATGTTAAAAAAGCTATCTTAGCTATGAAGAGTAAATATCCAACAGGTACAGCCTGGGATAACAGTAGAGAATATTGGTGGAAAGCAAGTAATCGTACTAACTATGTTGGTTATGGTTGTGTAGCTTTTGCCTATGAATTAAGTGATGCTGCCTTTGGTACAGCTCCAGCACGTATAATAAATAATCGTACTGAAGTTAAAAATTATAAAATAAAAGTCGGAGATATTATTCGTGTCAATAACGATACTCATATGGTTATTGTTACTAATGTAACTTCGAGTACTTTATCTGTTGCTCAAGGTAATGTTTTATATAATGGTAAAGCCATAGTTTATTGGGAAGGAACTATATCTAATACTGATCGTAGTGGTTGGACATTTATATGGACAAGATATTAATAGTTCGTTATATACGAACTATTTTTATATGTTATAATTATCCTAGGTGATTTTATGAAATCTATATTTGTTATTGGTGGTGGAGCCGCAGGTATTACTGCTGCTATTAATGCTAAAAATTCTAATACAGAAATTACTATTATTGAACGTCAAAGTGATATTGGTAAAAAAATATTAGTCACAGGTAATGGTAAATGTAATTATTTTAATGAAGATATGACTCCTAGTCATTATCATTCATCTAGTAATTATGATTTTTCTATTATTAATGAAACTAATATTAAAAAAGTAAATGAATATATTTCTTCACTAGGAATAATACCATCTATTAAAAATGGATATTATTATCCACATTCTAATCAAGCTATAAGTATTGTAAATACTCTTAATAAAGAATTAAAAATAAGAAATATAAATGTAATAACTGACGAAATCGTAAAATCAATTGAGTATAATAATACTTTTATAATAACTACTAATCAAAACAAATACGAATGTGATAAAGTTATATTTACTACAGGTAGTAAAGCTTATTATAAATTCGATAATAATTCTTATGATATATTATTTAACTTAGGTCATACTATTATTCCAGTATTACCAGCTTTAGTTCAAATAAAATGTAATGATAAAATATTCAAAGATATTAAAGGTGTAAGAACTAACGCTTTAGTTTCTTTATATGAAAATAATATTTTACTAAAAGAATCATCTGGTGAATTACAAATAACTGATTATGGTTTAAGTGGTATATGTGCTATGCAATTAAGTAGTTTAATTGCTATAGGTTTACAGAATAATAAAAGCGAAATAATACATATTAATTTCTTATCTGATTTATTTAATACTTCAAAAGAACTAAAAGATTATTTATTATCTAAACAAGAATTAAATCGTACTATTCAAGAACAATTAGATAATTTAATGAATTATAAACTAACTAATATGTTTATTAAATATACAGGTATAACTGGATATGAACAAATATCTGAATTAACTAATAAAGAATTAGATAAATTATGTTCTTTAATAACGGATATGTCCTTTGAAGCTACTGGTGTAAATGATTATACTGATGCTCAAGTTTGTAGTGGGGGAGTATCACTAGATGAAGTTGATATGAATACTATGGAATCTAAATTAATTCCTAATTTATTCTTTGCCGGTGAAGTCTTAGATGTTGATGGTGATTGTGGTGGTTACAATCTAGGTTTTGCTTGGATAAGTGGAATTATAGCGGGTTTATCCGCAGGTGATAATAATGATTAGAGTTCATGAAATAAAAAGAAGTATTAATGAAGATGAATCTATTATTATTACGAGAATATCTAAAAAACTAAATGTTAAAAAAGAACAAATACTAAACTATGAAATAATTAAAGAAAGTATAGATGCCCGTAAGAAACCTAATATTTATTTAGTATATGAACTTGCTGTATCTTTAAGTAATGAAAAAGAATTCTTAAATAAACATAAAGAATATCAAGAATATATTAAACCTGTATGTAATTTTACTATTACTGGTACAAATAAAATAAAAAGACCTGTAATCATAGGAACTGGTCCTGCTGGTTTATTTGCTGCTTATCTTTTAGCAGAATTAAACTATAAACCAATTATTATTGAACGTGGTGAACCAGTCGAAGATCGTCTTAAAACTGTTAATAAGTTTTGGGAAACTGGTAAATTAAATAAAAATTCTAATGTTCAATTTGGCGAAGGCGGGGCAGGAACATTCTCCGATGGCAAATTAAATACAATGGTGAAAGATTCTCTTAGACAAAGAAAAGTTTTTGAGACATTTATTGAACACGGTGCTCCTCAAGATATTATTTATCGTAATAAACCCCATATAGGAACTGATAAATTAATTAATATTGTTTCATCAATGCGTAATAAAATTATATCTTTAGGTGGAGAATATCGCTTTAATACTCAATTAACTAATTTAATTGTCAAAGATAATAAACTAATAGGTGTCGAAGTTAACAATAACACTATTATTGATACCGATATTTGTATCTTAGCTATTGGTCATAGTGCAAGAGATACATTTTATATGTTAAATAATTATTTAGAAATGACTTCAAAACCATTTGCCGTAGGATTACGTATTATGCATCCGCAAAAGGATATAAATAAATCTCAATATGGTGTTGAGGAATTATCTATACTAGGTAATGCTGATTATAAACTTACTCATCAATGCCATAATGGTAAAGGTGTATATACTTTCTGTATGTGTCCTGGTGGCTATGTTGTTAATGCTTCTTCCGAAGAAAATCGACTTGCTATCAATGGTATGAGTAATTATGATCGTAATTCCGGTATAGCTAATAGTGCTATAGTTGTAACAGTTAATCAAGATGATTATGGTCACAACTTATTTGATGGTTTAGAATTTCAAAGGAAAATGGAAGAAAAAGCATATGAAATAGGCAAAGGTAATATTCCAATATCTTTATATGAAGATTATAAAAATAATAAAATAAGTAAAGAATTAAAAACTATTAAACCAGAAATAAAAGGAAAGTATTCTTTTGCTAATTTAAATGATATATATCCTGATAATATAAATGAAGCTTTAAAAGATGGTATTGAATCATTTGCTAAGAAAATACCAATATTTAATCATAATGATTCTGTTCTAGCAGGCATTGAATCTCGTACCTCATCACCAATTCATATTAATCGTGATGAAAATCTAGAATCAAATATTAAAGGCGTATATCCATGTGGTGAAGGGGCAGGATATGCTGGTGGTATAACTAGTGCAGCAATTGACGGTATACGAGTTGTAGAATCTATCATCAGCAAATATACTAATTAAAAAAAGAGAGTTAATAAACTCTCTTTTTATTTAGCTTTAATACTATCTAATATTGAATGAATAGTTAATTGAACATTTTCTGAATATATCATTAAATCATTAACATAATTAACCGTTATTAAATAATTAACATTTTTATAAACTAATAAGTAAGCATAGAAATTATCACCAGCAAATGTTTTAACTTCATAATCTCCTAATTTAGTATCTAATATATCACTACTATTAATGTAATTATTATATTCAACTTGATCTATTGTTTTAAATGTAATATTAATCTTATCATATTCTTTATAGAATATTGTTGCTCCTGTAGAACCAAATGAATCAGGATATACAAAACTTAATTTCTTAAATTTAAATGAAGCATTTTTCTTCGAAGGTATAGTACTTGGAGTAGTTGTATTATACTTTTCTAATTCTTTCTTTTCATTAGCACTTGTTATAAAATGAATACCTACAAATACTAAGAACATAACAAGTATTACACATACGATAGGTCCAATTTTAACTTCTTCTTTTTTAGTCTTTCTAAATTGTTCATCTACTATTTTTTGTAATTCTAATTCAGCTGTATTTTCTATATTGAAATCATTATTATTATCAAAACCACAGGAAGGGCAAATATATTCGTCGTTTTTTAATAATTTACGACATTTTTTACAATACATTTTATCACTTCCCAATCCACTTTAATTATACCACAAGAAACCAGTTAAAAATGCTGAATTTACAGTTGTCAGTGTAAAGACAAAATAATTTTTGATTTTATTTACAATAATACTAGAAAATGCTATAATTTTATCATAGGATGTGAAGAATATGAAGGCACTTTTGCGCAAAAAAAATCTATTAGTAATAATTCTTGTTTTATTAGTTATAACAGGAGTAATTACTCATATAAATCCATTTAAGAAAGTTACAACATATACAAAGGAAGTTTATGCTATTCCATTGGCTTATAACTGTGGTTCTAGTGGTAATGCTGACTTTGCTGCAACTGTTTCAGTACAAAACGCTCCAAATAGACAACAAACATATTCAAATTTGGACTTTACAGTTACATTTAAATTAAGCGATCTAAAGAACGTTAATAATGATGATATTAAAATTAGTAAAGTTTATTATGGTAACAGAACTATAAATCAAAGCAACAATGGTACTACTAATTATTCATACAAAGTAAACAAAGTTTGGAAATATTATGGTGGTTCATATCATTATGATGCTGATAATATTGTTCTTTCTATAAAAGGAACAAATGGTGCATTTTATGAAGGCGACTTAAAAATAGATGTTTATGTCGGAAGTAGCAAAACAAAAAACAGAAGAAAATGTAACGCTAAAACACGTTCATATACTATTCATTTAGTTGGACCTTATTATCACTTTGAAGGAAATTTCAATCAAAAATCAGAACTTGAAGGTAATCCAAATAATGAAGAGAATGAATGGGTTCTTGCCGTAGATTCTTCAAAAACATATCCAAAAAATGGTTTTGATTTCAGCAAAATTCAAGCAAAAATTTACAATGAAAATAACGAAGATGTTACTTGGAGATTCAATATTAATAATAATCAATATTTAAATCTTGTTTCTATAAAAAATAGAACTGATGATTGGTCTCGTCCAGCAGCAGGAAAATATAAAGTAGTATTTAACTACAATAATCCCAACTTCTCAGTAGCTCGTGAAGGAAATGTCGAAAAACTTGAATACGTATATGAAGGCGACGACGGAATAACCTTGGGTAACAAGAGGTTATATTGGACGAACGATATGTCTTCATCGGGTCTAGATGTTAAATCATATCGTTATTCTCCGACAAATGAAACGGTTACTGAAGAACATACAATTGAAATTCAATATATTAAAAATGGCAATATAACATGGACGGATTCATATACCGATCCAAACTTCGGTAATTATATCAGTAAAGAATATACAAAAACTAAAGCTGAATTTGATGTTATGTATGCTGATTATCAAAATATTGATATTAGTAATCTAGTATCACTTGATGTTTATGGCGATAATAGTTATGGATGGCTAGCAATACCAATCGATGTTGGAACCGAAGAAGCGCCATCTACAGCACTATGTTATTTATATCAACATCGTAATGCTAATAATTTTTGGGAAAGTGATAGCTATAACTATTGGTGTATTAATGAAAGTGGTGGGCCATCAGCCTTCTCTTGGGATATGTTTGATAATGATGACCGAAACATCTTACTTAACGGAAAAGATTTAGGTGTCGCAGGAAGATATGTTCCTCAACGTCGATATGATAGTTATTGGAATGATAACATATCATATACATACCAAATGCATTATACACGTACTATTAGAAAAGTAATCGAAGATAGATCTAAAATTAACGTACCATTAGCAACAGATGGTGGTGCATATTATTTCTTATATAGATACAAAAGAGATGTAATTAATAACGATGAATTAAATAATCCAGAATTAAAAATATTTAAAGAAGATACTGAAGAGGAATTTGATATTCCAGGTGTATTTAGAGTAAACTGGAATACCGATCCAAGTTTAAATAATCGTTGGTATTCAACTGGTGACTTCTATTCAAGTAAACTTTCCTTCGATATAAGATACTTTGATGACTCTTTACCATCAGGAACAAGAGCAGAACAAATCGCTGGAACATATTACTTATCAATTAAATTTAATAATGTAGATGAACAAAGAGTATACTTCACAATTACAGATGGTATCGTAGATTTCTACGTACAATCAAGTGTTGATAGACACGAAAGTACAAACCACTTAAAAGAGGGAGAACCTCCAACGAACATGTATTATGAATGGAACATTGGTTTCTTCCTAATGCGTGCAGGTTCTATAGCTAAAACAAAGAGTGCTAGAACAATATCTGTTCATATTTATGATAGACAAATAAAACTTAAAGATGATTTATTCAATGGACCAACTCCAATATTGGATAATGATGGTGTATTAACACGTGAATTAAATGCTAATGACTTTGAATATTTCGATTCAGTTAACTATACAATCAAAATTCTAAACTATGATAAAACAAATGGCACAGTTACATTTGCTGCTAAAGAAGAAGCAGATAATGGATTTGATTCAGAAGTAACTTTATATAATAGTTACGATGAAAATGATAATGTTGTTCAAACTTATACTAAGACATTGCAAGAAATGAATGATATTTATGGTGCAGAAGCAATGCAAACAGCCCTTGAATTCTTCAAATATCGTACAAATGGTACAGTAGTTGAAAACGTTCTTGAAGGTAATATTCAAATCCTATATACAATGCAAGTAGAAGCCCAAGTTGTAAATGATGTTGAAGTTCCAGGTGGAAACAGAATTTACTATACTAAAGATGGTGTTCAATACGATAGAATTTTAATGGATGCAACAACATCTGATGACTTTGCTTCTATTGCTGCAGAAGAAACTGCAGTATATGCAAAGATTGCTAAATACTTACAGTTCACTGAGGCTGATGCTGAAGGTAAGAGTTATCTAGAATATGGTGTTATATCTGGCGTAAGAAAAACTTTAAAAGATGTTAATGGACATGTAATCGAAGGTAATGAAGTAACTGAATTATTTGATATCTTCGTTGACCCATCTGAAACAAATATCGAAAAACCAGTTTCAATAACTCCAAAAGAAGATGTTGAAATCAATCCTGGTGTATATTATGTATACATTGGTACAGACAACTACATTGGTGCTGGTTATGTATATCCACCAACTAAAGGATCTATCCCAGCAGCTGATTATCCAGAAATGATGAATGTTAATATTCACGAGGCTAAAATTATCTATGACCCTCCAAGATATTCACCAAGATTACAAGATCCACAATCATCAAATTCTGGTAATGATCAACAACGTATGTATTATAATGCTAATAGTGAATCAAAAATTATGCTAGAAATGGGCGATATCAAATTCTTTGATAATGGCACATCTGGTGTTGCTGTTAATTATAAATATGAATTCTTACCATACGATGATATACATTGTGAAAATGTTACAAATCAACAAATACCATTTGTAGTAGAAAATCCAGATGATCCAGAACATCCACAAATTATTTATGAAACATATTCTGGACCTGTATGTACAGACACCAACGGTGATCCAATTGAAACATCATCTTTATGGAATGACATAACAAATACAGCTGGACAATATATTACAATTGATCCAACAACATATATTAATGATGATTACATTCATCATAAAGACGTTTACGGTAATGAAACAACACCTTATATTTATGTAAGAAACTTAGTTAAGGAAGGTGCTCATGCTGGAGAGTTCTCTCCAAAAGGATATTATCGTATAACTTATTATTATCAAAGAACATATCAACGAAGATATTCAGTCGTAGGTTCAAGTTTCTCTCAACATTCAGAAACTGTTCAAGGACTTGACCCTAATACAGGACGTTATGGAACATCAACAATTCTTTCTAACGTATCTAAGTTCTATGGTATTGAAATATACAATACAGAACCAGTTGAGTTTGTACATAACTTCCGTTCTACAAAAATAATCGAAGGTTCATTGAATTATATTAGTAATCCAACAAGCATTCAAATTGGTGGAAAATTCACTGATTCTGATGGTGAAAAACATACTATAGTTGCAGGAACTGCTGATATAAAGAATGATTCTGGTGTCCTAGTTCATAATGTACCAGTATTAAAATTTATTAATAGTCAAAATCAAGAAGAAGACCTATTCATGCAATATCGTTTCCTATGTAAATATGGCGATGAATGGGAACCTTGTATAAATGTTAAACAACACATTCAAGGTTTAGACGAAGATGACCCAGATTATATTAAATATAAACCATATGAAGATGGTGGCGAAGCTCTTGAATTCAGAATTGAATTAGAAAATACAAAAGATTTCGATACAAGAAAGATGATTACTCCAGAAGGAACATATGATATTGAATTAACATATGAAGAAGTTGAAGAAGTAACATCATATGAAACTGTTGAAGAATCAACAGCAGTAGTCACAGCTAATTTCTCAGCACTTGTTAGTGAAGATAGTTTCAGTTTCTTAATCACTAATCAAAAAGCTGTTTTATCTGAAGACGATCAATATATTGAAATTGGTATAAGTACACAATATATCTTCGAAGAAGACTTAGGTAAATTCGAAGCTGCTATATATGATCCAGGAACTGATGGTGCATATACAAATAAAATTAGTGATCAATATGACGAATATGGTAGATGTAATGAAATCTTATGTTTAGAAGATCCTCTAATCGAATGGGTTCCACATGATGCAAATTCTGACCCAGATCGTTTTGAAGGAGTATTAAGAATTCACATTAATCCAGACCGTATTAATGATATTCGTAAAGACACATACTACCAACTTCAATTAGAATATGATTATCTTCAAACAGGTAAACGTAGTTATGCTCAAATAGATATTAAAGACTTATTAAGTTGGAAAATACTCGAAGATTATCCAATGATTGCTGGTTTAGCAACTCTAGATAATAACGAAGTAATTCAATTAAATGAACTATATAGAAATATTGAAAATTCAACAATAGATCTTGAAATAGATAGTCCACATACAAACAATGTTTCTGTATTTATTATTCCAGAAATAACTTGTCCGGGACCTGCATATAATTGCTTCCCAAGAACTTATGAGAATGATCCAGATAGTGCAACAGCATTCTTTGGTGCTGCCGAAACACTAAATACAGATTACTTTAATATTATTAATACATCTGGAACTGATGGACATATTACTTTAACATACCATCGTAAACCTAGTGATAATAGTATGTTAGATAAAGGTGATTTCTTAATAGTTCTATATTATTCAGATGGCGATAAGAAAGTAGTTCCATTTACTGCTTATGATAGTTTTGTAAGAATTGGTTTAAATGCTACAAGATCATATACAACAGTAAGTGGTGTAGCTCACAAAGGATTATTTATCAATAAAGATGGTGATCTAACTGCTGATGTTCAAATATTCGGAATTGATAATTTAAATGATATTAGATTAAAGATAATGCGTTCAGGAAGTAATGCTGTAATATGTGATGATACAGTAAGTTCAAAAGCATGTACACGTACGGATGGACCATTTAGATTCTATAAGAGTGAAATAACAACTAATCCAAAAAAATTCCACTTAAAATATCAACATGGTAAAAATCTTGACTCTGGTAAATATATTGTTCAATTTAATGTAGTTGGCCGTGATACTTCTGTAGCTCCATTAGTTAAATGGGTTGATGAACCAACGACACAAAATCAATTAGAATTTGAAATAAAAGAAAAATATTTCGATTTCGATTTCTATAGAAATAATGCTAATCCACCAGTATATCTTGATCCGGAAATTGAACCAGAAGATGGCTTAATTCCTAATAAAGCTGGTAAATTAGTATATAAGATTAAAACTGATGATATTGTTAATGATAATAATCCAATTACAACTGTAATGAATCAAATAAAGAATAGTATAAATATTATTCACTTAGATACTCAATTAAACTATAAGAGTTCATTTACTACAACAGTTGAAAGAATAAATGATTATGATTTCAAATTAACAATTCAATATGCTAAAGATAAAGTTCCTAAGGGAACATATGAAATATCATTACTATATTCTCGTGAGATAGAAAATGAAGAAACACATCAAGTATCTACTACAACAATAGAAAGAACTAGACAGTTCACTATTGGTGATGAAGTTAAATATATTACTTTATCAAATCAAACTATTGTAAGTAATGCAAATGATGGTTTATTACATAATAACTTAAGAGGTACAGTAACAGCTCGTTATAGTGCTGGTGCTTATCCATTAGATATGAATTATTTCACATTACAAGTAATGAATAGTTCTAATGAAGTAATTAGTGATGATATCTTCGTTCCAACTATAACTGGAAATTACGTAAGTGTAAGATATGATCCAAATGCTGGTCGTGTTCCAGCTGGAGAATATAAATTAGTAGTAACTTATACTGAAAATCCATTACATCCAGTTGTAGTTGAATCACCATTTACAATGTATGCTGCATATAATGAATTTGAAATATCTAACATGCAAACAACATCTTCGATGATATATGCTGATAGAGAAGGTCAAAAATATGAATTCACTGTAAATGATACGTACTTCAACAACGATCAAAAACGTGCATTAAAAGCTCGAGTTTATGATAGTAATAATAAATTAGTATATAGTGATTTTGCTAGTGATAATGATAAATTTGCTAGTGCTGAAGAAAGAAAAGCAGCCTTTACAATGACTAATACAGTAAGACAATATAAGACGTTTACAATTGGTATTAATGCATATAAGGCTCAAGTTGGACAATACTTTATCCAATTATTCCTAGATGAACCAACAATGCCAGAATGGGATTATTATGTATCTAATAAATTAGCATTCTCAATTGATGGTACAGAAAATGAAATAACAATTTCTGGTGCATCTAAGATTACACCAATCAGAGATTTAGCTGAAGATGGAACAATCTTCGATATGGATGGAGCACATGTTAAAGCATTATTCTATCCATCAACAGGATTCGAAGATTTATCATTCGTAACACTTCAACTATATAAAGATGATACTTTAGTTCAAACATATGACCAAAATTCTGGTAACTTCCAAATTGTTCAAGACAGCTTACATTTGAACAATGTTCAATCAGAATTTGATACAGGAGAACTTGAAGCAGGTCATTATCGTTTAGGATTCTGTTTACATGGATTAATATATAACACAATGGAATTTGATGTTGTACATTATATTCCAGCAACAAGTATTACTGTAACTATAGGTGGTCAAAACTTAACATCTAATCCATTTGTTAATAGAACTGAAACACCAAATGTTGTAGTAACATTACAACCATCTAATGCAACACTTAAACATGTTCACATAGTAGTTGCTAACATGGATATCTTAACAATGACAGATACTAAATTGACACCAAAAGCTAGTGGTTCAACATTAGTAACTATCTCAAGTGCTGATATTACTGTATCAGGAACAATATCTGTCGTAGATGGCTTATCTTCAACTAAATATGAAGTAGTTCAAGGTAAGAATGGTGCAAATGGATATATCTTTATTAAGAACTTAGCTGGTAATGATCGAAATGGTATTAAGTTAAGTACTATCTTAGCTAATATCAATAATAAGAAACCAGGATATAAAGTTAAAGATAAGAGTGGTAAAGATATTGCCTCATCTGCATTATCAACTACAAACGGTACAACAAATATGACAATTATTAATGGTGATGGTTCAAAATACACATTATTAATAAAAGGTGATGCTTTAGGTACTGGTGCTATCAAGATTGGTAGTGTTGGTAAAGTATACAGAAACTTCAAGAAAACTGATACTGATCATTTATGGCAAAATGCCTTAATGTTTAAAGTAATAAATGTCGTTGACCGAGATGACGTATTAAAGATTAACGATGTCGGTGTACTATATCGTTTCTTCAAAGGAACACAAACATCAATTTAGTAGTGGGGGAAATATGAAAAAAATAGTTATATTTATAATCTTATTACTCATATTTCCTTCCATTGCTTTTGCAGATACTGCTGAAGTAACAGTAGATTGTCCAAATAGCAAGAAGAAAAATGAGATAATAGAATGCGAAGTAAAAGGTAATTTTTCTTATGGTGTATCAGCTATGGATTATGAATTCTCATATGATACTGACAAATTTACTTTTGAAGGTTTTGAAGCTGATTCAACATGGGAAGCCATTGTTGATGAAACCAGTATCGCACTTCTTTGCGAAAAAGACCATTTTAATGAATTTCGGATGGGCAAACTGAAATTTAAAGCAAAAGAAAAAAATGCCAATCCGAATGTTAAAAATAAAAGATTAAGTGTTTCAGATAGTGATATGAATGCTATTGATATCATTGATGAAACTAATGAAAATGTAAATGAAGAGAAAAAATTTGAATTAAAAAAAGCAACCACTAGTAATAATAAGTTAATATATGATATTATAATTATAATAGTGGTAATAGTAATATTACTAATAATGATGGGGTTAGTTATTATTAAAATAATTAGGAGTGATACAAAATGAAAAGAATTAGAAAGACAATGTTTATAACAGTATTGATGTTAATGGCATTAGTATTAGCACCAGGTGTAGTTAATGCGGCTTCTGGTGTAGCTGTTTCATGTAGCCCTGCGAATGTAGCACCACAAGGAACAGTAACATGTAAGATTAATGCATTAAAGGGTACTACTGATGCATCATTTAAATATGAATTAAAAAATTCAGGTTTATCTGTTAGTAAAAACAGTAAAGTTACAAAGAATACTAAAGGTATAGAAAACCTAGATGCGACTGGTAATTATGCAAAAGGTACAGTAGACTTTTACTTAATGAATGCTTTAGGAAGTAATACTACAGTTCTTACTTTAACAATAAAAGTAGGTAAGAATGCTGGTACAATGACTTTAAGGGTTTATGATGTTTCAACATTCGATGCTAGTGGTAATGAAAATACAGCCGGTAAAACAGCTACTATTACAATTAACACTACAGCATCAACAGCATCAAAAACTGCTAAGAAGACAACACCATCAGGAACAACTGTTGGTACATCTTCAAGAATACCTGTATCAACTTCTGATAGAACCCTAAACCCTACAGGTTCTAATGTAACAATCACATCATACGATACAACTGGAGGAACTCATCAAGGTCCAACTACAGAACCAACTACTAGAGCAGGACGTTCTAATTATATTGACCCAGATCCAAATCATACAACTAGTATAGATAGCCAAGGAAATGTTTATTATCAAACAACTGGCCCAGATGGATCTTATACACGTCAAATTGGACCAACAACTGCCGGTGGTAGAACTACAAATAAACACGTAGCTCCAACAACAAGAGCAGGTGGTCAAGCAGGAAATCCTTCAAATCCAGGTGGACAAGGCCAAACAACTCCTAGTGGCGCTCGTACTCCTAAGAACGGAAGTATGTTTGACAACTTCTTCGGAGCAGCTACAACAACTACAAGAATCTATTTCATGGGCGACTATAGTCGTTATGAAGGAATAGGCGAAGCTGCTTATTGGCATACAACTAAAAAAGTTGATAAATCATTTGGTTTAAACTGGGTAAAAGTATTAACAGATGATGGTTATGCTAACGTATATGAAATAGATGGTATCTATTATGCAACAGTTGGATTTGCTGATGAAGTCGTAGAAATCCAAGGTGATGTTAAAGGTACAGCAGTTCTTACTGGAGATGGAAAGAGAACGTTAACTACTGGTCGTAACTTAGTATTATTAAGATTAGCTAATATTGAAACAAATGAAGTATTAGTATATCAATTAGTAATTATAAGAGATGATGGTAGTGGAGTACATGATACATCATTACGTAATCTAGAAGTTGTTGGATATGATATTGACTTTGATCCAACAATAACTGAATATACATTATTCGTACCATATAATATGACAAGATTCTATGTAGATGCTTCACCAAATAACGAAGATATGATTGTCTTAGGTCGTGGTATTTACTCATTAAAGAAAGATAACGATGATAATATCGTATATGTATCTTGTTCATATGGTGATATTCAATCTTCTCAATACGCAATCCATATTAAGCGAACTTATAAGAGTTTAATTCCATGGATTATCGCAGGTATCTTATTACTAGCCTTAATTGGTCTAGTTGTATACATGCAACTAAGTAAGAGAAAGATGAAATCTGACTTAACTGCGGAAAAAGATAAAGAAGTAGTCGCAGCTAAGAAACGTGCATTAGTTAATCAACAAGTAATGCCAAATATGAAGATAAACGGAAGTAGTACTACTGATGTTGGAAGACGTACAGTTGTACCTACTGCTGTTCAACCAGGACAACCACTTAACACAGCTCCGGCTCCAGGACAACCAAGACGTCAAATGTCTGCCGAAGAATCAAATGATGTTATGGAACATAAGGTTAGACCTAAGTATGTTGTACCGCAACCAATTGCACCACAACAGCCAGCTCAACCTTCAAATGTTAAAACAATAAGAACAGTTCCAGCAAGTCAATCTGGACCATATCAAGAAGAGCGTGTAGTTGTCACACAATTAAATAAATAAGAGTGTTAACCACACTCTTTTTTTATTTGTCAGTATATATAATATGATATAATTATAGTACAATAGGTTATTATAAAAAGGATTGATCATAATGAATGGTAATGGAAATATAAATGATCGTAATGATAGTCATAACGTCGTAGCTCCTACTGAATTAAATACTAGAGTAGTTCAAATTAATACTCATTCTAATAAAGAAACTATATTAGGTAGAGAAAGAGCAAATATTGTTAATGCCACATTACAAGCAAATAATCAATTAGATGAGAAAAAAGCTCAACAAATAAATAATAAATATAATATTGAAGAAAAAACACAAATGCAAAAATTCTTAACTGGTGTAGCTATATTTATGGTTATAGCAGTAGCATTAATTCTATTATTTAGAGGAATTAAGTTACTAGGAGATACCGCTAAAGAATTAACTGCTACAACAACAACAACTACAACAACACAATCAGTAGCCAATCGTATATTAACATATACAACAAATAATACTATTATTCGTAAATTTACTGATAGTGCTCGTGTTTTAATCCTTTTACCTCATGGTTTATGTACTGATCAACAATCTAAAGGATTATATATTTATACAACTCAAACTAATGAGAATTTATATGTTACTAAAGGTACATATCGTGCCCTTGGAGGTAAATTACAATTAGTCTCAGATAATAATGAATTAATTACGTTCGTTATCGGAGATGATGGATTACAAAGTGAAGATGTATTATTAAAAATGAATTCTAATGAAATAAAATATTATTCTCGTGATGGTGAAGTATTCGTCGTTAATGGTACAGCTAATCGTAACTTTGCTGTATATATTGGCGGAGATCCAAATAGTTTAACTTTCACATATGGAAAGAGTAATGAAGATGATAAAACTATTGTTATCGGAGATAATAAATTAACTGCTAAGAAAACCCCAGATGGTAATATTTTAGTAGGAAAAAATATCTTAAAAGCAAATTAATTTGAAAAAATATTAAAAAGTGATATAATGATTAACGGAAAAGAGGGAGACCATGGAGATTCGTAGTTATGAAGATTTAACTAAAGATTTAATGGCTAATCGTAAATTTCAACAAATAGCTCTTGAGAGTCATCATGGAATAACTCGAATGGAGCATTCACAAAGAGTAGCAAGAAATACATATAAAGTATGTTTAAAATTAGGTTTAGATTATGAATCTGCAACTCGTGCAGCATTAGTTCATGATTTCTTTACTAATGATGAATTTATATGTTTTAAATTCCTTGGATGTGGTGTTATTCATCCAGAAATAGCTTTAGCTAACGCTAATCAAGAATTTGAATTAAATGAAATAGAAAAGAACATAATTGAATCACATATGTTCCCATTAAATACTACATTACCAAGATATAAAGAAGCTTGGGTAGTAACTATAACTGATAAAGTCGTAGCTACATATGAATACTTTACTAATAAGTTTAGTTATCATAAAGTAACTAGTAAACTAGGTTATACTTTCTCATTATTAGGTATAATGGCTTATTATTTATTAACAAAAGAAATGAAATAAGAAAAGATTATTCTTTTCTTTTTTTATGATATAATTTGTATGAGTGTCCTCGTAGCTCATCAGGAAGAGCAACCCCCTCCTAAGGGGTAGGTGGTAGGTTCGAGTCCTATCGGGGACGCCATATGTTGTATACCGAAAATGCCTTTAAAACCGATATTTATAGGCATTTTTTATTTTACCGAAAAATAGTATAACTTTGTATAACTTGATATATACCTCGGCACTTTTATCGGCACCACTATTATTTATTATGAATAATAACTATCAATTAAATATGGGGAACAGATATGATATAATAAAATTGGTAAGAGAGGAAGAAAAAAAGTGAATTTGCATACCATAGTCTATGAACTGGAAAATTTGAAAGATTGGGAAGATATTTATACAGAAATCAAACAAAAAATAGAAACTGAAGAATCATTTGAATATAAAATAAGATTATCTGAAACTTGGAAAGATAAAAAAACAAAAAAAAGCGATATTAAGAGAATTATAAAAAAATATTTAAATATAAATCTAATACCATACAGAACCTTATATGATGGAACAATTAGAATATCCAGCACTTTAGATTTCCAAAATGAAATAGAAACTTGTGAAGATTGGGAAGATATATATAAAGACATCAAAGCGACTAAAGAAGACGGTAAATCATTTGGATTTACAATAAAAATAGTTAAAGATGGCACAATAAATGTTGAAAAAGTAAAAAGCGATTTAATTAATTTGCGTTGTCAGTTTAGTTATAAAAATAAAACAATAAAAATAATTAATAAAAAATATATTGAAGAAGAATTACAAAATTATGAGGATTGGGAAAGAACAAAAAAAATTATCGAGCGAATTGAAAAAGAAAATCTATATTTCAATTATAAAATTAAAATTCCCAATGACAAGCCTTGGATAATAGAAAGAATTAAAAGAGATTTACAATTTTCTGATTTGAAAGTCAAAACATCTTCTAGATCAGTAAGTATATCATATGATAATAATACAACGATACGAGATATTGAAACTTCTATGAGTAGGCTAACAGATTATTATGATATAAGAAGGATAACAATTCGATATCTATTTGGATACCTCAAATATGATTTAGTTTTGAACAACAATATTTTTGTAGTACACGCTCCAAATGGATTTGGTAAATCAAATTTGTTAAAAAGTCTTCGATATTGTTACAATAAAGAAATAAATAAAATATTAAAGATGCCGCTTGTTGAACTCTCCATAGAATGGACTGATGAATTGACGGATAATGACGCTAACGATTACGGAATAATAAGGATATCAATAATAAATGAAAATGGTAACTATTATTTTAGATATTATAATATAAGATACGATTTTGAAGCATTTGTTCAAATTCCTAACAATTATAAATTTAAAAATATGAAGAAAGATAATCAAAAGGTTACTAGAGAAATAAAATATATTCATGGCTATAATGAATCCGAGTTTTCTTCTTTAAAAACGTTTGTTAGAGGTGGTATAGGAACCGATATTGTAATCACAAAAATGTACAAAATTGGAATAGAAAAATCAATAGATATTTTTAACGAACTAATAAAACCTTTTTTTGGAGAGGAAAAAGAAGTTTTCTTATCATATAGTACGAATATTTATTCTGATGAGGAATATTATTTTCCTAAAAGAAATTTAAACATTATTAATAAAACCAAGCCACTTAAAGCAAATAAAAACATTATTGGCTCTGGTAGAAAAATAGGATTTGACTTATTATCAGACGGAGAAAAATACATTTGTTATCTTTTAATATCTTTAATATTTGCTCCAAATCGAAATTATAGCCTTATTATTTTAGATGAACCTGAGTTATATCTCCATGTTGAATGGCAAGAATTATTAGTGCAAACACTTGATACAATCCAAAATGAAGTTTTGATACCTTCATGGGACAATAAGTCGGGTAAAAAATGTCAAATAATAATTACATCTCATTCTCCTTATTTTATTAATTATCCATTTATAAAGGTTGGTAATCCTGAATATGAAGAAGAATAGAAATTTATCAAAGAAACCAAATTATTATGATTTGGGGAAAATCAGGAAGGATTTTTCATTGAAAAAAAGGAAATGTATAATTGTTGAAGGGGAAGAAAACTCAAATGATAGCAGGGTATACAGCAAAATAATATTGAAAGATGTATTATTGATTCCAGGCAGAAATAAAGAACAAATAATAAATGATTTTAAAACTTATTTTCCTAATCAAATAGCAATAATAGATAAAGACTATGATAATTCGATTCCAGATATAAAAAATGTGTTTTTAACAGACTATAATGATATTGAATGTACAGCAATCAATATTGTAAGTGATCCAACTTTTTTAAAAAAATGCATCAAGATTAATAATAGCGTAACTGATCAAGAGTTTGAAACAAAAATATATTCAAAGGCAATTGAACTATCAGAAAAATTATCTGGTATAAATAAGCTAATCTATAATAAATATTTGTGGAATAATGAAAAGCATAGTTATTTAATAAATATGTTTATAGATAAGAATAATAATAAAACAAATATTTTTTATATTAAACAATTAAAGGAAATCATAAATAATGATTTAACATTAAATTATGATAATATAACTAGAAAATACAATTATGCCATTGATAATCAAGAGATAAGGAATACTAAAGACGAGAAACAATGTTTTAGAGGTCATGATTTTTTTTCTGTATTGGCTTATTTGATAGATTTCAAAAAGATAAAAATGGATATACTAGACGAGTATAATTATTATACGGATCCAAGTGTATATTTGGAACAAAAATATATGGATGCATTTTCAAATAACAAAAGAATAAAAGAGACGGCATTTTATAATAAAATTAAAAATGAATTTCCTAATTTTTTTGAATAATTCAATTATTGGTTGTATGTTAGAATGTATATGAAATATACATTCTTTTTTTTGCTAAAAGGCATTATATACAAGAAATTATATGATATAATAAAATATAGATGAAAAAGTATTGATCTTAGTTATAAAAGTTTAATGCAGGAAAGATAGTTTTGGTGAATTTATGAAGTTAATTGATTACGATGAAACAAAAGGTAGTTTCAAAATTGAATATTTAGATGATCATGAAATTGTATCAGGAACGATAAATATGGATAAAGATTCTCTCAGTATGAATGCTTTAATTACAAAGCAAATTATTAACAATAAAGAAAATGATATAATTGAGATAAGGGATAATAATATTATACGTTTTAAAATATTAGAAAAGAAAATTGAATTAAAATATAAAGAAGTAAATGAGTATGATTTTTTCGAATCATTTAAAACATATAACGAAGTTGTATTAGGAATAGAATCAGACTATTCAAATATATCAGATAATATCAATTCATCAAATAATGTTATATATCAGTTTTATTATAAAAATGATGAATCTGATGAAAAAGGCACTGCATCGTATATGTTGAAAAATTATTTTAAAAAAGGATGGAAAACAAGCGATATAGTTTCTCCTGAGGGTTACTATAAAGAGTTTGATATTCTATGCAGAAGCTTCAAGTCCAATTTTTTGGCAAAAAAAGATGCAAACATTAATGATTATTACTATTGTTCAGTTCCTAAAGATAACGAATTAGAAAATGCTAATTTAGATGGTTTGGTTTATGAAATTACAAAAAGAGATATTAGTCATAATGTAAATGGTTATTTTAAAAACAATAATAAGGAGTTAATTAAAAATAGAGACATAATATTAATAGACGATATTCAGTTTAATGCTGATATAATAAAAAAATATAAAAAACAATTAATATCTGATGGAGCAAAATCTGTTATAATGTATACATTTGCAAAATCAAGTATTGTTCTAAGAGGTGATATTAGTGAATTATAATGATTTATCAAAAGAAGAATTAATTAATTTGCTTGAGAAAAATGAATATTATTCTGGTAAATACGGTTTGGTTTGGGAAAAAGAAAAAGAACCTGAACAAATTGTTTTAGATTGTGATAAAAATATTCCTGTTTTAGTAAGCGAGAATAAGAAACTTCTTACAACTGGAAATGAACATATACTTATTAAAGGCGATAATTTTCATTCTTTAAGTGTCCTTAATTATACACATCATGAAAAAATAGATGTTATATATATTGATCCCCCATATAATACTGGAAACAAAGATTTTATGTATAATGATAAATTTATCGATATGGAGGACGGATATAGACATAGTAAGTGGTTAAATTTTATGGAAAAAAGATTAAAATTGGCAAGAAATTTATTAAAACCAGATGGATTAATATTTATATCAATTGACGATAATGAATTATATCAATTAAAACTATTGTGTGATAAGATTTTTAATCCATCTAATTTTGTTGCCAATATAGCCTTAGAGGTATCAAAAACACAGGGTATGAAAGTTAAAGCTGCTAAAATGGGACAAATAGTAAAAAATCATGAATATGTACTTGTTTATGCTAAGGATATTCATTATAACACAGATAGACAGCCATTATATGATGCTAATGATGCTTATGATACACATTTTAATAAAATAATAATCAAAGAAGATGGTAAGCTTAAAATAT
>JAEEGL012637034.1_pt1 | contig 38551 bp, 31 predicted proteins | sample 9134231 | NCBI WGS metagenome assembly JAEEGL01 (sample SAMN16246548, study PRJNA631951) | gut metagenome | biome: gut microbiome; feature: rumen; material: fiber-attached | host: Bos | place: Iran: Karaj | collected 2018-10 | reverse complement strand
CGGGAATGAATCAAGGGGCGCAGTGATGCGATCCTTGATTTATATTATAATCGGGCTTCGATAATGGTTGGATGATTAACAGGCGAAAATTCACAAGTAAGACAAACGACGGTAGCATCTTCTTGCCTATGCCGGACAATTGTATCACGGGGACGGGGAAATTGATACGTAAATCCTCTCTTTTGCCGTTTTGCGGACAAATGGCGGAACAATAGGGAAAGAGAAAAGGCATCAAGGTAGATGGTCTGATTTTCAGCCATAAAAAGATAGGAAACCTTGCTGGTTTCCTATCTTCTGCGGAAAGAGGGGGATTCGAACCCCCGAACCGCTTTTGACGGTTACACGCTTTCCAGGCGTGCCTCTTCAGCCACTCGAGCACCTTTCCTTGTCTTTGACTGATTTCGGGTTGCAAAATTACAAATAAAAAACGAAAAGAAGAATTTTTTCACGGTTTTTTTTGAAAAAACAATGTCAATATAAAAAACTGCATGTTCATTTTGTTCTGCTCCTTGTTTTTCATTATCTTTGCTCGTCGGGGAGGAGGAGATGCGCTTCATCTTACCCATTGACCACAAGTAATGACTCCAAGCAATGGAAACAATCAATCATTATATCATATGAAAAAGTTTATTTTTACAGCTTTCATGGTGTTGGCTACACTGACGCTGTCTGCGCAAAACTCGAAACCTGCTGAGACCCCTAAAGACGCAAAATATCCTGAGGCTCCTCAACTGGAATTTGTTCTGCAATTGCAGGTGGATCTGGGACAAGCATACTCCTTGGGAGATACGCCTCACGGACGACGGACGGTCATACCGATCACTGGCGGTACATTTGAGGGACCGCAACTGAAAGGCACCATCATCAATGGGGGAGCCGACTATCAGTTGGCTGACCCGAAGACCAACCGCACGGAATTAGAGGCTATCTATTCCATCAAAACCGACGATGGGGTCTATATCCATGTTCGCAACAAAGGGGTGATCTGCAATACGAAAGGCAATGATGGCAAACCGTCATTCTATTTCAAGGCTGCACCGCAGTTTGAGGCTCCCAGCGACAGCCCTTATGCCTGGCTCAACAACGCCATCTATGTATGCGAACTTGCATGGTCACAGCGCCCGGGCATCACACTTAATGTGTGGAGAGTGAAATAATTTCATCTGATACTTTTGAGGATTCAAGTTTTTGCTGTATTTTTGCCATTCAAAACAAAAAATCAATGAGCAAAATGAAAGTTCTATGGATGAGAATGTGCCTGATTGCTTTGATAGCAGGTGCTTCACTCTCCATCATCGCACAAGAAAAACAGGATTCTAATGCCATCGGAGCGGCAACGGTGGAGAACACCACAAAGGCTGACGCTGAGGGGCTTGAGGAGGATGAACTTATGCCTGCCGACGAGACTCCATCGGCCGATGAGGCAATGTCGCTCATCGATGATTCGCTCGTGGCGGAGGAGATGGCGGCCTATCAACAGCAGATGCAGCAGCGGGAGAATGAGGGATTCTACAAGGCGCTCAAAAGGAAATTCATCGAAGGCAACGTGGGGTTCATGTCGCTTGTGGCACTGGCGCTCGTCCTCGGACTGGCTTTCTGTATCGAACGTATCATCTACCTCACACTGGCTGAGGTCAATACCCGTCAACTGCTCGATGATATCGATGCCAAAGTGATGGCTGGGGATATCGAGGGGGCGAAGGACATCGCCAGAGACACACGCGGACCGGTGGCGTCTATCTGCTATCAGGGACTTCTGCGTATCGATGATGATGCCGACAGCATCGAAAGGTCTATCACTTCTTATGGACAGGTGCAACTGGCCAATCTGGAGAAAGGGTGCTCATGGATCACCCTCTTTATCGCCATCGCTCCTTCGCTGGGATTCCTCGGCACGGTGATTGGTATGGTCATGTCGTTCGACGAGATACAGATGGCTGGCGACATCAGTCCCACAATCGTTGCCTCGGGTATGAAGGTGGCCCTCATCACCACCATCTTCGGTATTATCGTGGCTCTTATCCTGCAGGTGTTTTATAACTATATCCTCAATAAAATCGAGCATCTCACCACACAGATGGAGGATGCCGGTATCACCTTGCTCGACACCATCACGAAATACAAAAAAGCAAGCCGATGAAGTCTCTTTGGCGAGGCAAAGACCTCTCTCACCGTTTCTTGGTGACGATGATTGTCATCACGGCCGTGGTGTTCGTCGCTTTCTACTTGATCGGATATGAGCATCCCTTTAGTGAGGATCCCGACTTCATCGAACCATTGCTCACACCCGTCTTGCTCGGACTGATGATCCTCGTTGTGGTGCTGGCGGTTGGGGTGACGCTTTGGGCTGTCTTCGTCACCTTGCGCAAGCGCAAAGGGGCGCCTCGTGTCGTCGACGGCATTCCTGTGGCTACTATCTCGATGACGGTGACCATCGTCACGGTCGTGATCATGATATTGGCTTTCCTGCTGGGCTCCTCATCAGCTCTCAAGGTCAATGGGGATGTATATGCTGACCCGAAATGGTTGAGGGTGGCAGATATGTTTGTCATCTCGTCGATAGCACTGATGTGCATCGCTACGGCTGTGGTGGCCATCGCCTCCATCCGCACGCATCTCAAAAACAAAAAGAAATGAGGTTGAGAAGACGAAAACATCGTAGGGTGCCGGGTATCAACACGGCTTCGGTGGCTGATATCTCATTCACTTTGCTCATCTTGTTTCTGGTCGTCACCTCAATGGATGACGACAAGGGCTTGTCGAGAATGCTGCCGCCTCCAACCAGTGAAGAACAGACGAAGACGGAGATCACCAAGCGTAATGTGCTGAATATCAGAATCGGAGCCGATGACAAACTGGCTGTTAATGATGAAATGGTGTCGCTGCAGCAGTTGAAAAAACGTGTGATGAACTTCGTGGACAATCCGCAGAATCTTGACTCGCTTCCTGAAAAACATCCGTGCGAGATCGAACTCTTGGGTTCGTGCATGATCACCGACGGCCATGTCATCCAGCTGCAGGCGGATCAGGAGGGGAGGTATGAGACATATTTCATGGTGCAGAATACCATCGTGGAAGCCTATCGTCAACTCCGTGACAGTCTGTGCGTGGCGCACTTCGGCATGCCTTATGCCAAATGTAATGAGCTGCAGCGAGAGGCGGCAAAGACCTATTACCCGCAACGTGTGGCTGAGGTCTATCAGATGAAAGGAGGTGAACCATGATCATACAAAGAAGAAAAGAGCGTCGGCAACCAGAACTCAATATGTCGTCTTTGCCTGACCTGATCTTTACCGTCTTGTTTTTCTTCATGATCGTTACCACCATGCGGAGTGTTCCCGTCAAGGTGGCTTACCGCACGCCAGAGGGGACCATGATCACCAAAATGAAGAAAAAAGAATCCACCATCTATCTGTTCATCGGAAAGTCGATGAACAAAGGTAAAAAGACTGGGGGCGATTCTTTTTTCGTGCAGGTCAACGACTGGTTGATGCCGCCCAATCAGGTGGGAGCGTATGTACAGTCGTTCAAGGACAATCTGCTGCCGGATGAACAGGAGGAGATGATGGTGGCCATGAAGATCGACAAGGATGCGCCTATGGGATTGGTGAATGAGGTTAAAATGCAACTGAGAAAGGCGGGGGCCTTGAAAGTGCATTATGCCGCAACCAAAAAACAATTCATTCCGTCAGAGTGATAGGGGGAGTTCGTCATAGTACGAACTCCGCAGTAACCCCCCACTTGACCATATTACCAATACTTGACTTCTCCAATGACTTGTAAAAATCGGCATGCAGACGGACATCATGCTGGGCTAATGGTATCTGAACACCAGCACCGAGATATATGCCAAAGAAGTTTGTGGATTCCCATTCTATATCCAACATCTTTTTAGAGGTGTAGTATCTGGTCTCATGGTTTCCGAAATGTAACACGTAGAATCCGCCACCACGGACAAGTGGTTGGATTCGACCTTTGCCAAAGCGCTTCACCAAACCGATGGAAGCACAGGCTCTGCTCCTTTCATATACCGTATGAGATGGTTCGTGACCTCCACGAACCATCACGTCGTGTTCGAATTTTGTTTTGGGAGTATAGGCGATACCGAGCTCCAGACTGCCTCCTCTCATCACACGGTCAATATCGGTCTCTAAGCCAAGACCTATCTCGAATGAGCCACCATGGTAGCTCTCATCCTCCAAGTCTTGTGCCAACGTCCTCTCTTTTGAATAGTAGGCAAAACCCGTGAATGCCTTGAAATGACTTTTCGATTTGTCGGATTTCTCATTGTATTCATACACCACACATGAGCTGCCATCCGTACATACGTCATTGTGATATTCACGCACGATATTGATCAGATTTTTTCTCGACATGTCTTTCTCACTGATGTCGGAAGCTGCTTTCCATGAGTCCTGCAGCAGAATCTTCACCTTGCCGTATTGTTCTCTCTTCTCTTGTAGCTTACCCATTTCATCGTTTAAAGTGGATGATGTGAGAAACGCCCTGTTGATAAGTCGGGCCATCTCTCCATCCTCACGCTCAAAGAAATAGTATTCGTCACGATTGTAGGCCACACAATATAGGTTCATTTTGCCTTGAACCATGTATTCTGCAAAGAATAATTCCGGCTCGCCTGTGACATTCAGCCGGCGTGTGACAAAATATTTCCCGTTATGGTCAAACCTGAAACATTCTATTTCACCTGGCTTGTAGGTCTTGCCCTCATTTCCGCCATTGGCCCAAAACACACACTGTTTTGACAGTTTCTCGTCTGTGCGGAAGTCAATGATGCCTCTTACTGTATCACCATTGTTTGTAATGATATACCCTGGCTTTGGATTGGTCTGCGCCATCACTCCTGTTGCAAAAAATAACAATAAGAGGAGGGTGAGCGTCCATCGCCCGTTGGTGAGTGACGATTGTCCGAAAAGACTTGTCTTCTTCATTATTCTATTGGTTTTTGAAAAGTATTATTCCAATTTCGGATTCACTGCTTTTTCAGCAGTGCACATCCATAAAGCAAAGGTAAGGAAAAAACAGCTTTATCAACAAATATATGGCTAATTATTTATAGGCTGTCTTCATACATGGCTTCATTTTCTATTTTTTCTTAACCTTATAATGTGTTAGGATGGTGGTGTTTACCAAATAGGGAAACGTATTTGTTTGAATTAGAAATAAAACATTGATTAGATATCAGATTGTTAATTTATTCGATACTTTTTATTGCAATTGTGAATTTTTTCCGCTAACTTTGCAAGAAAATCTAATGAATATGACGCATCACAGGTTAGATGAATTAGACAGGAAAATCTTGAAACTTATATCTGAAGACGCAAGAATTGCGTTCCTTGAGGTGGCACGTGCTTGTAATGTAAGTGGAGCGGCTATCCATCAGCGGATACAGAAATTGTCAAAAAATGGAATCATCAAGGGATCAAAATTCATTATTGATCCTGAGAAAATTGGATATGAGACATGTGCTTATATCGGACTTTTCCTGAAAGACCCGGAGAATTTCGATCAGGTGGTGAAAGAACTCAAAAAGATTCCAGAGGTCGTGGAATGCCATTACACCACAGGTGGTTTCGACATGTTTATTAAAATCTATGCCAAGAACAACCATCATCTCCTCAACATCATCCATGACAAACTGCAGCCATTGGGCCTATCAAGAAGTGAGACCATCATCTCATTCAATTCGGCCATCGACAGACAACTGCCTGTCGTTGATATGGATGATGAAGTGGATGAGGATGAGGTAGAAGTTGAAGATTCCGCAGAACCTTTCATCGAATAATCATTTCCTCACATAGTCCACAAAGTCATAACGATATTGGTGCCGTTCATCAATATCGTGACATTCTCTTGACACTTCCTGCCACTCATCACCGTATGGCGGGAAGAAGGCATCAGCGTCTTCTGGCGTATCATGAACCTCTGTCAGGCACAGACGGTCAGCGATGTGGATGGTCTGGGCATAGATACTGGCTCCACCGATGATGTAGACTTGCTCATCATCGCTGCAGTGGGATAAGGCTTCTTTGATGGTGGCATAGCACTCGCAGCCATCAAATGACTTGTTGCTGCGGCTCAGCACGATGTTGCGACGGTTGGGGAGCGCTCCCTTCGGCAATGACTCAAACGTGCGCCGACCCATGATGATAGTGTGGCCTGTCGTGAGCGTCTTGAAGCGTCGCAGGTCGTTAGGAAGCCAGTAAAGCAGGCGGTTGCCCTTACCAATCGCTCTGTTGGATGCCACAGCCGCTATGATATGGATGTTCATCTTTTTTAATTTTTCATCTTTCATCTTTTTCCCATTTTCCCATCTTAATTTTTCATCTTTCATCTTTCATTTTTCATCTTTCATTTACACTGCTACTTTCCCTGCAATATGAGGCCACGGATCATAACCTGTCAACTCAAAGTCTTCGTAGGTGAAATCTGTCAACTCATGAATGTCGGGGTTGAGCTTCATCACTGGCAGCGGACGGGGCTCTCGACTCAGTTGCAACTTCACTTGTTCGGTGTGGTTCAGGTAGATGTGGGTGTCGCCCGTGGTGTGGATGAAGTCGCCGGCCTCCAAACCTGTCACCTGGGCCATCATCTGCAGCAATAGGGCATACGACGCGATGTTGAAGGGCACACCCAGGAAGGTGTCGGCGGAGCGCTGGTAGAGTTGAAGACTCAGACGGCCTTCGGCGACATAAAATTGGAACATCGTGTGGCAGGGGGGCAGAGCCATTTCATCCACTTCTGCCACATTCCATGCACTGACGATCATGCGGCGGGAGTCGGGGTTGTGCCTGATCTGGTCCACCACCTTGGCGATCTGGTCGATGGTACCACCTTGGTAGTCGGGCCAGGAGCGCCATTGGTGACCATATACAGGACCCAATTCGCCGTTCTCGTCTGCCCATTCATTCCAGATTCTCACGCCGTGCTCTTGGAGCCACCTCACATTGGTGTCGCCACGGAGAAACCACAGAAGCTCGTAGATGATGGATTTCAGATGGAGTTTCTTGGTGGTGAGAAGGGGAAAGCCATCCGACAGGTGAAAACGCATCTGATGGCCGAAAATGCTGCGGGTGCCTGTGCCGGTGCGGTCGGATTTCACCACACCTTCTCGCATGATCCTGTCAAGCAGGTCTAAGTATTGTTTCATAGCTTTATCAATATTTCTTCGTCTTCTTCAGGGATGTGTGAACTCTTGATCTTCCATTCCTGGGGATACAGGTTGTTGGCTCGCTGGCCTACATTCTTGGCGAACCCCAACGGAATATCGTGATAGGTGAACAGAAGATGGCCTCGTGGATGAGCGCTTCCTACGGCGATGGGCTCACGACGCAGATAAGTGATGGCTTCCGGCTTGGTGAGGGCTACCTCATCAAAAAGGCCGCGACGCAAGCCGAGGGAGAGGGCAAGTGAGGGGTGGGGGATGAATTGCCGACCCTTATCTATGGCTACCGTGATGCCGGCATGCAGGATACGGAGCTGGCGGGCTTGTTCATAGAGGGGCTCCCATCGTCTGGGTAAGGCGATGATGGTGTCGCCTTGTTTTTTAAAAGTATAAGAGGTTGGCTCTGCCAACCATGACATGATGTCTGGCGGGATTGAACCGGTCGGTTTCTCATGCCGTCTCGCAGATTCTCGTCTCTTCGTCATCTTCTGAGACGACTGGTCGGGGGCATCGTCTTTAGCTGACTTGCGGAGAACGACCATAAACAGACCTTCTCCTTTGGTGATGCCGGGGATGAAACGGTAGACTGGCAACGGTTCCCTGCAGTATAGGTCGCCAGTGATGTGCCATTGCTCATCGGTATCCACAGCAAGTGGTTCCGCACCCAGCGTGGTCATCATCCATTGCACATTCTCTTCGTTCTCGCGGGTGTTGAGAGTACAGGTGGAGTAGATCAGAAGACCGCCTGGACGCAGACAACTCCAAATGTCTTCCACTATCTGGCGTTGCAGCTGCTGACAATGGGCGACATTGTTCACCGACCATTCGGTGATGGCTCCTTCATCCTTGCGGAACATACCTTCACCGGAGCAGGGCACATCAGCGAGTATCACGTCAAAACGGAGGCCTGACCTCACGTAGTCGGGGGCGTAATTGTTGGTGACCACGACATCCTGGTGGCCGTATTTCTGAATGTTCTCCAACAGTATCCGGGCTCGTGACGGTATGGGTTCATTAGCGAAGAGCATACTGCCGTCGGGTAATGCGGAGAGGGCGGCGGTGGTCTTACCCCCAGGGGCTGCACAAAGGTCGAGCATCACCACGGGCTGGGTGACGTGTTGGCGGATCACCTTGTCGATGAACATCGAGGCGGCGTCTTGCACGTAATAGGCACCGGCATGCAATAGGGGGTCGAAGGTGAAGTTGGGACGATGGCTGAGGTAATGGCCGAGATGGCACCAAGGCACATCTTCTCCGGCAAGAGAACTGCCGACCTCATGACCCCTGCTCTTCTGGGGGTGAAGGCGGATACTCACGGGAGGGGGCTGGAGCATACCTGCGGCATAGCGGGCGTAAAGGCTGTCGCCCATCATCTGCCGGGTATAGGTGGTGAATTCCTCAGGCAACTGCATAACGACAAATCAGAATTCAATGTCGAAACCGTCGTCTTCCAACGAAGGCTTTTCCTTCTCTTTGGGTTTGGGCGGGGTGGTAAGGTTGCCTTCTTTGTCCGTCATGCCGTAGGTGGTGCGGAGCACGATAAACTCGGTGCGGCGGTTGAGCTGGTCGCAGATGGCTTGTTTGTCTTTGTCGAGGGCTTTGATGAAATCTTCCGTCAGCACGTCGCCTTCTTTCAGCCAGTCGTATTGGGCGGCCAACTTCTTGCGGATGACTTTTGGCTTTTCTTTGCCATAGCCCTTGGGGGTCAGGCGGTCGGTCACAATACCGTGGGAGATGAGGTAGTTGACCACCGACTCGGCTCTTCGCTGAGACAGACCGACATTATAGGCCTGACTGCCATGGTAATCGCAGTGGGCACTCAACTCAATGGTCACATTGGGATTCTCGTTGAGAAGCGTCACCAGTTCGTCGAGGGCTTGGGTCGACTCGGGGCGAAGTGTGGCTTTATCGTAGTCGTAGAAGATATTGTCGATCATCACGGGCACACTGATGGAGGCCAGGGGGAACTGGAGCACATGCTCTTCCGACTCGCCGGTCTCCACCACATGGAGCTCTTCCTTGTGGTTGAGGAATCCGCGGCAGGCGGCCAGGAAGACGTAGTCGACACCGGGGGTGAGCACCTGCTCAAAAGAACCGTCACTGCGAACGCTCAGTTTCTCATTGGTTCCGTCGTTGCCGACCATATACACTTGGGCGGCGGTCAGTTCATAACCGTCCATCTCATACACCCATCCTTTCACCGTCTGGATGATCTCGGGCTTCTCAAAACTGTAGATATGATCCCAACCACGGCCGTCTCCACGGTTGGAGCAGAAGAAACCGCGGTTATGGGGACCTTCAAAGGTCATGCCGAAGTCATCGCCCTGAGAATTGAGCGGATAGCCTGGATGTTCCAACTCCCATGTGCCAAAATCGTTGACCATGGCGATGAAGATATCCAGACCGCCGAGACCTCCGTGACCGTTGGAGGAAAAATAGAAATCGCCGTTGGGACGGAACGTGGGGAACATCTCGTCGCCGGCCGTGTTGATGGTGGGACCGAGGTTCTCCACACCTCCCGTGCCGGAGGAGGTGAGACGCACGCGCCAGATGTCAAGACCGCCTTCACCGCCTGGCATGTCGGAGGTGAAATATAGCCACTCTCCGTCGGGAGAGATGGCCGGATGGGCAAAACTCGATAGCGTGTCGTTGGTCAATTTCACTTCAGAGGGTTTGCTCCATGCGGCATCGGAGCGGTTGGACTTCACGATCTGGGCATATCGGGGATACATGGGGTCGGTCGTGCAGAGTGTGAGATACATCTCACGCTGGTCGGGACTGAAGCAACAGGCTCCTTCGTCGTTTTCGCTGTTGAGGCCTGATTCCACACGCTCTGGCTTTCCCCATTTGCCCTTGTCGTCTTTCTGCGAGAAGAATATGTCGCCGTTTTTCGTGCCGGTGATGCCGCTCAATTCATCTCCATCTGCCTCATTGCGCGTGGAGGTGAAGAAGAGTTGGTCGTGATTCTCACCCAACAGCATCGGGGAGAAATCTGCACGACGGGAATTGAAGATGTCCATCTTCTTCACCGTATAGCGTGAACCGGCTTCTTTCTGACGGGGGGCTGAGAGGGCTGACTGAAGACCCTCGCGGGCTTGCGGGTTGTCGGGCATCGAGTCTAAAGCGATCTGATACTCTGCGGCGGCTTCCTTGTAGTTGCCGTTCTTCATCAGTTGACGGGCAAACGACAGATGGGTCTCGCCGTTGTCTTGCTTATATCTGACCACGTTGCGGTAGGCGGCGATGGCTTTCTGGGTGGAATTGATCTTTTCGTAGCAGAGGGCCATCTTGTTGGCTACCTGACCTCGGCGGCTGCGCTCCTTGGCGGGTATCTTGGAATAGGCGGACTTGAATTCGGAGGCGGCATCATAATACTCGCCCAAGGCAAGGTGCTTCTCACCTCGCTTCAAGTTCTTGTCCACACCACAGGATGCCAGCAGCACCAGCAGGAGGATGGCCATAGGAATACGTTTGTTTCGCATGATATATCTTATAACGTATTGTCTCTGACTTTTATTGTGAGGGGGCGCATTTATTGTGAAGACTGTGCGCCATCAAGGGGGATGCGCTCCAGATCGTCGGGCACGATCACATGGCCGTGATAGACTGAGGTGGCTTCGGCCGTATAGCGCTCACGGCGTGTGTCCAGGGTTTTGTCTTCTGTATGATAGAGTATAAGGTGGGGCACCTGGAGACTTTCGGCCAGACGGGCGGCATCGATCACTGTGCTGTGGTGTTTCTTGTAGGGCTGGAATCGATCGCGGTCGGCATAGAGACAGAAGGCTTCGCTCATCAGCCAGTCGGCACCACGCACATAGTGCTCATTCTCCTCGCTATAGGGCTCGTCTCCCAGACAGACAAGACGGATACCGCTTGACAGCGTGGCGGAAAAACCAAACTGGCGTTCCTTCGTGGAGTGGATGTCAAAACAGTCAAAATGCATGTCGTCCACGGTGAACGTGCTACCGTCGACTACCTCATGAAACTCCACGGCACTGCCAAGACCGGATGATTGCTTCGCAGGAAGTAATTGCTGGCATAGGTAGGTCAATATGTCGAGCACCTTGCGGTGACTGTATACCCGGAATGGGGTGGGCTGACGATACTGGAGTGCCATCCGCAATAACCACACCACTCCCAATATATGATCGGTATGGGCATGGGTGACATAGAGGTCATGGATGTCTTCCCATCGGACGGCGGCATCTTGCAACTGACGGAGAATACCGTTTCCGCCTCCGGCATCCACGAGCAGCATGTGACCTTGGGGGTTGCGGAGGATAAAACAGGTGTTGTAACATCTCGTGACCGTGGCGTTGCCGGTTCCGAGTATGATCACTTCATGTGATGGCGTAATGGAGGGAGACATGACTGTTATAGAAGTTTGGTTGGTCCTATTTTTTGGCAAAATTAGACTTTTTTCCTAACTTCCTTGCACCATATTGTGAAAAATACCGCAAAAATGATTATTTTTGCCGTGGAAGTAATGCGCTTTCTTCCTATGACTGACTAAATGCCATACAATGAGAGGAGTTTTAACGTGCATATTATTAATACTGACGACCATGACTGCTACTGATACTACCGACAGCCTAATGACAACTCCTGCCGTGAGACCTGCCACACAGGCAGGACGTTTTTATGAGAGTGATCCTTCGGTCTTGAGACGAGAGGTGGACAGCCTTCTCGCGAAACATCAAGGCGAGGAGACCTTCCAGAACCTCGCCGCGATCATCGTGCCACATGCCGGGTATGTCTTCTCCGGTAATGTGGCGGCTACTGCCTACATGGCCATACCTGTGCAGAAAAAGTATCAACGGATATTTCTCATAGGACCGAGTCATTATGAATGGCTGAATGGGGCTTCGGTCAATACGGAGGTGGACTTCTACGAGACACCACTGGGGAAGGTCAGGGTAGATACGGCGACAGGAAGACGGCTCATCGCTGCTGATGAGGTGTTCGGCTATCGCGAGGAGGCACACGACAGAGAGCATTGTCTGGAGGTGCAACTGCCTTTCCTGCAACGTCGGATGGAGCACGTGCCGCCCATCGTGCCGATCATCATCAGTACCAACGACTTTTCCAAACTTAAACGGATGGCTGAGGTGCTGAGGCCATACTTCAACGACGACAACTTGTTTGTCATCAGCAGCGATTTCTCACACTATCCTTCATATGTGGATGCCTATGAGGTGGATGGCCGCACACGAAAGGCCATCATGAGTGGCGACGTGGAGCAGTTGATCGCTGTCCTCGAGACCAATGCGCGCAGCGGAAAACGTCATCTGGAGACCAGTGCTTGTGGAGAGTATGCCATCATCACACTCATGCTCATGCTCGACAAAGGGGTAGAAGTGCGTCACCTGCTTTATCAGAACTCTGGGGATATCGACCATCACTCACCCGATCGCGTCGTGGGATACCATGCTTTTGCTTTCAACAGAAAAGAAAACAAGGCGGCTGACTCCTCACGTGCAGAAGGAAATGCTGATGACATGGCGACTGCGAAGGACTTCTCGCTCACCGACGAAGAGAAACAGGCGTTGAGGGAGGTGGCGCTTGGCAGTTTGAGATCGGCCTTCGACAGTACGGCTTTCTCTCCAAAAGGTATCACTCCTTCTTTGAGACAACCGTGTGGCGCCTTCGTCACGCTCACGAAGAACGGGGCACTCAGAGGTTGCGTCGGACATTTCGGAAACGACTTGCCGTTGTATGAGATGGTGGCTGAGATGGCGCAGGCTGCCGCATTCGAGGATCCGCGGTTTCCTTCGCTGAGAAGGGAGGAACTGCCGCAGATACGTGTCGAAATATCTGTACTCACACCTATGCGCCGTATCCATAGCATCGATGAGTTCCAACTCCACCGACATGGACTCTATATCCGAAAAGGTGACCGCAGCGGCACGTTCTTGCCGCAGGTGGCGGATGAGGTCAACTGGACGAAGGAGGAGTTTGTGGGGCATTGCTCGCAAGATAAAGCTCATCTGGGGTGGAACGGATGGCGCGACGCCGAACTGTATGTCTATGAGGCTATCGTCTTCTGAAAAGAGACATCCCTATCGCTGACCATTCAAAAAGTGGTTCTGTTCATTCAAAAAACAAACTCGATTCATTTAATGTAAATATAGTTCAATTCAGTTTATTCAAACCAATTACATAATACATTCTGATTACTATCTACTATGCGACAAAATCGATCTTTCATTTGGCTGCTCCTCCTTTGGTTGGGAGTAGCCCAGCAGATTTCTGCTACCATTCAAAGTCCCGTGCCTACGGATAACGGGAAAACGTATGTTGATGAGCCTGCAAGCGTTGTATGGAACTTCAACACCACTGACATCGGGAATGCTGACGTCGTCACACCGGCCGACGGATTCAGTCTCACAGCGGTCAATACGGGTGACCTGGAGATCACAGGCACCGCACGGCGTACGGCCGATGACCTCATACCTGATGTCACCTTCGTCAAGTTCAGACCGTCAGGAAGCAGCAATGCCGTGGAGTGGCAGGTGAAACCGGCTGCAGGGCTGCGATTCACACCCACCAAGGTGAGTGCCTATATCCAGCGATTCGGTACCGATGCACAGAATGGGGTCACCGTGTCGGGAAAACTGAGCGACGGAACCCTTGTCGAACTGGGTAATTACACGGCTCCAAGGGCCAACCATGATACGACAAAAGACAAGTATGCCGGCAACAGCAACTATACCAACCAGTTTGTCATCGTACTCTCACCGGAACAGCAGGAGGCGCTCACCTCGGCTGACGGCTTCTCGCTCGTCGCTACTGTGGGAGTAGGCAGTTCCAAAGAGGGGGGATTCAGTGATGTGCATATCGAAGGACGTCTCAATGGCACCATCGCTGATGTGGAGAAATTCTCGCTCTCCATCGGCTGCAACCCGGAGGAGGCTGGCATCGTGACGGCCTATCCCAATGCTGATGAATATGAGGCGGGCACGGACGTGACACTCACTGCCACCAAAAATTTCGGATACCGTTTCGTCAATTGGACAGATGCCGAGGGTAAGGTGGTGTCCGAGGAAAACAAGTTTGTCTATACCGTCTCCAAGAATGCTGTACTGACGGCCAACTTCCAGAAAATCAATACCTATGAACTTTCCCTCACCGTGGATGGCACCAATGATTATATGGTGCAGATGCTGCCTGCGCCCACCATCATCGATGGCAAAATGTGGTATGAGGAGGGGGATTTCGTAACGCTCACAGCCAACAGTTACGAGGGGCTGGTCTCCTTCACCAACTGGAGCGACGGACAGACTTCCAGTGAGATCGGATTCAAGATGAACGACAACGTGGTGATCACGGCTTTCTATTCGCAGGCCGACATCATCGCCGGATGGGACTTCTATAAGTCGGGGGGCAACGGAAGAACTGCGGATTTCTTCTCTGAGGATAACTCCACGGCGGCGCTCTCACTCGTCAATGAGAATAACGGTTCTACCAGTGGATGGCTCGACAAGAGCACAGAGAGTGCTGGTGGATACGAGGCCTTCAAAGGGGCTGCCGTCAACTGGCGCGAAGGGAGTGCTGAAGGTGATGTGGGGCACTACTACTGGTATACGAAAATCAATGCGGAGGCTTTCTCGGATATCAGGCTATCTTTCCAGATGTTATACAACTATAATGCCTACACCACCTATGATGTGGAGTATTCACTCAATGGTAACGACTGGGTGAAATTTGGATCCATCACCATGCAGGGGGCCAAAAATGCTGCTTCTTTCAATGGTGCCTTGCCCGCAGAGGCCAACAACCAGAAAGAACTGCATATCCGATGGATTGCAGATAAAAATTCGCAGATTGACGGTTCGAAATCGGCCAACGACGGAAATGCCATTGCCATGATCTTCTTGACAGGAACACCAAAACTCATCGATGATGGCAAAGCACCGGTGCTCATCAGCACAGTGCCTGTCGATGGGGCTAAAAATGCTTCTTCCAACGGTAAGGTGGTGCTCACTTTCGATGAGAAAGTGAAGGTGGAAGAGGGGACTGTGGCTTTCATCGGCAACCTGCAACTCACACCGGTGGTCAATGGAAAGACCATCACTTGTGAGTACAAAGGACTGGAGTATTCCACAGAATACACCTTCTCGCTGCCGGCAAACCAGGTGGGTGACCTTACTGGCAATCTCATCAGTGAGCCTATCGAACTGAAATTCAGCACCATGAACAGACCGGCCGTGGAGAAAGGACTCTACGACGTGGTGGTGGCTACCACCGAGGAACTCGTGGCGGCTATCAATGCGGCCAACAACCGTGCCAATAAGTCGACACGATTCCGTATCTTTATCAAGAATGGCACCTATTCCTTGCCGCTCAATGAGAATGTCATGGTCGAGGGAGCGGACGGAAAGAATTATCCCGACCCCAAACATTATATTAAGGCAAGCAACATCTCGTTCATCGGTGAGAGCATGGAGGGAACCATCATCACCAATGCGATTCCTGACGACTGGACGTTTGTCAACGACTATGGCACGGCAAGTGTCTATGAGGGTATCGGTAGAGGGGATGTGCTGCAACTGCAGAAGACGGCCCGCAATCTCTATTTCCAAGACCTTACTGTCAAAAGCGGTATCGGGGATGCTCGTGGAAGAAACATCGCCGTGCAGGATATCGCCACCATGACCATCTATAAGAATACTTGTCTCTGGGGATATCAGGATACCTGGACTTCCAACAATGACGCCGGACTCTACTACTTCGAGAACGGAAAGGTGAGGGGACGTACCGACTTCCTCTGTGGCAAGGGGGATGCTTATTTCAATAATGTGGACATTCAGGTGTGCATGAATACGGGCGGATACATCGCCGTGCCGTCAAGAAGCATCAAGTATGGCTATGTCTTCAAAGACTGTACGATCAAAGGGGAGAGTGCTAACCTTAACGGAAAATACACCCTCGGAAGACCTTGGGGAAGCGGTACACCGATTGCTCTCTGGATCGATACACGCATGGAGATTGTGCCGTCGGCTGTGGGATGGAGTGAGATGAGCAACGGATGGCCTAAGCGTTTCGCTGAATACAACTCCATGACTGCGACGGGGGCTCAGGTGGACCTCAGCGGTAGAAAAACCATCTTCGGCGACGGACATGCCAACAATCCTGTGCTCACGGCTGAGGAGGCTGCTGAGGCTGCGGAGATGAGCAATATGTATGGCGACTGGAATCCGAAAGAGGCCACAGAGCAGGCACCTGTGCCTACTCATGTCGTCATCAGCGGCAATACGCTCTCTTGGGACAACAGCAATTACGCGCTACTATGGGCCATCGTCAAGGATGGAAAGGTGGTCGACTTTACGACGGTTCCTTCCTATACGGTCGATGATGCCAATGCGACATATGCCGTGAGGGCTGCCAACGAGATGGGTGGACTCAGCGAGGCTGCTTTGGCTGAAACTCAGACGGGCATTGACGAGCTGGAGAAAAAGAATCTGACTGACGATAATGCTGTCTATAACTTGCAGGGTGTCAGGGTACAGCGTACGCAACAGGGTATCTATATCATCAACGGACGTAAAGTCGTCAAAAAGTAAAGGAGGAGAGATGGTATGAACAAACTATTTCTGATCGTTATCTTGCTCTTGGCCGTCGCCATGGCATGGGCATGCCGCAAAGGCACTGATGGCGATGACTTCAAATCCGTAGGGGTTGATGAGTTCGAGAAAATCATCTCTGGCGACAGCATCTGTCTGCTCGATGTGCGCACTTTGTCGGAGTATCAGGAGGGACACCTTCAAAACGCTTTGCTCATCGATTTCAAAACGGATTCATTCACGATGGCTGCCCGTGACAGGTTGCCCAAGGAGAAGATGATCGCTGTCTATTGCCGAAGTGGAAGAAGAAGTGCGCTTGCCGCTGCACGCTTGGCCGCTGACGGATATCAGGTGGTCAACATGGAAGGGGGAATCATCGCATGGGAAAAAGCTGGAAAACTAATCGTGAAGGAATGAAAACAAAAATAATGATGGTCGTGATGCTTGCAATCTGCAGCATCACGGCTTTTGGGGCAAAAAAAGTGCATACCTTGGGTGACTCTACCATGGCCGACTATGATGAGAAGGGCACCGTCACAAGGGGATGGGGAATGTATTTTGGTAACTTTCTCACCAATGGTTGGACATCTGTCAACTATGCCAGAGGTGGGCGTGACTCCAGAGGGGGATACAATGAACTCTGGCAGACGGCTAAAAAGAATGTCAAGGAGGGGGATTATGTCATCATCACATTCGCACATAATGATGAGAAAAATGATGGCATGGACGGGGAACAACTCTATCAGTATTATCTCAGCATCGGCGACAAGACCAAGGCGGATGCCGTGGATAAGAGAGGCACCATCCCTACCTCTACCTATAAGGATTATCTGGCTAAGATCATTGATGAGGCCATCGCGTTGGGGGCTACGCCCGTCATCTGCTCACCGGTCTGCCGCAGCTATTTCTCAGGTGGAAAAATCCGTCGTAACGGCCGGCATGACCTGGGCGACTCCTTTTCTATCCTGACAGAGAACGGACCGACGAGCGGACATCGTGTGCCGGCTGATGACCATACCATGGATTATGCCTATCATTCGCAACAGTTGGCTATCGAGAAAAACGTGCCGTTCATCGACCTGACTAATGCCACGGCCCAACTCTATGAGAGCTATGGGGATACCAAGTGTCATGAATATCTCTTTGATGGTGAGGGATCGACGCATTTCAATACCACAGGGGCCTTGCTCGTGGCACGTGAATGTGCACGGCTGATGAAGGAGCAGGGCATTCTGGCGGAGAATATCGTTCTCCCTACGGATATCAGTGTCTCACCGGCACAAGCTGATTTTGGAGAGGCTTACAGGGGACAGACATTGACGAAAGAGCTGACAATCAGTGGATTCGGTATGATGCCAGAGAAAGGTGTCGTTGAGGTCAAGGCTTCTGAGGGTATCTTGCTGTCAACTGATAAGACCAACTGGAAGGAGTCTTTGCAACTCAACTATCAGGCTTCGACCATCGTGCAGACCATCTATGCGCAACTGGTGCTTGAGCATGATGGGGAGACGGTCGGCACCATTACCGTGAGCCAGGGCGACAAGGTCGTGGAGGTGCCGGTGACGGCTTCCGTCGTGTCGCTTGAAGGGGGAACGGAGGTGAAGGCCTATTGGAGACTGGAGGCGGATGATCAGTACCAACTCACCGGACCGGCTACCGTCTTGGGAGAAAGTTGGGTGGGTATGTTCGTCCAGCGTTATTCCGCACCCAATGCCAATACGGTATGGCCGGAATGGACGGGATACCAGGCCAGTAGGAAAACTCAGCGCAACTTGCTCAACGGGGAGGTTTGGCCGGATGGAGAAATTGATGATAATCCTGAACGTTACATCCAGTTTGCGATCAAACCCAACAAGGGGAATACACTCAAAATCAATCATATCAGCCTTTTTGTGTGTGGTTGCGGAGGAAATGGGATGTGCTGCCATATCTATTACTCTACCGATGGCTTTGAGACTCGTAGCACCATGTTTGAGATGAAGAAAATGCCTGCCAACAACATGCAGTATGTGGAAACGACGCCTGTCATTTCGCTCGATGATGGACAGGAACTGCAGGTGAGGGTCTATCCCTGGTATAATGGTGAGGCTACAGGAAAGACAATTTGTCTGAGTGATGTCACCATCAGTGGGATGGCCATGGAGGCGGACGACATCCGTTCTGTCGGACAGGATGGGGACGGCCAGACTTCCATCTTCACCATCGATGGTGTCAAGACCTCCTGCTATCGGAAGGGAATCCATATCCTTCGACAGCAGATGCCCGACGGCAGGGTGGTGACACGAAAAGTCTTGAACTGATTTCTAAGAGGCATATTTTTTTACAAATGTGCCTCTTTTTGGTGGGGATATGTGTCCCAATTATTCAAAAGCGGCAGAAATGTCGCTTTTTTGTGAATATGCCACATGTTTTTGTGATTTTGATATAGAACAGACCTTAGTAATTTCTTATTTTTGCACAAACCTTTTGCGAGAAATAATACTATAAAAATAACTGATTGTTTAATTAATTTTCAAGGATCATGAAGAAATATTATTTACTATTGTTGCCTCTATTGGTGGCAATTTTCAGCTTCAGTTTAATTGCTTGTGAGGAAGATGACGATAATAATAAAAATGGAAAAACTCCCGTGACTCCAGAAAAACCTGTTGATCCTCTCGACAATGTGGATTTTACAGGCACCACAGGAATCAAAAAATGGGAGTTCGGCACTTCTCCTGAAACATCTATCCTCTTCCGTATGGAAACGACAAAAGGAGGGCAGATCATTGTCGAAGCACGAAAAGATAAAGAAGGCATTCCCACATCTTTGTCTTCATTGGCTATCTTGACAGAGGGAAGTAACCCTGAACTGTCACAATTCTTGTTCGATGAAAAGAATCGTCCAACGGACATGACGGCACCCAACGGTGTTAGAATTCTTTATGAGTGGCTTACTGACACGAAAGCGGCCATCACCTTTATTGACCCGGAAACCGATGAACAGCTCAATACAGTTTACGATTATGCTTTGGATAAAGATCAGCAGCAAGTGCCGGTAGCTCCAAAGGTCCAACAAAAACGAAAAGGGGAGACAACACTAACTGTCAACCCCCTCAATATGAATAGTCAAGGACAAGCACCTATGCGTTTGAAAAATGGTTTTGGAGACCGTATCGGAACCTTCTTGCTGCAACAATGTGGGGTGAATCAGCCTGGACAGTATTGCTATGTGAAAGTATATGACCATGGGTCATATGGCGATGTTTACACGGAGATGTTGGGATATCGTGGGTATTATGACGCAACGTCACAATCGGATGGTTCCTATCAATATACATTGCCTATTGTGGAGAACCATCCTCAAATTGCTGAATTCCTGGCTAAGGCTGGTCCCAAAATCAAGTCGCTTATTGATAAAATGTGCTTGCCAAACATGGTTGGAGTTGAAGCGACTGACCCAATGACAATTGAGATGGTTACAGCGATATGTTTAACCGTGATGGCAAAAACTGCTATCACTGGACCGCTCGCCGTGAAAATCACTGCTGCCTGCACTGCTTTGGGAGCTTCCTTACTGTTCTATTGCAACTACCTCAACAAAGCTTTCGTGTTCAATGACCCCAACTCTCCAACAGTACAAGATTTACCGATTGTGAGAAACATGATCGATGCTACTTTTGGAAAACTATGGGATAAACTGGTGGTGATACCTTCCTATGATTATAAACCTGTGGATGTGTATATCTGTGTGACGGGTTTTCAAAAGACAACACAGCACTTCGCCTATACGATCAACCCCGTGTCGAACGACCCATTACCTCTTGTGGAAATCAACACCAGTACTGAGCCTGCAATCAAGTCTTTTAAACTTGAACCGCCTGCTCCTGTCGCAAAACAAGGATACAAAGCCATAGCTACGTTGTCGTGTATTCCCGAGGGAAGTTCGATCAAGATGTCGATTGAGGGAACCGACGGCTATAGCAATTCTAATACTGAGGATCTAAGCAAGAATGTGATTAACTATGAGTGTGTCCTCAATGTGCCGGGAGCAAATACAGAGGGCGTGAAAGATGTCTGTACCGTGGAAGTAAAATTGCCAGATGGAAAAGTGCTGCAGAAACAGGCTTCGCTGGTCTTCCAATAAGGTGATCTAAGAACAAGATCTAAGTTCCATGAATTTCAGATACAGCCAGTTACTGGCGATACTTATATTATTCGTCTCCTTCTCTTCTTGCCGACAGGGGAGAGGAGGAGACGAAGTCTCTTTGGTATACGCTGAAGAGGCTGAATGGGATGCCGGCCTCATTGAAGATACGGTGAGGTTGTTGCAACATGACTTCCGTATCATCAACAAGTCGTCCGACACTTGCCGCATATTGAACATAGACCGTACTTGCGGATGTATAAAAGCTGTTGCCGACCGCATGGAGATACCGCCTGGGGATACGGCGATCATCAGCATGACTGTGGAACTGGACAATAATCCCTATATCGACAGGGAGGTTTATGTCTATACTTCACTGCAAAAAGAACCGCTGGCACTTTATATCACTGCCATCAAAGGAATGTCTGAACAGAAAATACTGAGACAGTTTCAGAATCCTTTGGGAGAAAGTTTGAGGGCCATGGGAGAGATGATTGTACCGCCTTTTCTGGAGAAGGGGAAGGTGTGGAGTGCTACCACCAACATGGTCAATGCTGGCAAAGAAACGGTTGAGGTGGAGTGGAAAATGGAGAATGCCCCAAAATGGCTCAACGTGGACATGCCTGCTCAACTGCAACCCAAACAGTCGGGGCGGATCACGGTAACGTTTGACCTCTCAAAACCTTGTGAGGAGTGGGGACTGCATGAGTATCAGCTGATGGTGGGAGAAAAAGGAAAAAAACTGTTTCCACTGGTGATCCCTGCTATTATCACGCCCGATCTTTCTAACTCCACGGGGGCTCCTTACCCGAAGGCTTTTATACCCAATAAGGGGCTTTCCTTGTTGGAAAGCGAAAAACAGGTGTCGTCGGTGAAGAAACATTTCGATATCGTGAATATGGGTGGGGGACAACTCCATATTGCGGATGTCTCTCCATCGATACCGTCGGCCAAGTGTGAGATAGGAAAAAATACCTTAAAGGAACGTGAGAAAGCCCGTATCGTGGTGGAAGTGCCAGTCAAAGACTTACAAAAGGATAGTGTCATGGTCATCGGGATTACCACCAACGATAAATATACACCTTATAGAGAGGTTAGAATTCTTTATTAATTGCCGCTTTTTCTTTATCGCTGACTTCATCGGAGTTTCTCTTATTCGGAAAATGCCAATTGTATTGGATTTTCTCTCGCTTTTGCGTAACTTTAGATAAGTTACTTCACCTCGGCATAAAAAAAGAACAAGTTCTTTTTGTTCTGCGCTCGTTTTTGCGTAACTTTGCCGCCTATGACTACCATTCCATCCGATGTCGCTATCTCTGTCGTCACATCGACTTACAACAGGGCTCCCTTGTTGAGACGATGCTATGAGAGTCTGTGCCGGCAGACTGACAAGCGATTGGAGTGGATCATCATCGATGATGACAGCGATGATGACACCCAAAAAGTGGTCTTCGAGATGATGGACAGTCCGCAGGCCGCAGATGATGGCGCCATGAGTGGAAAATCACTTGACGATGTCTTCTTTATCACATACATGCGTCAGCCTCATGGAGGAAAGCACCGGGCTCTCAACAGGGCTGCGAAGATGGCACAGGGAAAGCTCTTCCTCGTTCTCGATAGTGATGACTATCTGGCCGACAATGCGGTGGAGACCATCATGAAGCATTACGATGATATCGCTGATGACAGCCGTTTCGGGGGTGTGGGTGCTCTCAAGGCGCTCTTCAATGGCAGGGTTGTCAGTAGGAGAGGATTGGATGGAACTTATATGGACGCATCCTACCGCTTTCTCAGATACAACTTGCTGAGAAGGGGAGATATGTGTGAGGTCTACCGCACTGAAATCATCAGGGCGTTCCCTTATCCGGAGATAGAGGGCGAGTTCTTCGCTCCTGAGGCGCTCGCATGGAACAGTATGTCTGAGCATTACATGCTCAGATACGTCAACCATATTGTCTATTATTGCGAGTATCTGGAGGGTGGACTGACAGATCATATCGTGGAGGTCAGGATGAAAAGTCCTGTGGCGGCCATGATACATTACAGCGAATTGGCGGGGTATGATGTGCCGTTCTCACAAAAAATAAAAGCGGCCATCAATTACTATCGGTTTGCGGTCTGCCGCGACAGAAAGACCAGGGTGAGGGGCTCCTATCAGGGAAGGACGCTCTCCCGACCGCCCAAAATTGCCTGGTATTGGCGATGGACAAGACCGCTCGGATGGCTGATGCACCTGCGTGACCTTAAACACCTCCGGCGATGAGAAAGGCGCTCTTCGGATTCAGTTTCGATGATGGGAGGGTGGACAATTTTACCTTGGCTTACCCTGTCCTGACACAATATAAGCTTCCTGCAACCTTCAATATCAACGTGGCTTATCTGGAGGGGAAAGGAAGTGATTTCACGGCTGTCGAACCGATGACGATGGAAATGGTGAGAACACTGCACCAGGATCCGAGGATGGAGATCGCTACCCATGGCTATTGGCACAACAGCCTGACCGACAACCTCATTCATGGAGTGGAGGCGCTGTGTGGACACCTGAAGGTGGATGCCTTGTATAAGGGGGGGATAGGAGTGGCGCTGACCACCGTCGACGCTCCTCACGATGACATGCAGACGATCGTCAGCACACTGACACGCCATGGAGTGACTTATGTGAGAAGATCACTGCGATATTCGCAGCATCGGGGGTGGAACATTTTGATGAGAAAGGCCAACAGGGTGTTGCCCATGCCCATGCTCATGAGAGGGGCTTTTGCTGACACGCTGATGACTGCTCCTGAGGGAAGATGGCTATACAGCATTCCATTGGTCAGCACCATGCCTTATCATAACCTGAAAACAATGGTCGACCTGGCTGTTAGAAAGGGGGCTGCCTGTATCTTCATGATGCATAGCGTTGGGCCTGATGACAGACCGCAGGATATCTACTCCATGAAGATGAGTGTCTTCAAGAGGCTTTGCGAAGACCTCGCACAGATGCAGCAACAGAAAATAATCACTGTCGCCACATCGTATGATATCTTTCAGACATTGTGCCGACAATCGGTTGATGACAGTCATCTTTGAACTGACACATACGACAATCATTCAAATATCGATATATCATGAAAATTTACAAAGCATTATTTTCCCTCGGCCTGGCTTCTGCCGTGATGCATACCATGGCCTTCCCGTTATCGGATCCCACTGAGTACTCCAATGATGGCGAGTCTGCAGTCTCCTCTGCTCCTGTCAAGAAGACGGTCAATCCACTGTTGCAGAAATCCACACTGCCGTTCGGAGCGCCAGATTTCAAGAAAATCAAGGTGGCTGACTATCTTCCGGCCATTGAGGAGGCCATACAAGAACAGCGGGATAAAATCAAGAGTATTGTCAACAACAAACAGAAACCGTCTTTCTACAACACCGTTCTGGCCTACGAGGAGAGTGGTGTGACGCTCGATCGGGTGACCAATATCTTTTTCGGACTGACCAGTGCCGACAAAACGCCGGAAATAGCAGAGACAGAGAAAAAGGTGGTGCCCATGCTCACGGATCTGGAGAATGAGATCACATTCAACAAAGACTTGTTCCAACGCATCAAATACGTCTATGACCACCAGGCCAAATCTCTGGTGAGAGAGGATAAGAAACTCTTGGAGGAGATCTACAAAAGTTTTGTCAGGGCTGGTGCCTTGTTGCCTGATGACAAGATGGCGAGGATGAAGGAGATCAACATGCGGATTTCTGAACTCCAACAGCAGTGGGGTGACCTGCTGCCACAGGCTACCAATGAGGCTGTCGTGTGGGTCGACAAAAAGGAGGATCTCGCAGGTCTCAGTGAGGCGGACATCGCACAATGCAAGAAAGATGCTGAAAGCAGGGGTGGAAAGGCGCCTTACGCCATCGTGATTATCAACACGACACAACAGCCGATCCTCACCAATCTTGATAATAGGGAACTGCGCAAAAAGGTGTTTGAGGCTTCCTGTCACCGGGCTGACGGAACAGGGGCTTTCAATACCTTTCCTATCGTTTCGGAGATCGCCAGACTGAGGGCGGAGAAAGGGGCGCTGATGGGATACGACAACTATGCCTCTTACTCGCTCGAGAAGACCATGGCTAAGAACACTGCCAATGTGGATGCGTTTCTAAACCAACTCATCAAGGCTTATGCACCAAAAGCTGCGGAAGAAACCAGGGCTATCGAGGAGTTTGCGCGCAAGACCATGGGGAGTGACTTCCAACTGCAGCCGTATGACCGCTTCTATTACTCTGCGAAAATGAAACAACAGCAGTTTAATCTTTCTGATGATGAGGTGAAACCTTATTTCAATCTCGACAGCGTGCAGATCAATGGGGTCTTCTATGCTGCCAATCTGGTCTATGGCCTTACATTCAAACAGCGGAAAGATATCCCCACTTATCATCCTGACATGAAAGTGTTTGAGGTGCGCGACAAAACAGGGCAGCCGATAGCACTGTTCTATTCCGACTTCTTCAGAAGACCGACCAAGAGGGGTGGCGCATGGATGAGTGCGTTTGTCAAACAAAGCAACTACAGGCATCAGTTGCCCATTATCTATAATGTGCTGAATTGTGCCAAAGCGCCGGAGGGACAACCGACACTTCTCACATGGGATGAGGTGACTACGCTCTTCCATGAGTTTGGACATGCGCTCCATGGCATCTTGTCGAAATGCAAATACAACACGTTGAGTGGAACGGCGGTGGCTCGTGACTTTGTGGAGATGCCGTCACAGTTTAATGAGTCTTTCGCTTCTATCCCGCAGGTCTTCGATCATTATGCGCGTCATGCGGTCACCGGAAAACCGATGCCGGCTGATCTGAAAGAGAAAATGCTGAAGTCGATCAATTTCCATGCGGCCTATGCGCTGGGTGAGAACCTGGCGGCAACGTGTCTTGATTTGGAATGGCACAAATTGAAGGCTGATGAGGTGCCCGGACCTGAAAAAGCGGCTGATTTTGAACGGGAGGCGCTGAAGAAGGTGGGATTACTGGATGTGCAGATTCCTCCAAGGTATTCCACTTCATATTTCAACCATGTCTGGGGCGGTGGCTATGCGGCTGGATATTACAGTTATCTCTGGACGGAGGTGCTGGCTGTCAACGTGGCGCAGTATTTCGCTGATCATGGTCCCTTGAAAAGGGAGGTGGGACAGGCTTTCCGTGACAAAATCCTCAGCCGTGGTAATACGGGTGACTTGATGAAGATGTTCTCGGATTTCACGGGCTTGAAAGCACCTGATTCCTCGGCTTTGCTCAAGGCAAGAGGGGTGGAATAGGTTATTTCAGCCCCAGCACCATACGGATCTCCTGATAACTGATCTCTGGTGGGCATAAGGCCTTGACCGCGGAGGCGGTGCAGGGCTTGCCGACCAGATTGATGACTTTCTGGATGGCCGACAAGTGCGACGGATCAATCACATCACTGAGGGAGAGCTCTCCGCTCTCCACATATTTGGCGAGATGCCCCAACACGGTGCCGATGGTCAGCGAACGGGTATCGGCTATCTGCTGGGGCGACAGACCGCGACGATAAAGTTCCATCGTGGTGACCCACGTCTTCTCCTTGGGGGTCTTCTCCTTGGGGGCCTTGGCGGCTTTCTCCTTGGAGGGACGTTTCTTTTTCTCTGTGGGGGTATCCATCGCATCGAGTAGGGACAGCTGTTTCTCTCGCAGGTAATGACTGATGGTGAAACCTTTTGTAGATATCCGCTGAAGCAGTTGTACTCGTGATTTGTAGGCTTGTCGGAGTTCGGGCAACAGGTTCGACATCCGGGTGAGCAGTTGCTTGTTGTTGGTCTTGACTTCTGCTGATAGGCGTAGGGGCTTCTCAAAAAGGGCTTCCAACGTCTTTGCAAAATAGGCGGCACTACGGCTCACGCGTTCCAGAAAAGTGGGGGAGTGGAGCACGTCGATGGCGCTTTGCTGGATGATGCCTATCCATTTGTACGACACGTTTGACACTTGTTGCTTGAAGGTTTCCAGTGTCTGTTTCTGGAGATTCTCCAATTGTGGATAACTGCGTGAGAAATATTCGATAAACAGTCGGACAACGCTTTCTTGCAGATGGAGCAGATCGCTGAAGGTGAAGAGTTCCACAAGCAGGTGGCGGTAGTAGGCTTCCTTGAGTTCTGGCAAGCGGCTGATGCTCTGACGGGCATTGGTGTCCTGATGTTGGATATAGTCTTCCACTCGCTGGTCGTTGATGATGGCTCGGGCGGGAATGGGGGAGGAGAGAAGCATCCCCTCAAGCGTACGGCAACGGCTCAGGGCGACATACACCTGGCCGGGGGCAAAAGAGAGACTGGCGTCGATAATGGCATGGTCGAAGGTCAGACCTTGACTCTTGTGGATGGTGATGGCCCACGCCAGGCGAAGGGGATACTGCTTGAAGGTACCTTGCACGTCGGTCTCTATCTCACGGGTTTCCTCGTTGAGCGTATATCGGGCATTCTCCCAGACAAGAGGCTCAACAACAATGTCTTTTTCATCACCAGGACAGCGCACGTGTATCTGTTGACTGTCCAGATAGGTTACCTTGCCGATACGGCCATTGTAGTAGAGATGGTCGATGGAGGGGTCATTTTTCACAAACATCACCTGCGTGCCTATCTTCAACTCCAGCAGATCGCTGGTCGGATAGGCAAATTCGGGAAAAGTGCCGTCTATCTCTGCGCGATAGGTGTATTTTCGGGTGGGAAGGTTCTGAAGGGCATTCTCATTGTATTGGTCGGCCAGACGGTTGTGGGTCGTCAGACGGATATAACCCTCGTCGGGACGGGGGATAAAGGTGGGCCGGCAACGGCTGTTCAGAAGCGCAAGGTCTTCGGCGTTCACAGCATTTTCCCTGATATGGTTGAGAATGTCGAGAAATACGCCGTCTTGCTGGCGATAGACTTTTTCCAGCTGGATGGTGACATATTCGGTTTGCGACAGTGCCTTGGAACCGAAGAAATAGGGGGTGTCGTAGTAGGGCTGAAGCAGATGCTCATCTTCTGGGGTCACAACAGGGGTGAGTTGCTGCAGGTCACCGATCATGAGCAACTGTACACCACCAAAAGGAAGAAAGTGGTTGCGGAAGCGACGGAGCACGCTGTCGATGGCATCAAGCAGGTCGCTGCGCACCATGGAGATCTCATCGATGATCAAAAGGTCGAGGGAGGAGATGATGCGTCGTTTTTCCCTGCTGTAGTCAAACCTGTTCTTGATCTTGGAGTCGGGGACGAAGGGGGAGAGGGGCAACTGAAAAAAACTGTGGATGGTCACACCACCGGCATTGATGGCGGCTACACCAGTAGGAGCTACGACGATCGAACGCTTGCGGGAACGCTCCACCACGGTCTTCAGAAAGGTGGTTTTTCCCGTTCCGGCCTTACCTGTTAGGAAAATGCTGATGCCGGTGTTCTCTATAAAATCCCACGCTGTATTGAGCGCATGATTGTGTTCCATGACTGTCATGTTTGATAAAAAGGGGATGTGCCTGCTGTTTGGTGCACATCCCCCGTAAATCTTTCTATAGAGCCTGAAGGCTCTTTGTTTTTAGAATACGTGCAAGCCTAAGAATACCATCAGACCGTTCATCAGAATCCAGAAGATAGCGAATGGCATGGTCTTGCGCATGATGTCACCATCCTGACCTTCCATGTCGCAGGCGGCGGTGGCGATGGCGATACTCTGTGGCGAAAGCAACTTACCTCCTTCAGAACCGGCACAGTTGGCAGCGGCAAGCCAGTTGGTCTCGTTGCCGGAAACACCAAAGAACGTTCCTTGGTTGACAAGTCCCAAATCGTGCGCGGCGGTTGCCTGCAACTTGCCGAAGAGGATGTTGGCATTGGTGGCACTGCCGGTGACGAAGGTGCCGATCGATCCGATAAGCGGTGCAAAGAAGGGGAAGAGGGTGCCGGTGAGCGCCACAAGGCCCTTGGCGATGTCGTTGGTCATGCCGGCGTTGTTCATCAACATGGCCATGGCGACAAGGCAGCAGATCGTGACCACCGTCTTCTGAAGGTTGATGGTCGTCTTCGCCAGAAGTTTCATCAGACTGCCGAAGCTCATTCCTTGTATCAAACCACCGATGATCGCTCCCAGGAAAATCATCAGACCTGCATTGGAAAGCCAGCCAAATTTGAAGGCGTTTCCTGTGACAGGAAGTTCAAACTGTGTCACCAACGTACTGCCCAACAATTGGTTGATGGGTGGTACGATCTTACTTGAGATGAGGATGAAGAAAATAATCAGACCATAGACACTCCAAGCTTTCAAGGTCTTGACGGTGCCAAATGTCTTCTTCTCTACCTTGACCTCATCATTGGGATTCTCGTCGCGGATGAAAAGCTTGTTGTAAATCAACATGGCGATGATGGCTGCCACACTACCCAAAATAGCGGGTGTCTCTGGGCCGATGAAATGGGCGCAGCAGAACTGTACGATGATGGAGAACGTACCGACGAACAAGGCCAAGGTGATGTTCTTCATGATCTTCTTCCGGTCGGTCATCATCAAGATGAGGAATGGGGTGATGAAGAACATCAATGCCAACTGGATGATGATGAAAGTAGCGACCTCACACAACTCGCCTGAGGTCGCTGTGCCTGATTCGGCAACTTGGTTGGCAAGTGTTGTGGCAGGTAGACCCACAGCACCGAATCCCACGGCGACAGTGTTGGCTATCAAACAGATGACGGCGGAGAACATGGGCTTGAAACCTAAACCGATCAGAATGGCGGCTGGAATGGCAACGGCTGTTCCGAAGCCGGCCATACCTTCAAGTACGCCACCAAGTCCCCAGGTCAGCAACAAGACGAGAAGTCCCTTGTCGGAGGTCATCTGGATAAACTGGGTCTTGATGGTCTCTATCTCCTTGGTCTCACACAATATGTTGTAACTGAATATGGCACAGATAATGATAAGGATGATGGGGAAACATGCTTTGAGCAAACCCTCTACCACCGACCAAATGGTGATACCGAAAATGGAGGCGTTCGCATATTTCTCTGGGATGATGCCCAAGGCCGGTGCTGCGAACAATGCGAGAAGAATCGTTACAATAAGTGTCACAATGGCGCTCTTGTAACCTGATACTTTAAAGCCCATCATCAATACAATGAGCAAAACAATAGGAATAACTGAGATTAGTGCAGACATAAGTGTTATGGATTTAAAGTTTGGCTTCAAATTTACAAAAAAAATCGCCATGCCCAAACTTTTTCGCACCCTTTTTTCGCCACACCTCTCTTTTTTTGTCTTTAAGAATGCTCAGCCCCTATTTTTATCTCCGCTTCGCTCTCATTTTCCCTCCGCTTCGCTCCATTTTTTATGGATGCATTCTCCTTGTCCCGTTTTCTTGCGTTGCTATCGTCCCGTTTTCTTGCTTTGCTATTGTCGTCCCTTTGTTGCGTTGCTATTGTCGTTCCGTTTGTTGCGTTGCCAACGCAACTCACATTTCCTCTTCACATCTTCTTCTATTTCGCTGATTGGTCGATGAGGGTTGCTGAGTGACTTCACCCACACACACACTACAAACACCAGGATCGTGATCACGATGCTGGCTATCCAGCGGAGCAGTTCATGGTTGATGGGGATATATTGCATGCTGACAATGCCTGCCACCACCGGGATGCCAAACAGCAGCCAGTCGGCTCCGGTTTTCATCTGATAGGCGCCGACAGCCTTGCGGTATTCGTCATCTTCCATCAGAAGGCGTGGCTTGTTGGCCAGCCAGTATTCTTCAAAATTTTGCTCTTTTGTTTCCATAGGTTACTATTGGGCTTTAATAATTAAAAAACTTACTGTAAATAGTATAATAATTTGCTAAAAGTAGTTGAATACCGTGCTTTATGTTGTTGGCGTTTCGTCTGCCAGCATGATGAGGTCGCTCATCACCGTGTCACTCACAGCGATGCCTTTACGGGTCAGATGAAGGTAATCTCCGTCGGTGGTCAGCCAACCGTGGGATATCGACGGTGTTGCCTGACGGAGGAGATAGGTGAGGAATGAATGGCCAAAACGGGTGCGCACGGATGACAGGCTGATGCCTGACGAGGTGCGAAGTGCTGTGGTGATGAGGTCATTATAATGATCGGTGGGGGTGAGCATCTCACGTTGCGATGGAAAATGGCCCTGACGGATGCTATCGATATATTGCTTTACGTCGGCCACGTTGTGCTGTCGTGACACCAGGTCATAGGAATGGGCGGCGGCACCTAATCCGATATAAGGGGTGTCATTCCAGTAACTGCTGTTATGACGGGATTGGCGGCCTGGACGGGCGAAATTGCTGATTTCATAGTGCTCGTAGCCTGCTTCGACCAGGGTGCTGACCAACAGGTCGTACATCTCCACGTAGGTGTCTTCGTCAATCTCGGAGATTTTTCCCGCTTGATAAAGATGGTAGAGGGGAGTGCCTTCTTCTATCATGAGACTATAGGCGGAGATATGCTCCACACCCAGTGCAAGGGCTTGCTGCAGGTCGGCTTGCCATTCAGAGAGGGTCTCATCAGGAAAGGCAAACATCAGGTCGATACTGATGTTGTCGATCCCCGAACGGCGCAGTCCTTCCACGGCACTGATGGCTTGCGATGAGGTGTGGCGGCGGTGGAGATTGCGCAGTCGCTGGTCGTCAAAAGTCTGGATGCCCATACTCACTCGGTTGACGGGGAGAGTGGCGAGCAAGGTGAGATAGTCGGTGGTGAGGTCATCTGGGTTGCACTCGATGGTGATCTCTGCGTCGGATTCCACGGGATAGATCTGGAAAATGGCGTCAAACAACCGGCGTAGTTGACCGCTGCTGAGTTGGGAGGGGGTGCCGCCTCCGAGATAGATGGTCTGTAATGGCGGTGTCTGTCGCATCTGCATCTCTTGGATGAGTGTGTCGACATATAACTCTTGCAGTTCGTGGAGGGTTGTGGAATAGAAACCGCAATAGATACATCTGCTTGCACAGAAGGGGATATGGATGTAGAGACCGCTCTTCATGCATAAAACGGTTGTCGGTAGTTGCAGCCTTCCTTCCATCTGCTGCATCCGTATGCGGTCCTGCCTTTGATAATGGTTCCTTGATGACAGATAGGACAAGGTTGTCCGACCAACGGGTCGGCTACAGGGGATGCCGTTGGTTGTGCTGCAGGTGGTGGTGTCGCAGATGATGTCGAAGGAGATGATGTCGCAGGTGGTGGTGCCGCAGGTGGTGGTGTCGCAGGCCGTGCCGATGGTGCTCTTTTCTTTTTCTTGTTCAATTCCGCATCCGTCACAATGGTGATACGGCGGTTACTGGGGTCACTCAACACTTGGATGACAATCTCACTGATCTGTCGTTTCAGTTCTTCAATAAACTGTGCGGCGTCATATCGTTCATGCTCGATATCGCGCAACTTCTTTTCCCAGATGCCGGTGAGTTCGCAACTCTTCAACAGTTCTTCCTTGATGGTGTCGATCAGTTCGATGCCTGTGGCGGTGGCCAACAGGTTCTTCCGTTCCCGACGGATATAGCGGCGCTTGAAAAGGGTCTCGATAATGCCGGCGCGTGATGACGGACGACCGATACCGTTCTCTTTCAAGGCCGTACGCAATTCCTCATCTTCCACAAATTTGCCGGCGGTCTCCATGGCGCGGAGCAGGGTGGCTTCGGTATAGTATTTCGGTGGGGTGGTCCACTTTTCTGTCAGCGTGGGGGTATGGGGACCGCTCTCGCCTTTCACAAAATTGGGCAGGGTCTTCTCCTCATCATCCTTGTTCTTGTCCTCATCCGTCATTGTCTGCACGTCTTTCTGATACAGCACGCGCCACCCAGGATCTTGTATCTGCTTGCCGGTGGTCTTGAAATCAATCTTATCAACTTGTCCCAGTACGGTGGTCGTCGTAAAACGGCAGTCGGGATAGAAGACGCTGATAAAACGACGGGTCACCAGATCATAGACATGACGCTCCAGATCGGTAAGCCCGGTGGCGGCCACTCCCGTGGGGATGATGGCATGGTGGTCGGTCACCTTTGAGGTGTCAAACACTTTTTTGCTTTTCTTCAAGGGGGCGCCAAAGAGGGGGGCTGTCCATGCCTCATAACCTTTCAGACCTTGAAGGATCATGGGACATTTGGGATAGATGTCATCACTCAGGTATTGCGTGTCGACACGGGGATAGGTGGTCAACTTGCGCTCATAGAGGGTCTGGATGATTTTCAAGGTGGTGTCTGCACTCAGACTGAACTTCTTGTTGCAATCCACTTGCAGAGACGTGAGGTCGTAAAGATGAGGGGGCGCTTCCGTCCCTTTCTTCTTTTGTACATCGGTCACAGTAAAAGGCTTGTCCTGAATAAGGGCAAACGATTGCTCGCCTTCTTCCTTGGTGAGGAATTTGCCTTTCGTGGCTGTGAACAACGTGTCGCGGTAGATGGTCGACAGCACCCAATAGGGCTCCGGCACAAAATTGTCGATCTCTTTCTGGCGGTTGACAATCAAGGCTAGGGTAGGGGTCTGCACACGGCCTATCGACAACACTTGTCTGTTGTGCCCGTATTTCAGCGTGTAGAGGCGGGTGGCGTTCATGCCGAGAATCCAGTCGCCGATGGCTCGGCAGAGACCGGCACGATAGAGGGGGTCGTAGACAGACTGCTCCTTCAGCGTACGGAAACCATCACGGATGGCCTCATCGGTCATCGACGAGATCCACAGTCGTTTGACGGGACATTTCGCCTGGGCTTTCTGCATCACCCAGCGCTGGATCAGTTCTCCTTCCTGGCCGGCATCACCGCAGTTGATGATGCCGTCAGCTTTCTGCATCAACTGCTCTATGATGGCAAATTGCCGTCGGATGCCTTCGTCATCGATGAGCTTGATGCTGAAACGTTGGGGGATCATGGGCAGGGTGGAGAGTGCCCAGAATTTCCATTGGGGGGTATAGTCGTCTGGCTCCTTCAGCGTGCACAGGTGTCCAAACGTCCAGGTCACCTGATAACCGTTACCTTCCATGTAACCGTTCTTCTGACTGGTGGCTCCGATGATGCGGGCAATGTCTTTCGCCACACTGGGCTTCTCTGCTATACAGACAATCATGGGAAGGAATACAAATATCAGTAGCCTAATGGCAGATCGGTCAGAATGACTATATGTCGGTGGGCTGGATAGGAATTGCGCAGGAAATGGATGTAATTGCAGATACTTTGGGGTGAGTTGCAGTTGTGGCACATACCGTCGGCATGACAGGGTGTCTGGATGTCGAAACGGGCGGCATTGATGGGGGAGGCGGTGCTACGGGCACGCTTCAAGGCGGATTCCACGTCTTGGGCAACCTTATGGAGGCCGATGACGAAGATCACATGCTTGGGACCCCAGGTGATGGCGGCCACACGATTGCCTGTGCCGTCGATGTTCACCAGCACGCCGTCTTCTGAGAGGGCATTGGCGCTGGCCAGGTAATAATCTACCTCGAAGGCTTTGCGGTAGATTTGCAGCTTTTCCTCGGGGGTGGTCACGTCATCGCGGTCGAATACTTGATAGGTGCCGTCTTTCAGGGCTTGTGTCAGACCGATGTCGCGGATGCTCATCGAACCGCCCCAGGTGATGCTGCTGCCGGAAGGGATGAGTTCCTTGACTTTTTCGATGATGTCGGCCGCCTGACGGCAATAATAGGCGTCGAAATGGCGGCGCTCCAGATTCTTGATCAGTTTCGCAGCCAATAATTCATTGCGTTTCTCTTCTGCTTTCATGCATAAATGGATTTGATGAATGAGGAATGTCGTTTTAAACTGCAAATATACGAAAAACTAATCGAAAAAGTCAACGTTTTATGATGCCTTTTTAATCTTTTCTCATATCCACATCACCACATTTCCTCAAATGTTGATTCCTATAATAGGGCTGTTTGATGATTTTTTACTATTTTTGCACAAAGTTTTAATTGTTTGAATACGAAATAATGGATAGACGGGAATTTATAAAGAAGACGGCTTTCGCTACGGCTGGAGCTGCCATGGCCACGCCGCTGTCGGCTATGCTGACAAATGAAGAGACTTCAGACATACATGAATGGCCCAACGGCAAGGCGCCTAAGGTCTTACTGGTGAACGGCAGCCCAAGAACTGACGGCAACACTTTCTGCTGCCTGAAGGAGATCGAGACTCAGTTACAGAAACATGGTGTGGCGTCTGAAATTATCCAGATTGGCCGTAAACCGGTGCGGATGTGCATCAATTGTGGTGGGTGCAGGCAGAACAACGGGGAGGGGTGCGTTTTTGATGATGATCTCTGCGCTACCATCACCCAAAAAATGAAGGAGGCTGATGCGCTGATTGTGGGGACACCCGTCTATTATGGTCAGCCCAACGGCGGTATTCTCTCTTTGATGCAGCGGATGTTCTTCTCTGCTGGCCATCTCGTACAAAACAAACCTGCTGCGGCCTTGGCCGTTTGCCGGCGTGGCGGCGCGACTGCCGCCCTCCAGACCATGAACATGATGTTTGAGATGATGAACATGCCTGTCGTGACTTCGCAGTATTGGAATATCGCTTACGGAGCGGGCAAGGGGGAGGTGAAACTGGATACCGAAGGGATGCAGACCATGCGGACGCTCGCCACAAACATGGCTTTCCTCCTGGAGAAAATCCATGCCAATGGCATACTGGCTCCACAGCGTGACGAGAAGCATGTGTTCATGAATTTCATCAGGTAAATCAGATTCTCGTGTCGGACCACTCGCTGAAGCAACAACTGAAGGTCATCACCATCCCGGTGTTCATTGAGATTGCATTGGTGATGATGCTCGGTGCGGTGGATACCGTGATGCTGAGCCGCTACAGCGATAATAGCGTGGCGGCAGTGGGACTGGATAACCAGTTGATGTCGCTGGTGTTCCTCGTCTATCAGTTTTTCTCGATGGGTACGGCCATCCTCTGCGCACAATACATCGGGGCAGGACTGCGAAAGCGGTTGGTGCAGGTGGTGGGCATGGCGCTGGTGGTGAATCTGATGCTCGGACTGACGGTCAGCGCCTTGCTCTTCTTCTTTGCTGAGAATTTGTTGCAATTCATGGGCTTGCGTCCAGAACTGATGGGCGACGGGGTGGTCTATTTACGCCTCACGGGGGCGCTGTCGTTCTTTCAGGCTTTATCGCTCACGTTCTCGGCTTCGTTGCGCAGTGCAGACAAGGTGGTCTGGCCGATGGCGGTCACGGGGGTTGTCAATGTGTTGAACATCCTGGGCAACTATGCGCTCATCTTCGGCCATTGGGGATGCCCGCAGCTGGGGGTCGAGGGGGCGGCGATCGCCACGGCTGCAAGCCGTGCCGTTTCAATGGTGCTGCTGGCTGTCATTCATTTCCGTGTACACATACGCCGGTTCCCGCTCAACTATTTCCGTCCGATACCCTGGCAGGAACTCAGAAACCTGCTGCGCATCGGTATTCCTGCCATGAGCGAGAACATCAGTTACAGCCTCTCACAGGTGGCCATCACCTATTTTATCAACCAGATCAGCAACGAGGCTCTGGCGGCCCGCACCTACTGCTACAACATGATCATGTTCGTCTATCTGTTTTGTGTCAGCATCACACAGGGGGGCGACATCCTCGTGGGGCATCTCGTAGGACAATGGCGTCATCAGGCTGCCTACGTCCTTGGCAACTACTTCTTCCGTAGGGCCATGATTGTCACGCTCACAGGTTCTGTCTTGCTTGCCATGGCTGGTCCCACCATCCTGGGGGTCTTTACCGACAATGAGGAGATTATCCGGATGGGCATCTGGGTGCTTGTCGTCGATATTTTCTTAGAAATAGGCCGCACGTCTAACATCTTTGCCGGCAGTACGCTTCGGGCTACTGGCGACACCATCTATCCTTTCGTCGTGGGAGTCATCTTCCAATGGAGCATCGCCGTAGGACTTAGCTACGTCATCGGCATTCCCCTCGGTTACGGACTTGTAGGCATGTGGGTTGGTTTCGCCCTCGATGAGAACATCCGTGGTGTGATCCTCCTCCGTCGATGGCACTCTGGCAAGTGGCGCAGCAAAGGTTTTGTCCGTGCCGATGAAACCTCATAAGCCTGTCTTGGGCGTTTGATGGTGATCCCGCTGCGCAATCACAGCAGCTATGCTATCGCCGCTTTATGAAAATCACGGATGCGAAGTCGGTGATTTTGCTATCATAGAGAAGAATAATTAGGAAAAAATCGTACCTTTGTTCCCAAATGGGAGAACGTTTTGAACATAAAGCAAGAGTATGGCTATAGAACAAGCAATATTTCGCAGGTCTGAGTTGCTGGTGGGCGAGGAGTCCATGGGTGTGCTGAGCAGCAAGAGAGTGATTATCTTCGGCGTGGGGGGCGTAGGCTCATGGTGCGCCGAGAGTCTGGTGCGCTCGGGCATCAGGCATCTGACCATTGTCGATTCCGATCGTGTGTGCATCACCAATATCAACCGACAGTTGATGGCGACGACGAAGACCGTGGGACAGGTGAAGGTGGATGCGCTGCGTGAGCGGTTGCTCGCCATCAATCCTGCTGCGGAGATCGTCGCCTTGCAGCAGATTTTCACGGCAGAGACAGCCGACAGTTTCCATCTTGAAAGTTACGACTACATCATTGATGCCATTGACTCGCTGAAAGATAAACAACTGCTTATCCTGATGGCTTGCGGGTTGAAGAAAAAATTCTTCTCGTCGATGGGGGCCGCGCTCAAGATGGATCCCACCCGCATCAAGGTGGCTGAGTTTTGGAAAGTGCAGGGCGATCCGCTGGCTCGCGCGCTGCGGAGTCGGTTTAAGAAGACCAAACAGTTCCCAAAACGGAAATTCCTCTGCGTCTTCTCCGACGAATTGTTGCAGAACAAGGGACATAATGCCACCTGCGGAACGGAGAAGTGCATGTGTCCTAAAGCGAAGACCGGACCTGGTGACCCCAACTTGCTTAACCATGAGTGGTGCTCGTCTAAAGCCCAGATCAACGGCACAATGGCTCATATAACCGCCATTTTCGGATTCATGCTGGCTGGATTGGTCATCAAGGATGCCATAGGATAATGTATCACGGGGACGGGGAATTTGATACGTTTTTTCAATTTTCTTTTGTATATCAATTTCCCCGTGATATAGTAACTGTGATATAGGATAATGTATCCCCGTGATATACTCTTATTTCCCGATATATTTTTCCATCTTGACCAATGTGCTCTCTGAGAGATCATGACGCTTTTCAAGCCAGTTGCTGATGCGCCACATACCACGTTCATAATTTAGTCTGAGAATGGCTTTCATACTGAAATTGTGCCTTTTCTCCACAATGGTGAAAACGGCTTCTGCCATGGTGCCCGACAACAGTTCCACCTTGATGTTCTTCACTTCGACAGGTGTCTCCATACCTGCTGTCCAATGGAAGTCATCAATAAAGAAACGTTGCTCTACCGTTTTTACGTTGCTTTCTTTTTCGTTGACGGCGTCATAGATTTCGTTCCAATAGGTTGTATGCTGTTCTGCATCATCAGAGAAATCTATGTGTTCTGTTGACTATCTTATTCTATCTCATGCAACATGGCAGACAGGTCGACTGGCTCTCCGAGTTGGGCATATAGCTTGTCATATTCTTTCTTGCTGATTTTCTTGTCATCCTTGGTCATGGAACTTGCTGCCAATTCTCCGTCCATGTCGTATTCATCTATAGAGCAGATGTTGAAGACGGCTCTGCTGTTT
>JAEEGL012529928.1_pt1 | contig 38552 bp, 30 predicted proteins | sample 9134231 | NCBI WGS metagenome assembly JAEEGL01 (sample SAMN16246548, study PRJNA631951) | gut metagenome | biome: gut microbiome; feature: rumen; material: fiber-attached | host: Bos | place: Iran: Karaj | collected 2018-10 | reverse complement strand
CCACCTCCTGCCGCTTCGGATGCTGCAATCATCCGGGGCGGCGTTTCGTTTATTCTTCGGCGGCTCCAAGCTGCCGCAGAAGGGCGGGAATATTGACAAGAGGGGTGTTCCCGCTGCGGATGTGAGGAACGGTTCCGTTTCTGATACCCTCTCGCAGATAGTGTTGCGACAAGCCGGTTGTTGTGCTGGCCTGCGGCACTCGCTGAAAAGGCTGGTCACTCCGCTGAACTGGCATTTTTGGCATGGTCTTTCGCCTCCCCCTTTTCGGCCTTACGCCTCCAATATGATTCGTTGTACTCCCTCACCTTCTGCGGGTTCTTTCGCCGCCATTCTCTGAGATAATCCCGGCGCTTTTCCGCTGCTTTACTGTCTAGCAAATCTTTCGCCTCCCAACCTTCTATCAAGTATTGCTTGTGCTGTTATTTTATTCTTTTCCTATTGACTTTGCAAGTCATACTTGCTATAATTCAGTAAATTGAAAATGATACTTGTTTGGAGGCGTGATTATTGGATAAGCACAAGTATTCCTCTGCTGAGCGGCTAAACTCCGGGTTTGCAACGCGGCTGCGGTCATTGCTGGATGGCCCGGAAGATACTAAAAAGCTCGCCGCCTATCTCGGCTGTTCTCCGCAGGCGGTTAGCCTCTTTCGGTCTGGAACCTCTTTCCCCAAGACGGAAAACCTTATCAGGATCGCAGAGTATTTCGATTGCTCCATTGATTATCTTGTGGGCTTGTCAGACACAAAGAAGGTCAACGAAAGCAACAAAGCTGTACGGCAATATACCGGCCTCTCCGAAAAGGCGGTTGATTGCCTGCACAGCTTAAACAAGGAAGATCGGGAGATTGTCAATCGCATCATTGAAAATGAACTGTTTCCCCTCATCATTAAGACGCATATCCGCTTCGCCGTTAATGCGATTAAGAACGCAATCAAGCACAAGATTCCGTTGACGGGAGGTAAGACAATTACAAAGGTGAACGGCGTTTCGCGGATGGTGCTTTCCCCGGTTGATGAATCTGAATACTATCTCTCCCAGGCGTCAAAGGGCCTTGCTTCAATTCTGTCTGACATTGTAAAAGAGCATCAAAAGGAGGGTTAAACAATGGCATTTTCCAAGGAACGTAGGAAAGCGGATGGAACCTTGTTCTATGAAATCCGGGCTTATCATTCAGGCAAAAAGACGCATTACACAAAGTACTATTACCCTCCCCATGGATGGTCTAAGAGGGCCATTGAAAAGGCGTTGAAGGATGAAGTTGCAGAGTTTCAGAGGGCGGTTGATGCTGGAGAGGTTCTTTCCAAGGCTGAAAAGCAGGCGGTTAAAGCTGCGGAGGCTGCGGAGGCTGCGGCCCGTGAAGCTGAACGCGCCATGCTGAAAACGGTTCGGGAATACGCCTATTCCGTCTATATGGACGAAAAGGAACAGCACATAAGCGAAAATACCCGCCTCTCATACCGCATGAACCTTGAACAGCATATTCTCCCGGTTATCGGTGATGCTCTTATGCAGGATGTAACCGCCGCCGCCCTGGGGAAACTCCTGCGGGATTTCCAAAAGGAACACAGCTTCGGCTCCACCATCAAGGTTTACAACATCCTCTCCGCTATGTTCAAAATGGCCTGCCTGGACGATACCATTAACCGCAATCCTATGGACAAGGTTCTTCGGCCCAAGCAGGCAAAGGACGATAAAGCGATCTCTGAGGCTGATAAAGCCCTGTTTGCAGAGGAATTGAACCGGGTGCTTGAATGTGTCGGCAAGGAACCGCTGAAATGGCAGGCGTTTATCAATCTCGCCGCTGATACCGGGGCAAGGCGGGGTGAACTGTGCGGCCTCCAATGGTCTGATCTTGATTATCGGAAGGGCGTTGTCACCATCAAGCGCAACATTCAGTATTCCAAGGACAAGGGCGGGGTTTATGAATGTACCCCCAAGGGCGGCAAGACCCGCTCCGTTGATATAGGGGAGGAAACAATAGCCATTCTGAAACGCTGGGCGGCTGAACAGGCAAGCGCCCGCCTCTCCAAATGGGTCTTTACCCAAGATGGGGAAGATGCTCCGATGTTCCCCCACTCCCCCACTCGGTACTTCAAAAAGTTTGGTGAACGGTACGGAGTCCCCGGCTTCCATCCCCACCTTCTGCGGCACACTAGCGCAACGCTTAGCCTCACAAACGGCGGTGATCCCAAGAGCATAGCGGACAGACTAGGCCACGCTGACGCGGCGGTTATGCTCCGCAACTATGCACACGCAAACGATGAAAGCATACGCAGGGCGGGACAAGCCGCCAGGGATGCATTGAAGCGCAAAAAGGAACAGGGTAATAAAGAAAACGCCGGGGCTTAATCGCCCCGGTTTCCCTTTGCCTATGGTGGTAAAATCGTACCACCATGTTTACCACCATTACCACCATAAAACGGGTGGTAAAGCTCTATTCGATTCTATGAAAACCTATAAACACTAAATCCCGCTTTCCCTTTGCGCTGCAAGGGTTTGCTGGAATATTCTATAACACTCTATGCAAGCCTATTTTTGACTTATCCATTTTTGGTAAGGATGAGGTCCCCGGTCCGAATCCGGGCATCAGCTCCAAAAAAGGTTCGGTTTTCATCTGAAAACCGAACCTTTTCTTTTTTACGCATTCAGAGCGGTGTGTTTTCCTCCCGGTCCGGAAGGCCGAACACATCCGCGAGACCCTTGATCTCCAGCTTCTGCCGCACCGCGTCCCCAACCCCAAGGAGCTGCATCCGGCCCTGCCGGTCCATTTGCCTCCGGGCTGCCAGCAGAACGCGCAGGCCGGCGGTGCACACATAGTGCAGATCCCGCAGATCAAAGATCAGCACCTTCGCCCACTTCAGGGATTTCCGGAGTTCCTCCTCCAGCTTGGGGACATCCCCGAAGTCCAGTCGTCCGCCCAGGGCAAAGGTCACCTTCTCTTCATCCCCGGTCCTGCTGATGGTCAGCATATCCCCATCCTCCCTTCACCTTTATTTCCAACTGTCCTTTTCTCCCTCAGGTCCGTAATACTTCAGCGCCAGCATGGTCATGCCGTCGCTCTGAGGCGCGTCACCGGCAAAACGCTCCGCAGCGGTGGTCACCGTCTGCAGCAGGACGCTGGGAGAGGCCTCCGGTTCCCGGTTCAGCGCCTCCAGGATGCGGGACGTGCCGAACAGTTCCTCCTGGGCATTCACCGTATCCGTGAGCCCGTCCGTATAGATAAAGAGGGTATCCCCCGGCTCCAGCCGGAAGCCGTGGTCCCGGAAACGGACGCCCTCCATGGCGCCCAAGGGGGGCGAGTGGCGGTACTCCTGGAGGGCAAACCGCCCGCCCGCCCGGCACAGGACGGGATGCTCATGCCCCGCGTTCACGGCAACGCCTTTACCGGTGGACAGCTCCAGCACGGCAAACCAGACGGTGGAAAACACCCCCGCCCGGTTGTTCTCCAGAATCTGCTCGCTGACGTTCTGCAGCACCTCCGCGGGAGAAAAGCCCTGGAGGGCACGGTTTTTAATGAGGGTCTTGACAATGACCATAAACAGGGCTGCGGGAACGCCTTTATCGGAGCCGTCCCCCACCACCAGAGCCAGATGGTCTTCATCCAGCAGGAAGAAGTCGTAAAAGTCCCCGCCGATCTCCCGCTTCGGGTCCACGGAGGCGAAGACGTCGAATTCCTTCCTTCCGGGGAAGGCCGGGAATTCGTTGGGCAGGATACCATTCTGGATCTGCTTTGCCACGTCGAATTCCGCACGGATATGCTCCCGATCCGCGGTAGCCCGGGCCACCTGCTCCGTATAGGCGCTGATGCGGCGGGTCATCTCCGTAAAGGAGGTGGCCAGCCACTGGATTTCATCGTTATGGCGGAATTTGGCCTCATTGAAGGTGCCGTGCTCATAGGAATCCACCATTTTCGTGAGCTTGCCCAGAGGCATCGTCACATTCCTGCGCAGCATCCACAGCGCCAACAACAGCACCAGTACGATGCAGAGCGCCAGTACGCCGACGATGGCCAGGACGAAGGCCCCGCTGACCTCCGCGATGTTGGAGAGGGTGCAGTCCGCCTCCACCATGCCCGCCACATCTCCCCGGGAATCAAACACCGGGGCCCAGGCGCTGATGGTCTTGCCGTAACCCACGTCCGCTCCCTGGATCAGCGCCGTGGAGGGCAGCCCCGCATTGACGTCCGGCACCAGGTAAGTATACTCCGTCTCTCCGTAATCGAAGGTATCCCCCAGCTCGCTCCTGAAGGCGGGTTCGTCATCCGCCCTATTGCCCTCCACCACATAGACGAAATGATCCTCCCGAGGTTGGAACAGATAGAGATACTGGATCCCGGTGAATTCAGTCTTGACCAGGTCGAACTCCCCCTGCATCCAGGCATAGTAATCGTCCTTCTCACCCGTCTCCACATAACCGGCGATCCTGTCCCCGTCGACCTTCGCGGCCAACGTGCGCACAACGTCCTGTGCCTTTTCGTTGTACAGCTGCAGATAGGTGGCCTCAAGCGCAACGAAGCTGATAAAGCTCACCACAAGGGCCATCACCAGCATCATGGAGGCCATGAACAGGCTCAAACGCTGGCTGATCGAGTGTTTCGTCTTTTTTTGCTTATCCATCCAGGCACCCCCTTCCGTTCCATGCGGCGCCGTACCGGCCCCGGCGCAGTCCCCTCACAGCTCCAGGACCTCCACCCAGGCACCGCAGACGCAGTCTTCGCCGCAGATGGGACATTTCATGTCATACTTGCCCAGTTCCTGATAAAAGAGATCGTACCGCCTGCGCCATACCACCCTGCCGATGGATTCCAGGGCCTTTTTTGCGGGAACGCTGCCATCGGGATAGATCCATATCTCCTCCAGGAAGTAATCGTAGCTCATCTGGATCAGCAGCTCCCGGATCCGTTCCGCCAACACATGGGCCACCCCCTCGTTCCGGAAGCCCGGCAGCACCAGGAGCGCGTCGCACATGGCCAGGCGCTTCTCTCCCACGAAGTCCGCAAGCTCCTCCTCCAGTTCCGGATGGGGATAGGTAAAGTCGATGCCCGGGCGCACGGTCAGGAAGCCCAGGAGCTCTCCCGCCTCCTTGGCCGTATAGCCCACATAGGAGCCCTCCCGCCAGCAGAGGTCGATCTGCTGAGCGATGAGCTTCCCGCTGTTCAGGTGCTGTGCGTACAGCTCCTTGATGAGCGGTAGATCGGCGGCTTTGATCGGACGGTATTCGATCACGGGGAATACACCACTTTTCTATTCTATATAAGTTCTGCCCATGCCGCGCATCAGTACCGTGAAGATGAGCAGAAGGATCAGCATGGCCCCGGAAAACAGTCCGATGCCTCCCTGATACCCGCGGATCAACAGAAAGCCGTAGGCAATGGGCCCAAGGGTCTGCCCCAAGCTCTCAAAAACGGAGTATACCCCCATTGCCCGGCCTTTCCCGTAAAGCATGACCTCCGGCGTCAGCTCATAATAGGTGTACTGGCAGGCGAAGGCATGGGAATTGATGAGGCTCAGGATCAGCAGCCCCAGGATCACCGCCCAGAGGGACGGGAACAGGACAAAGATCAGCAGATTCAGCCCCATGGTGGCGCTGGAGACCACAACGCTCCAATACGCCCCCAGTCGGCGGATCATCCGGGTGGAGATCAGGTGCCCGATGTACAGAGTGAGCATGCCGCAGAGCAGGTATATCTGTCCGATGCGTACTTCATTGATGCCGTGCTCCGTGCTGAACAGGGGGAAGAAATACTCCCGGTAGGCCAGGGACATCATAAAGGGCACCAGGACCAGCAGGAAAAAGCCCCACACCCGGCGGACGGAGAAGAACCCGCGGAAGTTGACGGACTGTACCTCCGCCCTCTCTCCAGCCTTCCTGCTGGGGTGGACGTCACCGGAGGATGCGGCCAGGAACAGACCGAAGACCAGGATCACCGCCCCGGCCAGATAAATGATCCGCCAGCCCCCCAGGGAGAAGAGCATGGAGGCCAGACCGGCACCGATGGTCACGCCCGCCAAAGTGCCTGCGGATATGGCGGCGTTTGCCTCGGCGATGAGATCGCTGCTTTTCCCCGTGGCTGCCACGGTGCTGCAGGAAACATACACAATGCCCATGCCCGCGCCGATGAGCATTTTGCCGAACAGCAGGCCGGTATAGCTGCCCAGGAGCATGCAAAGGAGGAACCCGGCCAGGTCCAGAATCATGCCCTGGAGCATGAGCGCCCGGCTGCCGAAGCGTTCCGCCGGACCGCCGGAGACCAGGGAAAACACCGCCATCATCAGGAGCTGCGCCGACAGGGGCAGGGCAACGGCGACCCCATCGGGAACGGGGAGTCCGCCTTGGTACAGGGTACCGCACAGCACCGCGATGAACACATCCTGCATGGCATCAGCCAGGTAGATCAGGAAGACCAGCGTACGCAGGGGTACCCGCTGGGTACTGTCCTCCGCCTTCCCGCTCCGTCTGCGCCGGAAATGGTCCAGCAGGAAGTTAAGCTCCAGGAGCAGCATGGTGATCACTGCGGTGTTGATCACGATGCCGATGATCAGCTCCTTGGTATATGTCCTCCGTTGGGCAAGGATCTGATCCAGGTTCAGGCCCGCATCCAGCATGCCGATGATGCTGCCGTCCCTTCCGATGATGGGGGCGAGGATGAAGCTCCAGGAGCCGGCGGCGCTGAGCTCCGTGTCCTGGATCGTCTCCCCGGTATGCGCCGCCCGGGCGTAAAGATTGTCCTCCGGGTCATCCACATAGATCGGGTAGGCGCAGGGCTTGGTATCCTCAAAATCCATGATCTTGACCACGTATCCGTCAAAGACGCGGTAGATGCAGTAGGCATCGCAATCCCCGGTATCGTAGGTATCCCAGGAGTGCCGGTCCAGCACCTCCTTTACCGCGTTGAAGGCCGCGCTGCCGTAATCGGAGGGTTTATCCAGGGTAAGCAGAGCATCCTCATCGATCTCCGCCCGCAGCAGGGCGGAATAGGCAGCCACCTGCTTTTCCGTGGCTTCAGTCCGGACCGCCAGCAGCTTATCCAGCATGGGATACGCCAGAACGAAGGAGACCGCCAGGGAAGCGGCGACGATGAGCACCGCCCGAAGTACTCTCTCGCTGCCCAGGGCAGCTGCGGCGATGACCCCCAGCAGCCGGATCAGCAGGACCAGCAGGCACAGCCCGCCCAGCCCCAGCAGCACCCATGCGAGCACCACACGGGCGAATCCGGCTACCGCCGCCTCGTCCGTGTATTCCGGATCCGCCCCGTCCTCCGGGAAACGATAGAAGCCCTCCTGGTCGGTCACCAGCACCTGCCCGGAGGAGGAAACGTCCAGCTTGAAGGGCAAAACGTCAAGGGCACAGCATACTTCCCCAGGTCCGGGATCATCCAGAGAGAAACGGCGCACCGTACGCCCGTATACCTCCGTATAGTATACCTCGCCGTCCAGGACTGCCGCATCGAAGGGCATCAGTTCATCGCCCAGCTCCAGGGTCCGGCCGGTACCCTCATTCAGGTCATAGAGCAGCATTCCCCCGGCGCGCCAGATCACCACCGCCTGACGGGTCACCGGATCGTATGAGGCATCGGTTTTCACCCCGGCAGCGGGGATCACCGCCAGGTTCCGGACCGTGCCGGTTCCGTCGATCTGGCGAAGCTCCAGGGCATCCACCGTGTCCAGAAGGAAATACACCGAATCTCCGAAGGCGCGGAGTTCCAGGACGCGGCCATACTGCAGGGGGGCCTTTTCCCGCTGGAACTGGGAGTAGTCCACGGTGTAGAGCGTTTCCCATTTTCCCTTCCGCAGGCGGAGGATGCGCTCCCGGTCCACGATGCTCCCCTGCCCGTAATGGAGGTCGGCAACATAGATGCTGCCATCCTCGGTCTGGGCGGCGTAGACCGCATAGAGGAAGGGGGCCCGGTCACTGCCGCCGTTGTATCGGGCGGTCAGTCTTCCCCGGTCGTCCAGCACCAACAGGGACCTCTTGCCGTTGTCGATCACCAGAGTCTGACCGGCGGCGCCGAAACTGACCTCCGCGGCAGTCTCGATCCGGTAGACGGGACGGAGGTCCAACAGATCCCGGAAATACCAGGTGAACAGAGCGCACAGGACTGCCGCTGCGGCCAGGACCGCATAGCTCCACAGGGGGAGTCTTCTCCCCCTGCCGGTCCCGCTTTTCTCCGCCCCGGATCCCATTCCCTTCACCTTCTTCTCATGGCAATTCCATGACGATCTCTGCCATATCCCGCTCGATCCCGGCCTCAAAGCCGACCCGCTTCGTATGGCTGCGAATGTAGCTCGCGGCGCTTCCGCCGACGGTGTCCTCCCCCTGGATCAACGGATCTTTCCCGCCCATGGGCGCGAACATACGCACGTGGATGGCCCGTTCCTCCTGGAGGATGGCACATTCCACCTTAACCTCCGCCTCTCTGCTGCACACCCGGCAGCAGAGGGAGAAAAGCTCATCCGTCAGAAGGATCTGCTTTGCCCGGTCCTTGGGGGAAACGCCCCCGTCCTCCAGGGTCCTTCGCATGAAGTCCGTAACGATGGCGGCATCCTCCGGCGCAGCCTGCACCATGATGTAGATAAAGTCCTTGTTCCCCTTTTTGTACTCCAGGGCGATGGCAGCGGAGTTCACCACATCCGCACCGCTCTCGCAGAAGGCCGCCGCCTCGTTCTGCACGAAGGCAAGCAGCTCCTCCGTGCTCCGGGTCTTTGTCCGGCTGCGGTTCAGCGCGGACTGGAACTCCTGATCGGCAAACCGGTCCCCCGCCCGATCCTGCATCTCCCCAAGGTCTTCGGAATACAGGAACAGACGGTCCCCCTGGCCCAGGCGGAGCAGCTCGGAACGGTAGCTGACGCTCTCATTCGCCCCCAGAGGCGCGTATACCGGGGTCCTCAGCCATTCGTAGCCCTCCTCGTTCCTCTGGAGAAAGGGGACGGCATTTCCTGCGTTCACGAAGGCGAGGCGGCCAGTGACGGTATTCAGGATGCACACCAGGGCGCATACGGTGTTCCGCCCGCCCAGGTCATAGAGCTGGGCGTTCACATCGGACATGGTATTCACCAGGGAATGGCCCGTACGCAGGCTGCTGCGGATGCTGGTCTGCGCCACCACGGCAAACAGCGCCTCCGCGATGCCGTTTCCCGGCACCTGCCCCACCATGAGGCACAGGTTGGTCTCGTCCAGGAAGAAATAATCGTAAAAAGCGCAGTTCAGCCGTTTTCCCGCCTGCATCCCCCCTGTGAGGGCAAAGCTCATGCCTCCGGCACGGTCCTTCAGGGGCTGGGGCAGGAGGGAACGGCAGATCTCATCCACCACACGGGTTTTGTACTGCTCTTCCGCACCGGCGCTCCCGACCCGGCCCAGCTCAGGCCAGTCCTCCAGGCCGGTCAGATGGGCGGCCAGCTCCATGGCGGTCTTCCCCGGTACGCCGCGGATGCGCTCGGCCTCCTGCTTCAGCTGCTCCGCATCCAGCTCGTCCAGCCGCTGTATCAGCCCATGGAGCCGGTCCAGAGGCTTCAGCACGCGGAAATTGAGGAACAGTCCCACCAGGAACACCAGCACCACTCCCAGGGTCAGGCCGATCCATATGCCATTCATGCCGTCACTCCCCTTCCAACAGATCCGCGTACTCCCGCAGCTGCTCCCGTACCACAACGATCTCGTTCTTTTTCAGTTCCGTCACGGCAGCCCGCAGCAGGTGCCGCATGGAAATGGGCTGCCCTTCTCCCGCCGCCATGAAGGCTGCGGAGAGGACGATATTCTTGATGTGACCTCCCGAGAGCTCGAACTTTTCTCCCAGGAACCTCCAGTCGATATCCTCCGCCACGGGGGCATCCGGCGGGATCATTCCCCGGTAGATCGCCTCCCGGGCGGGAGCCTCGGGGAAGGGGAAATGCACCACATAGGTGATGCGGCGCATGAATGCCGCGTCGATGTTCCCAACCAGGTTGGTGGCCAGGATGCACACCCCGTCGTATTCCTCGATCTGCTGCAGGAGGTATGCCACCTCCACGTTGGCATTCCGGTCGTGGGAATCCTTCACCTCGCTGCGCTTGCCGAACAGGGCGTCGCACTCGTCAAAAAACAGGATGCAGCTGGCGTTTTTCGCCTCGGTGAACAGGGCCCGGAGGTTTTTCTCCGTCTCCCCGATGTACTTGCTGACGATCTGGGACAGGTTGATCTTATAAAGCTCCATGTTCAGCTCATGGGCGATGACCTGGGCGCACATGGTCTTCCCGGTGCCGGGTGAACCGGCGAAGAGGATGGAGAGTCCCCAGCCGTAACCCACCTTACCGCCGAAACCCCAGCGGGCGGAGACCTGATGGCGATAACGGATGTGCCCGCAGGCCCGGCGCATCAGGTTCTTCTGGGCCTCCGGCAGGATCACGTCGTCCCAAGTATACCCGGGGTTGACCTGACTCGCCAGCTCTCCCAGACGGTGGACCGATTGGCGGTAACAGCAGGAATGGATAAGCTCCCCGCTCACCTCTCCCGCTCCGTTCAGCCTGGCCAGGCCCACAGCCTGCTCGCAGGCCATGCGGATCTGCCGGGGACTGAAGCGGAATTTCGCCGCCAGCTCCTCCGGGGTGCAGCCGGTGAGCCGTACGTTCCGGAGGGCGCTTTCAAAGAGGGTGAGCCTCTCCGTCTCCGTGGCCTGGGGCAGGTCCAGCTCAACCGTCAGCGTACGCATACGCATGGGAGAGGCAAGACGGGAGAGGAAAAAGCGCTTCTCCCGGTGCAGCTCCAACTGCTCCAGCTCCTCCAGCATGGGCTGGGGAGTGGGGACGGCCTGTCCCGTTTCGTCCTTCCGGTCCAGGTGGTACAGGCAGAGGCAGGAATCCGTCAGGTCTGCGGCCAGGGCGGCGGACCTTGCGCGGTCCCGCCAATCCTCCCCCTCCAGGTCGGAAAACACGCAGCGCTGACGCTGACGGGCGCAGAGATGCTCGATCTGGAATCTCTTTCCGCCTCCCTGGGGGCCGGAAAGGCGGATGCAGCACCGCCCGGGATAGGCATAGGCCGCGTCCAGCTGCCGGGCAATATTCTCCTGAATGGTCATGGGTTCGGGACGATCAGGGCCCGCGCCGTCGAAGATGCGGTAGGCGGCGCAGTCCTGCAGGGTGCCGCTGGCCAGGAATTCCACGGTCTCCCGCCGAAGCACCAGCAGGCCTCTGTCCAGTTCCCCCCGGTCAAAGAGGCGGACGAAGCCCTTTTCCCCATGGAAACGGAACATGCCTGCGGCCAGCTCCTCACCCTCAGGCAGGAACAGCTCGCAGCCCAGGGAGATCCCCGGAGCCTTCCGGGTCATGTCGTCCTGGAGATAGGCAAAGAGCTTCACATATTTCAGGTCGATCTCCGGAAGATAGGCCAGAACGACGCAGCTGCGGGCAAAGGAGTCCAGCCCGAAGCGGTCGAAGAGCTGCAGCAGGGGCAGGACGGCTGTGGTGCGCTCCATACGCAGGCGGATGGCCGCAAGGCTCAGCTCCACCTGCTCCTGCTCCTCCGGGGCCAGCACCGAGCGGAGTCCCCGCTGGGCAGCCTTGGTGAGGTTATGCTCAAATTCCTCCCGGGTCACCACAAGACCCAGGAGGTTCTTCATTTCACTGGAGGGGCCCAGCCATTGATGGTGGGCATAGTAATAATAGAGCTGCAGATCCGCCCAGGCCATCAGGTCCCGGAGCAGTTCCTCCTGGCTCTGATACCCGTTCTCCAACCGGGAGACATCCACCCGGTTCAGCCCATTCGTATCCATGGCGCCTCCTTAAGGCTTATGGTGTATTGACGGTTTTCGCGGGGGTCATGGAGACGGAGATCATACCGCCCCATATGCACATGAGCTTTGTGGTGTGGTTCAGCAGAGGCTTCCCGCACACCAGGACCGTGGGGGCTCCCTTGATCCAGGGAGCGATGATGGCGGGGGCGCATGGCGCCGGGGAGAATACCCCCAGCTTGGCTGCCGTGGCTGCGATGACCGCAGGATTGTTGGGACAGCTGCACATGCCGAAGGGGGGGAATTTATTGTCCATGATGGTGGCCACGTTCATATTCATGCACTTCACCGTCTGCTGGGAAGAGACGGACAGGGGCAGCGGCACCGATCCGAATACGCATTTGCATATGCTGCCCATGATCACCGGATTTGCCATGGTCTACTCCTCCAATTTCCATTCCAGTGTCTGTTCTCCCGGTTGGAGCCGGGCCTCGTACACCATGCCGCCGGTAAAGCCTCTGAGCGTCCCGGGAGAGCTCATGAGGATCTGTACGGTACCGGCCTCATCCGCCCCGTAGGCCTGCATGGGAATGAGCTCCGTACCCCTGCCGTGGGACAGGGTCAGGGGCGGGGAAAACAGGCCCGTTTCCCCGTGTAGGCCCCGGAGATAGACCAGCTCGGGCGTTTTATCCGCCAGGAGGAAATGCCCGGGAACGGGAAGTCCGGCAGCGCCGCCCTCGCAGAACAGATGGGCTTCTTCCTCCCCCGCCTCGGCCTTCTCCTGGGCCAGCTTGAGCGGCCGCCGCAGGGGCGACCCCAACCAGATCTGCTCCCCGGCGGCAGCCTTCCCGCCCCGGATGAGACAAAGAGTCACCCGCACGGTATCCCGCGGGAAGGGGTAGCCCAGACCGGGCTTCAGGGCAATGGTGTCCTCCAGGGGCCGGTCCTCCGCCGTCTGAAAGGTCACCGTCTCATCCCGGTAGGTCCGGCGGCGGATCAGGAGGGTGTGCTCCCCCGGCTCCAGGTCCGTGAGTACCAGATACCCCTCTCTCTTCCACAGAGGCCGGACAAGAGGTCTGCCGTCCAGCCAGCAGCGGGTGGCGGAACCGCCCAGCAGGGTAGCGCCGGTAAAGGCGTCCCGCATCAGGAATGCCGCGCTTGCCGTACGCCGGATCATGACCGGTCTCCCTTCTTCTCCTTCGTGCCGATGACGACCTCCGTAACCCGTGCCACGCTGCGCTCACGCCTGGAGTCAATGGCAACGCCGGTCACCGTGACCACCATGGAGAGCTTGTAGTCCTTGGAGGTGTTGTTCCAGATCTTCAGCAGCTGCTCCATGCCCGTTTTATCCAGGGAAATATGGAGCTGGGCGTTTTCCGCCTCCAGAGATCCGCTGAGATACCTGGACGGGATGACGGGATTGTCCCGCAGGGTCTGGATGGCCGCTCCCATGATCCGGTACTGGTCCGCCTCCTTCATCTGGGCGGGGGCCTTGGAATGGGGGGTCATGAGGAAATGCAGGATGTACTGGGCCGGGCGGATCCGCTCGGTGCGGCTGTCCACGGCGTAATAGCCGGAGGTCAGGCCCTGGGTATCCTCTTCGATATGATAGAGATACAGGGTAAGCTGATTGTTTTCGCTCTCATGGGGAGAGCAGAGATTGATGAGCTCCCGGTTCCCCAGGGGCTCCGGGGTCAGGTTGTCCCGCAGCAGCTCCACCAGCGCGGTCCCTGCTTCGGTGAGGGCGGTATAGTCAGCCATATGCTCACTTCCTTCGTTAACCTATTCTCCTTCGGCGTCCGGCGCGGGGGTCTCCTCCGTCGGATCGGGCAGGATCGCAGCCCGGAAAAGGGGTTCAAGGCAATCCTGCTGCCAGTCGAAGCTTCGGGAGACCCAGCCTCCGGTCAGCTGATTGAATTGATTCGCCAGCCTGGAGAAATCCGCAAGGGCAGTGCAGAGGTCCGCTCTGGCCAGGGTCTCCCCGTTCATGGCGGCGTACCAGTCCTCCCTGGTCCCCAGGCCCATGGCGTAGTCCCCTGCGGCGTTCTTGGTGTTCGTTCCGGCGGTCTGATACCTGGTCAGGGCAAGCTGCGCCCCGTTATAGGCATCCGTCAGGTCCAGGAGACTCAGTTTCACCTGGGTCTCCGCCTCCCTGGGGGTCATTTCGCTCCCCGTAGCCTGGGCATAGGCCGCGGCAATGAGGGTCAGCTCATCCACCTTTTGGGCGGAGGGGTCGAAGTCCACCAGCATATCCCCCAGGGCATAGTCCCCCAGGCCGGATGCTCCCGCGTCAGATGCCTGGAGCTCGGCACGCTTGATGGCGGTCAGGCAGCTCTGGAGCTGGCTTGCTAGCTCCAGCTGCTCCTCCTCCAGCGCATCGATCCGCTCCTGAGAGCCAATGCCCTTGGCCAACGCTTCCTGTTCCTGCTCCAGCTGTACGCCGATGCGGTCGGAGATCTCCTGCAGGGCGGCCATCCGCTCCGTCTCGGCCCAGAAGTCCAGCATGGCGTCCGCCAGACTCACCGCCTGTGCCGCGTTCTCGCATTCCGCCAGGGCTTTGCCGGGATCCTTATCTCCGAAGGCTGCCCCCTCGCCCAAGGAGGTACCCGCTGCTTCGGTCATCTCATCCAGGGAGGCCAGGAAGGACTCCACGTTCTCAACGCTCACGCCGCTCTCCCCCAGGTCCAGGCCCTTGGGGATAATGTCCATCCGCGCCCAGGTGAGCAGCACAGCCTTGTGTCGGTCCTCATCCGCGAACAGAGCGGTGGTACGCCATGGGTCGGCAATGCCACTCATGGCGGTATAGGTGCCCGCTTCCACCCGGACTCCGTACTGGGCCCTGTAGATGATGGGGGTCAGGTTCGGCACCGCCCCCACCGGCATACGTACCTCGCCGGTGAAGGGGGCCCCGGGCAGAAGCGTGACCCAATCCGGATCCTCCGGCGCTGCCAGATAGATCTGATAAACGATGGATTCCTCATCCTCCGTCTGGAAGGTACACAGGGCGGTAAGGCCCAGCTCCTCGGCAATGATCCGGTAGCCGTCTCCCTCCCGCTCGATGCGTACGCTGCCCTCTCCCAGGGCAGCCTTGAGCTTCTCAGTAGTATACCCCAAAAGGCTCCTGCCGTCTATGGTGCCGTCCCGGAAGGGGCCCTGGTAAAGGATCTTTCCCCCTTTGCCGTAAAGCGTGCCGAAGCCCTCCGGATATCCGCTGCAGATGCCGTCGTCCCATGCCTCCGGCAGCCAATCCCCCTGATAGTAGAGGATCCCGCTCTTTTTCCATTCCACGGCGCCCACGGGTACGCCACGCTGGAAGGTGGTGGTGATCTGGCCGCCGTCCGTCAGATAGCAGATCCCCTGGCCATCCGGCCGTCCCGCCGTCACACTGCCCTCATATACGGCCCTGCGGTCCGTGTCCCCGTAGAAGGTCCCGGTGCCGTTGGGCTCACCGGCCTGCCAGTCCCCCTGATAGCAGGGGTTGCCGCTGGCAAAATATTCGGTACCCCGGCCCTCCCGCTTGCCATTGTGGAACTCCCCATCGTAGGACACATAGCTCTGTTTCCCGGGATCGAAACCGTAGAGCTTACCCTTTCCCTCATACAGCCCGGCGGAAAACTGCCCGTCGTAGACGATCCGTCCACCCTCGTAAGCGGTGCCGCTGCCCTCCGGGATTCCGGCGGCAAAGCTGCCCTCATAACACAGGACGCCGTTTTCGTAAAGCTTACCCCGGCCCTCATACACATCTTCCATGAACTGGCCGGAATAGAGGATGAGCCCCTCCGCATAGGCGGTGCCGCTGCCGGAGCGAAGGGAACTGTCATACTGCCCGTCGTAAACCAGCTGGCCCTCCGCGTACCGTTTGCCTCTGCCGCTGTACAGCCCTTCCACGAAGGCACCCTCATAGACCAGGACGCCGTCCTCATACTCTTTCCCGCTGCCGGTGCGCTGTCCGTCCTTCATCTGGCCCTCATACAGCAGGACGCCCTCCCGGTCATACTGCTTTGCCTCTCCCTGGAGGACGCCGTCCTCCAGGCGGCCGGAGAAGAGGGGGATCGTTTTTTTCTTGTCGGAGTAAACGATGACCTTACCGCTCCAGTCCGCCACCCGCTTATCCTCTTCCCAGAACCGGGCTGTGAGGAAGCGGCTGAGGATGAAGGGCCACACCAGAAAATAGATGATGAGCCCCAGGGTGGCCAGGAGCAGCACGATCCGGATGATGAGCGCCTTGGAAATAAACAGGCGCCCTGTTTCCACATAATCCTTGCGCTCGGTGGGTTTCTGGGCAGCGGTCATCACGCCCTGCAGGGAGGACGAAGCCACCTTGGTGGCGTTACGGGAAAAATTCGTCAGCCTGCGGAACTTGGCGCCGATGCCCATGAGCTTTCTGGAAAAGAAAGCTTTGAGCGTGCGGAAAAACACGCCGATGGACCGGATGATTTGTGTAAAAAAGTAATTCAACGCGGTTTCCTCCCAGGGGAAGAATCAAGGACAGCGCGGCAAAGGCAGCATTATTTCAGCTTGAACAGTCCGGATCTCAACAGGACCACCACCAGGAGCGCAGCGAGACAGAGGAGCAGGACTGCCGTGATGATCTTGCGGACCCGGCGGCGCCGGAAATCCGCCGCCGTGAAATAGGGCTGCACCGGTGAACGGCGGAGATAACCATCCGCGCAGTATACCGGCTCCCCTGCTTCCAGTCTGGGCATTCCCACAGCCGGTCCCGGACCGGCATGACCGGTAAGGGCCGCCACCTGCCGGATGAGACTGCCGGTATCGAACCGGTCTTCCTTCACCGGATCGAGCTTATCCTCCCCGGTCTCATGGAGCTTCAGCAGTTCTTCCCAAGGCATGCTCTACCTCTCCTCTCCCCCGGCCCGATCACCGTTCAGGATGCAGGGCAGAGACGGATCATGCTCCAGACGATCCGCCAGGTACAGATAGTACCGGATGCCCCCATCTTGGGGATAATTGTGGGCCAACTGCAAAAAGGTACGCTTGGCGTCGGCGGCACTGCCGCTGTACAGATCGTAGACCCCCTGGGTAAACTCCCGCACGGAGGCGGCCTTTCCCCGGCGCACGGGGAATTCGTCCCCGTCGAACACCTCATAGATCCGCACGGAGCGGTCCCCCACCAGGCACTTGCCGATGTACCGGCTTCCGTTTTCCTGCCCCTCCGTTATGATCGCCTCCGTACAGAGGATACCGGCTCCCAGCCGGTTTCCCAGGTCGATGAGCTCACGGGCGGTGGAAAGGCTGGAGGAAATGGTGGTGGGTTCCATCTGCGCCGTATCCCCTACGATGCCCAGCATCACATTCCCCTTGTCCAGGGCGATGCGCAGAGTCACCTTGGGCAGGTTTTCCTGGAGGCGCTGCTCGTTGAAGGAAAGCACCTCCTGCTGAATGGCAACGGCGGTACTCACCGCCTCGCTGCTCTCCTCCATCACCACGTCAAAGCCGTCGTAGGCATAGTGGAACACCGTGCCTCCCTTGCGGGCTACGATGGCGGCGGTGCGCTCGATGACCTCGTTCACGCTGTCGAACAGCAGGCGGCTGTTTTGGAGGTCGGTATACAGGGTATCCGGGAAGGTGAACCACACGGTCATCACCGCCATCCGCCTGGCGGCAAAAGCGCTCTTATCCACCTCCCGGATGGACTGCTTCCCCAGAAGGGCCAGGACCCGCTCCGGCACAAAGCGCCGGTAGGAGTGCTCCAGGTCCTCCCGGTCCTCCTCTTGCTTCCGCAGGGAGTCACCCAGGGAGTTCACCATGCTGGCCATGCTCTCCAGCTCATCCCCGCTGTTCAGCTCCAGCCGTTCCGGTACGCCGCCCCGGGAGATGCTCTCCATCTTCTTGGAGATCATGCGGATATCCGTGCCCAGGGAGAAAAGGATGAGCAGCACGACACCGGCCAGGATCGCAAAGGCGATGAGCAGGGTATCGGAGAGATCAAGTCCCCCTTCCCGCTCCGGAGCCTCCATGGTGATGCTCAGGCAGCGATCCCCATACCGCCAAATCAGGCAGAACAATCCGTTTTCCAGGGCGGAGACGGTCTCCGCCGCCGTCGGTACGGGTTCGGCCTCTTCCTCAGTATCCGCCTCTGCCGCCGGGACCTGGGCCTCGGTCTCTCCCTCAGCCGGGACCGGTTCCTCCCGGTGGAGGAGGGCCGGGAAGAAGCCCTCCCAGGTCAGGGCAAGCCGCCCATCTGCCGTGCGCCAGGCTTCGTCCCGATACTCAGCCAGGACGACCCGGACACGGTGGTTTGCCCCCTCCAGCATCCGGCAGAGGGAATAGGGCAGGGTCTCGTCCTCCATGCGGTCCTCCGCCTCCGTCATGCTGAGCGCCCCAAGGGTCTCCGCCTCCAGTTGTCTCCTGACGGCGTTTTCCTGACCGGGGACCAGGTAGACGAAGTGCAGTACGGTAAAGCATATGAGCGCCAGGGCGATGAACACGCTGCCCCGGAAGATCACCAGGGAGGAATAGCCCTTCCGCAGTCCGCAGAACAGGAGCCACAGGAGGGCGGCAGCCGCCAGGGCGATCAGCGCGTATATTCCCAGATCCATCCAGGCCCGGAAGGGGGTCTGATCCAATATGCCCTTCAGTTCCCGCGTGCCGCCGGCATCTGTCAGGGTGAGGATCCTGCCGTCCAGCAGCATCAGGGCGCTCTCCTCCCTGGTCAGGGCCACGGCATCCAGGCTCCGCTCCCGCCCCTTCCAGCGGGTATCCAGTGTGAACAACCGCTGGGGGACGCCGAAGGCGGCATCGGTGAAGCAGACCTCCAGGGTATCGGCGTCCAGGTAATACCAGCCGCCTCTGCCATAGGTCAGCTGCGTTACCCCTTGGCCGGCAAAGGTGTCGGTTCGCTTTCCGTTCACCGTGACCCAGCCCGTACCCCCCAGGATCAGCGTGCCGTTGGCCTGGGAGACGGTGGTGAGGGGAAGCAGCCCCCCGCAGTCCGTTTTCCCCATGGATTCCAGGCCGCCGGTATCCCGGCAGAGGTAGCGGTCTATCCCGTGACCGGAACGAACGGCGAAGGAAAGGATCCCGTCCTCATAGAACAGCTCCGAGAGGACGGTGACGGAGGTACGCTCCAGGGAAGACCCCCCGGGACAGGGGACTGAAAGCAGGCGTTCCGGCTCCCCGGAGCCCCCGATGCGGTAGACATACAGCGTCTCCGCATTTGTCCCATAGATGCCCAAATAGGCCTGGCCCTCCCGCAGGGGGAGCAGCCGGGCCACCTTTCCTCCCTCCAGCTCCTCCGGAAGGGGTACGGTTTGCCGGGAGAGGGACTTGCCCTCCGCCGTAAAGTAACGCAGGATCAGCTCACCATCCTGCCAGCCTGCGGCGGCACACAGCTTGCCGCCGGCACCGATGGTCTGCCATTTTCCAGGCTCGGGCCGATCTGCCAGGGTACGGATATCTCCCCGGATCGGCCCCTCCGCCAGGAGCAAAATCGCACACAGGCAGATCAGCAGCATGATGAGAAAAAAGGACCAGCTTCGTTTGACGTTCATTTCTGTCCTCCCCCTCTGCGGAGGATGGCACGACCCAAGAGGATCAGGCCCCGCTTGATGAGATTCGTTTTCCGGAAAGCCTCCCGTTCCTCGCGGATGGCCTTTTCCGCCTCCCGCCACCGGCCGTACAGGGAGACCACGCTGCGGAACTCCCCCGCCTCCAGCTCATCCAGGAACCGCGTTTCCTCCTTACCGGCGTGCAGCGACCTGGGCAGGATCTTCCGGACATGATCCGCAGCCAGGAGCGCAGTCTCCCGGGGGTTCATCTCTTCCATGGGCAGCAGCATCCAGCGAATGGCCATCCGGTCGTTTTTCCGGTCCACGCGCAGGTTTTCGGAAAGGAGCGCGGCGCAGCCCACCTCCGGGGGAAGATTGGCCAGGCTCAGGGCCCGGTTCAGCAGAAGCTCGGCGAAGTGGAGCCGCTGATCCAGGCTCCAGGAATCCCCCCGGTAAAAGAGGCTGTCGATGCTCTCACCGTCCGCCAGGTCGAAGGCGGCCACCAGTGTCCCCCGCTCCAGGAATACCCCCCGGAAGGAGGGGCAGTCCTCTTTCCGTATCCCCGTGCATATGCGGGCGTAGCGGTGGAGCAGCTCTCCCTCGTACAGGTTCAGCAGACAGGTGGGGGTCTCCCGGTCCGAGATATCCACTGCCTCCAGCAGTGCATAGCCCGGTTCCATGGCAATGACGCGCACGACCTTATAGCGCTCGCGGATCAGCAGCGTTGCCATTTCGTTCTTCCCCCTTTCTGCTTTGATGCGGTGTTATTCGACGATCACAAAGGCGCTGGCGGTAATGCTCTCATCCGCGCCGCTCACAGCCGTGATCTCATAGGTGCCGGGAAGCTCCGGAGCCTGATAGATGCCGTTGTGATCGATCACGCCGCCGTTATCCTCCTTCACCGACCAACGCACGCTCTTGTCCTCGCTCCCGGTGACCTCCGCCTGGAAGCGGACGGTGCCCCGAAGCTTCACATGGGAGAACTCGGGGGTGACGGTGAGGCCCACCCGGCGCTGGGCCATGATGCGGCTGGTATCCCGCTCCGGCTTCTGAGCAAAGTAGTGGACCGTGATCCGGTTGCCCTCCACCATGTCATGGAGCCACAAGCCGATGCGCATGGTCCCCCGCCGGGGATAGACCACGGCGGCGGCCTCCACCCAGGGTACGCTGTTCTTCTCCTTGCTCTTGACGAAGATCTCGCTGTTGCCGAAGCAAAGGGCGGTCTCGTCCCCGGCGGCATGGTCGGCAAATTCGATGCTCAGCCGCACATCCACCGTACCCGGCCCAAGGCCATGGGGGATCTCCTCGGAGTAGATCTTCCGGTTCACCCGCATGCCTCCGGGCAGGGTCATATCCACCGTGCCGTGGCTGACGGCATAGTCATACTGCTCCGGCGAGGGAATGCCGAAATCGAAATGCAGCGCGCCGGTTGAGGGCTGATAGTTCGCCTTCACATCGGGCTTCTGCCAGTATTCCAGGCTGCGCACCGAGGTGGTGACGGTCCTGGGCCCGCCGTCCCCGGCGGAGCTGCCCTCCTGCGCCACCCGCTGGTTGAAGGGCAGATTCGTCACGGAGACGATGAAGGTGCTGCCCGCGGTCTGGAGCAGTTCCACCTTGGCCAGGTAAATGGGCAGGTCCCGGCCCTTCAGCCGGTGCTCCAGGTCGTCCATCCGGCTGTTCCGCTCCGCCAGCTGATATGTATCCCTGCAGAGGAAGCACTTGGCGCCCACCTCCACGTAGTTCTTGTACCGATGGCTGCCCAGCTCCAGGTCGATCTCCCCGCCGGAGGGCAGGAAGGGACTCTGAATGTCGCTCATCTGCCGCGCCTTGAGCCGGAAGCCCACCTGATAGACACGGCGTGTCTCCTCCGGGCTCTCCCGGAACTCCAGACGGATGCGTCCGTCCTCGCTCTCGGTAAAGCCGCTCTCCCCGCTGAGGGTGAAGCACACCGGCGGGGTCTTCTCATTCTTCACCACCAGAAGCTCCACGGTGAATTCACGGCCGGCGCACACCGCCTCCGGCACGGCCATCACCAGGCTAAGTTCATCGCTGGAATAGAGGACGGTGACGTTCTCCTTCCCGGAGGCCTCCAGCAGAGCCCGATAGTCCGGTTCCTGGGCGGTGAGGAAAAGATGGGCCCCTTCCCGGGTGATATTGCATTGACGGCTCTCCCCGGTGGCTGCGCCCACAGCGTTCACGGGCTCCAGGTCCGTCTCCTGATACTCCAGGCAGAGGTAGGCGCTCGCCTTATCCCGCAGGGTCTCCTGCCCGTCGATCATCTGGAGCTTGCGCAGGAGCGGCTCCTCCACGGTGACCATGCGGCCGAGATAATCGAAGGCCATGCCGCTTTCAATGACAAGCGTGGAATCATCCCCGGCACTCACCCCAAGGCCGCAGACCACACCTGCTCCGTATACCAGCCGGTGTATGAGCTGCGCTGAGGTCCTGGTGTAATTCTGCTCGATCTCAAAATCCCGGACCGTCAGCAGCTTGCCGTAAAAATAACGGTTGCGCTCCAGCGGGAAGAAATCCGTGTTACCGCTCATGGTCTTTTCCTCCAATCGTCGTATCGTAATGAATGGTCACCGACTCGTTGATCACAGCCGGGATATACTCTCCGATCTTGGAATTCACGCCCAAATAGGTGTGCCAGTCCAACTGTACGCATGGCTTGAGCAGCACCAGCTCCGGGGTCGTCTCCGCCGGGACCAGATCCTGCAGCTGCTCCAGAAACCGTTCGATCTGCCGCTGCTCGGAAAAGGTCTCCTGGGGCAGCAGCAGGAAGAAGCGGTAGGGATCGTCCCCATACAGTCTGCGGTACAGCTCCGGATCCCCGCAGTCGGGATCGTTGGGGTCCACCGCGAAATGCTCGATGATCATGGGCGTCTCCCCCGTGAGCCGCTGCACGCTGCGCTGGATGCCGCTCACGGTATACATGGTCTCGTACTCCTCAATGGCCTGGGGAAGGGTCCGGCGAAGCTCCTCCTCCGGGGCGTCCGTATCGGCGCAAAGCCATTGGGCCAGATACCGGAGCATCTCCGGGTCCGCCGCGTTGGGATCCAGCTGTCTGCGGGTCTCTCCGATCTTCTGTTCCATATCCTGGAGCATGGCGGTGAAGACGGAGAGATACCGGTAGGTGAACTCCTGCTCCTGGTAGACCGCAGGCAGATAATCCGCCATATGGTCGCTGTCCGCCAGGATGCTCAGTGCGTCCAGCCTGGGTTTTTCCGCGCCGCCGCTGGTGAAGGCGACGGCAAGCCAGAGCCACCGCCCCCGTTCCGAGAGCCACACATCGCCCCCCGCGCCCTTCGCCTCGCCGAAGAGCAGCCGGACCGCCTCCGCCGCCTGGCCCTCCCCGGCGTACCGGTTCCAGGCATCCCACTCTCCGCTGTCCGAAGTGCGGGCATAGATGCGGACGGAGGATTCCCTGGGAAGGTATAGGTCCAGCTTGACCCTGCCCCAGCGGAACTCGCTTTCCCCGCTGTCCAGCGGCGGCAGGAACGCCACCCCGGAAAAGGCATCGTCCCGGAGGCGGAGGCTGTCCCCGGTCCGTTCCACCGACCGGTATATGCCGCCGTTCCACCGTTCCGCGCCCGAAAGAAACCAATAGGCCTGGCCTTCGCCCAATCCGCTCACCTTCTGTTCTTTTCCAGTTCCACGGTGACGCTCCGCAGATGCAGGAGTGTATCCGGCTGTACGCTGAGGCCGCCGTCACCGTTCTGATGGCTGTTCTGATCCATGCCCCGGAGCTCCACCCGATCCACCTGCTGTACGCCGGGGAGCTTCTGCAGCAGGGCGGCCAGCTCATCCCGGCTGACTCCCGCTCCGATACGCTCACCGCCGGGGGCAAAATACTTCCGCAGAGCGGCCTCCGCTGTCTCCTGCCGGAAGCCCTGCTCCCCCCACAGCCGCACGTTCACCGCGAGATCCGCGTAGCGTACGGGGATGGCCTCCGTGCGGATGCACACGCTCCGGCTCCGCTCCAGCTGACGGGAAACCGCCTCCAAAAACCGCCTGTCCGGCGTGGGCTTCTCCCCTTCTCCTGCGGGCAGGACCACCACGGAGACCCGGGCAGACGACTTCTGGTGCCGTCTCCGCGGGTCGAAGCCGGGCAGGGCTTTGGCTCCCGCCACCCGCAGTCCCGGTGTACGCAGGGCCTGGCGCTCATAGTCCCTGGCGGAAACGCATTTCCGCGTATCCTCCAGCCGGTGCAGGAGCCTGCCCCTGGCCTGGGCGACGGTTTCCGCGTCACATCCCCCCTGGGCGGCGGCATTCACCGCCGCAGCTCCGTCCTCCGAAAAGATCAGGCCCGCATTGGCCGGAACGTTGCCCTCCCCGCAGAGGGAGATGAGCTCCTCCACCACCATCACGGCCCCCTGGCCCGGGGCTACCAGCGCCCCATGGGCACCGTCCCCCACAGTGATGGTCTCCCGTCTCCGGTCATAGGTGAACACCCGGTCCCGAGGTCCGTAAAGGCACAGATCATCCACACACCGCCAGGGAGCGGGCCGGACCTCCCCATCCGGGTAAAGAGTCTGGCACATGAGGGTGAACTGCTCCGTGAGCACGCCCCGTCCTTCCAGATTCAGGCGGAAGCTCTCCCCCGGACGTCCCGCCGCGTCAAAGAGCAGGTCCCGGGTATAGATCGGGTCCAGACAGGCCACCAGCAGGTTTTCCTCCCCGTCCTTCGCCGCATCGCTTGTATCCAGGGAGAGGGTAATGCCGTCCTCCCCCCGCTTAAGGCCGTATTCCGCGAGCTGCTGCCATCCCTCCGGGGTACGCAGGAATACCGCCGTTTCCGCATCCTTCGCCTGGGCGCTGTGGACCGCCACGCGCTGATTCTTCCGGGCCTTCACGGTGTACCGGTAAGCCCTGGCCCGGCTCTCGGTCTGAAGGGCGCGATACCGGTCCGCGCTGATGCCGGTGAGCCGTACCGCCTCCTCACAGCCGGGATCCGTCTGGCGCAGGGTGAGCCGGCACGGGCCATCTCCGGCAGAGGGAGGGAGAGGCAGGGTCACGCAGCCGCTGCGGCTGAGGGCCAAGGTCTCGTCCAGAATGGGCTTTACCTCCCCAGCCCCCTCCATCTCCCACACCAGGGTCCGGGGCAGTTCGGTCTCCCCGTCCGGTTCGTTCCGCGGGACGCCGGGAGGCGTCTCAACGGCGAACCAGAGTCGCAGTTCTTTTTCCGGCAGGGAGGAAAAGGTGAGCTCCAGGAAGCTCCCCCCTCTGCCGCCGAAGGCAAAGGGAAGGACGGTGCTGCCGCCGGAGAGCATGCCGGTGATATCCGCGGCGTCCTTTTTCCCGGGCCGCCGGATCAGCACCTGCCGCAGTTCGGCCCGGCGCTCCGGTATCTCCTCTGCAAGCTCGAATACCACGCCCTCCTCCGTCTCCAGGCGGGACAGCCAGGGACGGGCGGGGGCTTCGGGCGGGATCTCCAGGGCGCACTCCGCCGCCCGTTCCGGGCGGATGTGGGTGCCTGCCAGCTCCAGGAGCCTGCGCTCCGTCTCCGGCCCGATGCGGTTCATCTCATATTGCTGCGTTTCCTTGAACCAGGCCATCAGCTCCAGGATCGTGATGCCCGGATCGTGGGCATTGTGATCCGTCCACACAGGACAAAGCCAGGGCAGGCGGCCCTCCGCCTCCCGCACGATATCCGCGAAACGCTGATCGTCCAAATCACGTGATATCAGCATAGTCCTTATCCCTTCCTCGTCATCTCAGACGAACCAGGTGTATCCCGTTTTCCGCCACGCCGTAGGGGAAATCGCTGTCCGCCTCCAGGGGCACCAGGCGCTGCCGCCCCTCCTGATCATAGGAAGCCTCCACCAGGATCCTCTGGATCAGGCGGACGTTGGGCGTCTCACGGACCACGCTCCAAACCTCGCTGAGGCGCAGCTGCTCGCCGATGGGGCGCTTCCTCCAGGTCTCTCCGATGAGCGTATCCAGCCGGCGCACGATCTCCTGCTGGGTCTCCGCCGCCAGCTCGGGATGCTCCGTCTCCACGGTGACGGAGGTATTCACCGTCAGTACGGTGGTGGGACAGACGTGAAGCCGGTCCTCCGCCACCAGGCAGCAGGGGCTGTTCTCCGCCAAAAACCGGTAAACCCGGCTGCAAAGTTCCTCCGTGCCCTCCCCGTAGCGGCCATAGCCGGCAAGCACCACGGCGATATGGCCGGGGGCCCGCTCCCCCCGCTCATTCCGGCCGGAGAAGCAGCGCACATGGTTCACCTGGGGAAATCTCTCCCGCACCAGTTCCTCATAATCCCCGCGTCCCGAGGCACGGCCCCGGTTGTGCAGGAAACGGCTGCCCCTGGCCCGGATCTCCTCCAGGGTAAGGCGGCCCGTACCCCCGCTCATGGCGGTGAGGTTGCGCACGTCGCTCACCCGGGGCAGGGCGGTCAAAAGGGAGCTCACCGCTCCTGCGGGCACATTCCCCCGCTCGCCGCCGCCGCTGGAATACTCCACCCGGATGTTGTGGTCCCCCCTGGGGGGCACCTTTCCCTGCCGTCCGTCCCCGAAGGCGACGATCCCCTGGAAGGGGTCCAGGGTATAGGCCCGCTGATCCGCTCCGGCCAGGGCCAGGTCCTCCACCCGGTCCCAAAGGACCCAGCAGCGGCGGAGATTGTGTTCCTCCCATTCCAGCCGCAGCCGGTCCGGGGCCTCCTGCTTCAGCCGTTCCAGCTCGGCGTCCGATATGCCGGCGAGCTCATCCACCCACACCCGGCATTCCTGCACGGGCAGGTTCAGGAGCTGCACCCGCTTCCCGGCCTCATAGACCTCCGTATCGAAGAACTGATCCAGTTCCTTCTGGCGCTGGAGGGCGGAAACGGCGTTCACGGAGACCGAGGCCACCGTGGGCATGTTCCCCTTCTCCCGGGCACTGCGGGTCAGGCGCAGCCAGTATCCCGGGAAGCCGAAAAGCTCCGCCTCCGGGATCCGCTCCGGCAGGAAGAGGAATATCTCCCCGCTGTGGAGGAGCCGCTCCGTCTGGTCCACGGTGCGGATAGGCTCGAAGCTCTTCCCGTTCCAGTATTCCCAGATCAGCTGCCCATTGAGCTTCGCCCGGCCCTCCATGCGGAAGCGGAGGGAAAGGGGCATGGCGTGGGGGGATGCGGCAAAACGGAAATACATGGCCTCCCGCTCCTCCCCCATGGGCACGAGGGCGGGAAAACCCAGATGGGTGATGAGGTGGGCATCCTCCAGGCTGTGCTGCCTGCCGTTGTTCTCGGAATACAGGCAGACCGGCTTCCGGCCCGTGGTGTAATGCCATTGAAAGGACGCCCCCTTGTAGAAGGGAACGATCCAACGCTGGTAGTCGGATTCGGGATTCGAGGTCTCCAGGACCCGGGCCCGGATGAAATAGCCCGAGTCCGCGTTCACCTCCACCTCGTCCATATCCTCCGGCACGGTGAAGCGCAGCTCCGCCGCCCCATCCTTTCCGGCGGAGAAGGGGTTTTTATCCCCGATCACGGGAAGATACTTCCAACCTATGCCGTTGTAATACTCCCATATCACCCGGGAGACCACAACGTCATCGGGTTTTCTTTCCACGGCGCTGTGCTTGTCGATTATGGCCTGGGTAAAATTGTACTGCGCTCCCTGGGCTTCCGGCTCGTCCACCACGAAGCCCAGCTCCAGCCGAAGCAGCACCTCCGCGCCCCGTTTGGTCAGGGCGGAGTCGCAGCGGAGGCAGAAAACGTCGTAGGTCATGGGACGGCGGCCGAAGCAGTATCCCCCCTCCTCGGGGATGATGGGGTCATCCCCGCTGTACAGGCTCGCTGGGGCACAGGGGGTCAGGGCTTCGCTGGCCAGCTCCGCTCCGTCCAGGATCAGGGCTGCGGCAGGATGGCCCGAACAGCTGATGCAGATATGCTCGCCCTCCTCTGCCTTGAGGACCAGCGCATTTTTCTTTTCCAGGTACAGGGTGCCGTTTTCCGCCTTCACGGTATCGAAGGGGAGTTCCTCCTCCCCCACCCGATAGGTCCAGCGGAGACCCTTCTCCGCCAGGGCCCGGGCAGCCTCGCCTCCCTGCCCGTTCTCCGGCTTCAGGACCACGCTGATCCGGGCCGGACAATCCAGCCGCAGGACATCGTCCTCCCCCATGCGGAGGAGATGCTTCTGCAGTTCCTCCCCGGAGGGCGTGAAGAAGGGCTGGGGCCGCTGGGAAAGGTCCAGCCGGCGGATGCTGTCCGTGGGCGCGTCCGCAAAAAAGATATCCTCCAGTCTGGCGGGAGAGACCTGAATGGTGCGTTCCGTCTCATAGACGACGTTCTCCCCCTCCGCATCCGGGGTGAAGAGCTGAGTCCCCGCGGGCACGGTGAAGGGCTCTCCCTCCGCATCCTGGGGCTCGAAGCACACCGTTCCCCCGGCGGGCATGGGAGCCGGTTCCCGATAGCCCACCATATTCAGAAATTCCACATAGAGCTTTTCCGGCCAGGCATTGAGCCGGTCCACGCTCTGGCTGTACATCTCGGTAAAAAGCTCCGCCAGGGCCGCGCCGGGGTCGTTCTCCGTGCCCTCATAGCGCCACTCCGGCGTATAGCTCGCGGCCAGGGCGCGAAGCTCCGCCCGGATCTGTTCCGGAGTCCTGGGATCCAGCAAGGGCCTGTTCACAGCGCTTCGCCTCCCTCCGCGCCTTCCGTCTGATAGAAGGGATAGACGTGGTTGTACCGGTTGTTCGTGCTGCGGACCCGGTAGCTCACTTCAATGACGATGGCGCCCTCCAGCTCATCCGAACCGGTGCAGCGCACCTCGATATCCTCGATGCGGGGCTCCTGATAGCTGAGCTGCTCCTGCAGCTCAAAGGCCAGGCTTTCCCGTTCGGAGTCGGAGCCCGCGGAAAAGGTATAGTCCAGCACATTGGAGCCGAAGTCAGGCCGCATGACGCGCTCGCCCTGGGCGGTATTGAGGATGATCCCGATGGCCTCGGCGATATCCTCCTCCTCGCTCACCATGGCAAACTTCCCGGTTTTCGGGTCGAGCTGCAGGGGGAATTTGAGCCCCCGGCCCATGAATTCTTTTCCGTTCAACGCTTCGCCTCCCTGCTTTGGGGTATTCTGGTGCTTCGGTATACCGTCAGTTGAGCTTCAGGATCGAGCCCTTGACGCTGGCCACGCCGGAGGATTTGACGTTCAGTTGGCCCTTGGCCTGAAGGCCCACGTCCACGCCCTGCATATCCAGCTTGCCCTTGGATTTGACGGTGATGCTCTGTCCGTTGATGGCAACATCGGCATTGCCCGTCAAGGTGATCTTGCCGCTCTTTTCCAGAATGAGCTTGGCCTTGTCCGCGGCGTTCAGCACCACCTTGTCCTTGGCCTTCACCACGATCTCCCCGGACTTCATTTTCATGGAGATCAGATTATCCCCGTTTTTGTCCTTGGTGGTGACGGTCTGCTGATCGTCGTCGATCTCCACCTTGATGCCGGAGGGCATGGTGATGGTGAGCTTCTGCTTCTTTTTCTCATCGTGGAGGGTCATCTCCACCTGGCTGGGGGTCTTGAGGACGTAGTCCTCCGCCTTGCCCTTATCCACGGCCGCCGGAGCTTTGACCTCCGAGTTCCAATAGCTGCCCAGGACGATGGGACGGTGGATGTCGTTGGCCAGGTAGCCCAGCACCACCAGGTCCCCCACCTGGGGAAAGAGGAAAAGGCCCCGATCCTTGCCCCCCATGGGGGTCATGACGTAACACCAGTCCGTCATCTCCTCCGGGGGTGCGCCGATGGGCAGGCATTTCACCCGATTCAGGTTTTTGTCGTCCTTGATGTCCTTCACCTCGGCGAGGGTCAGGCTGAACACGCCGCTTTGTCCCACATGGCCGCCGCGGGTCTCCAGGATGGCGCTCATCTGCTCGGCGATATCCGGACTCATGCCTTTGCCCCCCTCACCTCAAACATGGTGGTGTATGCTTCCGGGGTGATCCGATGGCAGACCTTGGTGATGAAATAGGAACCATTTGTCTTGTCATCCGCCCCGTCTATCTTGATATAGCGGCCGGGGATCAACTCCGGGATGCCCACGCACTCCCCTTCTCCCGTAACGAAGCCCATGGCGATGCTGTTCAGCCGCTGCTCCGCCAGGGTCTTGCATTCCTCCTGGGTCTGGGCGAACTCGCTGCGCTCCCGCAGAACGGAGTCCTTCAGGCCGCTGACCCACTCCGCGGCGGATTTTCCGGACCCGCCCACGGTGACCCGGCTGGCCTCGCCCTTGATGGGCTTCTGGTTCAGATCCCGGCCCAAAACCTCCACCTTGCCCACCTGATGGGCCAGGGAGATGCGCTTTACAAACCGCTTGATGTTCTTCCCCATGGTCAGGGTGAGGATGGGGGTGGTCTTGGTCAGCACCTTATCAAAGATCAGCTCCCCGTCCACGGCGAATAGGGAAGCCCCGTAGTGCTGGGCCATCATGTTGAGGAAGTGCCAGTCGTCGGTCTGTTCCTTGATGATGGGCGTCTCAAAACCGGTGAGCGCTCCCACCTTCACGCTTTTGGCATAGCCCGCAGCCTGGCTCTTCTGCAGGATCATCTGGACGATCTGCTTTGCCTTCTTCTTTCCGGCGTAGATGGGCTCGCACATATTCATGAGATAGCCCAATCCGTCCAGCCCGTTCACCTGGATGCGGGGAACGCCCTCGCTGTCGAACTCATAGCTGTATTCATCGATATAGCCGTAGAAGATCTCCTTGCGGGCCTCATAGCCGCCGTTCACCACCAGCTTTGCCCCGGGCTTGATGATCTTCGCAGCATTGTTTTCCCATTTGCTGTTTTTCTGATCATACTGGCCCTCGATGCTGAAGCTGCACCCCCCCACGGCGCCGCCGGCGCTGATCTCCACCTCCACGCCGGGGATGTGGAACTTATCCGGGGTGAGGGAAGTGCCGTCCACCAGGATCTCGAAGCCCGGAGAGGAAAACTTCTTGTACTTCGTCAACAGGGTGGTGTAGTTATAGCTCTTCTGGTCCATGCCCGGGCCCCCTCACACCAGCGCCGGAACGACCAGCATCTCGCCAGTGCGCAGTCTGCGCGGGGCGGATATCCCGTTTGCCGCCGCAATGGTCCGCCACTCCGCCGGGTCCCCGTACTCCTCCGCCGCCAGGGCCCACAGGGTATCCCCCTGCCGGACGGTATGGTACTTGGTGGTATCCGGAGAGTTGAGGGGCTCAGCCACATGGAGGACCTTGGGATCACGGAAGGACACAAAGGTGCAGGAGAGCACGGCGCGTACCGGCTGGCCCTGCTCGTCAAAGCGGACGAACTTCTGGGAGCACTGCATCAGGAAGCACTTAAACTGGAGGGAAGCCCACTCGATCTTCAGCAAGGGAGGCCGGTGGAGGTCTCCGTCCACATGCATCAGCTTGGTGATCTTCTTGGTATAATCCCGCACGTCGATCTGCCCGGCAATGGTGGGAAGCAGACTGTTGCCCGCGAATTTCAGCCGGTCCAGCGCAGTGCCTCCCACTTCGCTGCCGGCGGAGACGCTGTCGAAAAACAGTTCAAAGTTCAGGGTCTCCGTCCCGCCCTGCATGAATTGGAGCAGCGGCGCGTCGGCGCCTACCATTTTCAGGGGCTTGAGGTGCACCTGGCTGCTGCGGGTATAGCTCTGGGGGTTATAAAGCACCGTGAAGACCTTATCCCTCGGATCTTTTTCGTCCAGGTTGGTGATCCGCATCTTCTTCACGGGCATCAGGATATTGGGATTGGGGATCCCCACAAACACGCTGCTTCGCCTCCTTGCTTATCGTCCGCTTCGCCGCAGCTCCCGCCGCAGTCTCTCCTCGATCAGGCGGTAGACCCTGTCCGCCGTGCGCTGGATCTCAGCGTCGCTGATGGCGGGCTGATCGTTGTTCTCCGCCGCCTGGCCAGGTTCCTTGTAGGTGATCTCCGCCGGACCGCTCATTTCTCTCTTACCGGAAACGCTTCCCGCTCCCGGAGCGGTCCAGGTGATCTGTCTCGGGGACTCGGGGTTCATCGTGCCGCCGAAGGGGACCGTCTGCTGGCCGGTACCCGGCGTTCCGTTCTGCTCCAGAAGCTCCCGCGCCCAAGCGGGCAGCTTTTCCTCCGGTCCCTCCCGCACTGCCTTCTCCCGCGGACGCATGGCCGCTTCCTCCGGTCCCTGTTCTGCGCCCGTGGGTTGGGTGACGTATACCAGCTCCGGGGACGGAACAGGCTCCTCCGTTTCCGGAAAAGCCAGGGTCTCCCGTGCTGCGGGTTCCTCCCCTGTGACGGTCACGATTCGCGTCCCCGGATCGGGCGTATGCCCGTTCCGCAGCGGAGAGGTGATGGCATTCCCCATCCGCAGCGTCGTCACCCGTACATCCCGGGCAACCCGGGAGGGGATGGAGCGAAGCATCTGCGTATTCTCGGTCCCGTTCCGCAGGGGCAGGATCCCCCGGATGCCTCCCTCTTGGGCTTGGGTATGGGAACGGGTCGAGGTATCGCTGCGCCGGGGTCCGGTCTCGGGAAACCGGGCCTGTGCGTCGGACGCAGCCGTTTCCTCCCGGTAGACCAGCTCCGGGGACCGCTCCGTCTCCGCACCCTGTTCCGCAGGCAGGGCCCGGGACAGCGCTTCTCCCTCCATTCCGGTCTCCTGCGGAATGACCGCTTCAAGTCCCTCCGCTGTCTCTCCGGACTTCCGGCGGATGGTTTCTCCGCCAGTGCCTTCCGACTCCGCCGGTACCTGGGAATATGCTCTGGCCTGGCCCGCAAGGGTCCGCTCCGGTCCCCCTCGGGCGGAGGGAATATCTTCAGTGCTCTTTGCCCGTTCCCCTGCCCGTTTTTCCATCGAGGTGACAGGCCGTGCGGTCTGCCGCGCTTCCGGCTCCCGCCGATCCGCGCTTCCGGGATGGGCATGCTCACCCCCGGGCTGCATCGGCATAGCGGTCTCCGCCTCCTGCCGGTAGATCAGCTCCACCGGTCCGGCGGTCTCCCGCTCCTCCTCCGGAGGCAGGGCGGTGGGAACGTCCTCCCCGTGGATAAGCAGCTCCTGACGGGCGGCGTCACCCGACCGGTCGGGCTCCGGCTGATCTCCGGCGGTACGGGAAGCCGCAGTATCCGCCGTATGGAGAGATTCTCCCGTCTCCCTTCTGTCTATACGCCGTGCCGTCGTTTCCGTCTCCCGCTCCGGTCCCTCCGGTATCCGGGCGGTTCCATGCTCCGGCGCCGAAGTTTGGGCAGTTCTATCCGCCCCTCGTCCCTCCGGGGCCACGGGTCGTTCCCCGGACCGGGGCTGCTGCGGGGCCGTGGGTTCCACGGCAGGCGCCGGGGGATTTGTCTCTGTCTCCCGCCGGTAGACCAGCTCTGCCGGTCCGGCGGTCTCACTTTCCTGCTCTGTCGGCAGAGCGGTGGAAAGCTCTTCCTGCCGGGCGGGTTCCGCCCGGCCTTCCTCCGCGGGCTCGGATGGGTGCTGATCCGCCGCCTCCGGGGGTACAGCAACCGGGAAGTGTCCGGCTGCTTCCGGGTTTGCAGCAACCGGGAGCTGTCCGGCTGCTTCCGGGTTTGCGTTGTACGCCGATCTCTCAGTAGGGCGACCCGCCGATAAGGCCGTCACGGCCTCCTGGATTGTCTCTGTGAATGTCTTGGAAGGGCCGCCCTTCCCTGCCGGTTCTCTCGTTCTTTCCGGCTGCCTTGTCCGGACCTGCGCCGCAGGCTTTTCCCCCAGGGGTTCCTCTGCTTTGATGGGGACAGCGCTCCGGGAAGGCTGGGAGTGGTTCGCGGTGGTCTCCCCTGCAGGTTCAGGCTCCCGGTCCTGGGTCTCCTGCCGGTAGACCAGTTCAGCAGGTCCGGCGGTCTCACTTTCCCGCTCTGTAGGCAGGGCGGTGGAAAGCTTCTCCTGCGCGATGGCTTCCGCCCGACCTTCCGCCGCGGTTTCTGTCCGCCGCTGATCCTCTGCCTCTGTTGGCTCGGTATCCGAGGGCTTTCCGGACCCTTCCGGGATGGCCTGGTACGCCGTCAGCGTTTCAGGATAATTCGCCGATGGGGTCGGTTCGGCGGTCATGGCCTCTTGGTTTGTTTCTGTGAATGCCTTGGGAAGGTCTCCCTTCCCTGCCGGTTCTCGCGTTCGTTCTGCCTGCCTTGTCCGGTCTTGCGCCGCAGGCTTTTCCAGCAGAGGTTCCTCAACTTTGGCGGGGACAGCGCTCCGGGATGGCCGACTGGTATCTGCTGCGGTCCCCTCTGCCGGTTCAGGCTCCCGGTCCTCGGTCTCCTGCCGGTAGACCAGCTCTGCCGGTCCGGCGGTCTCCCGTTCCTCCTCTGTCGGCAGGGCGGCGGCAAGCTTCTCCTGTGCGATGGTTTCCGCCCGGCCTTCCGCCGCGGTTTCTGTCCGCCGCTGATCCTCTGCCTCTGTTGGCTCGGTATCCGAGGGCTTTCCGGATCCATCCGGGATGGCCCGGTACGCCGTCCGCGTTTCAGGATGACCCGCTGAAGGGGCATATGATTCGGCCGTCATGGGCCCTTGGTTTCTTTCTGGGGATGCCCCGGTGGTGTCCCCTCTCTCAGCCGGTGTCCGCATTCCTACCGGCTGTCCTGCCGGTGCTGCGTTTGACTCCGGCGGGAACTCCTCCCGTTCGGCGGAGGCAATGCTCCGGGATAGCCTGGAGCGTTTCGCTGCGGACCTTTCTGCCGGTTCAGGCTCCCGGTCCTCAGTCTCCTGCCGGTAGACCAGCTCCGCCGGTCCGGCGGTCTCCCGCCCCTCTTCTGACGGCAGGGCGGTAAACATCTCTTCCTGCTCGGCGGCTTCCTTGCTGCCTTCCGCCGGGGTTTCGGACTGCCGATGATCCGCTGCATCCGGATAGGCGGTCTCCGAGGTTTTTCCGGGTCCTTCCGGGATGGCCTGGTACGCCGTCCGCGTTGCAGGATGTCCCTCCGATGGGGTATATGGTTCGGCCGTCATGGGCCCTTGGTTCGCTGCTGTGAATGCCCCGGTGGTGTCCCCTCTCTCAGCCGGTGTCCGCATTCTTTCCGGCTGTCCTGCCGGTGCTGCGTTCAGCTCCGGAGGATACTCCTCTTTTCCGTCGGGTGCTGCGCTCCGGGACGGTCGGGATGGTTCCGACGCGTTCCTCTCTGCCGGTTCAGATCCCTCTTCTTCCGGCTCCTGCCGGTAGACCAGCTCCGCCGGTCCGGCGGTCTCCGCACTCAGATCCGACGGCAAGGCTGTGGAAACCGCCACCTGCGGTGCGGCGGTGTCCACCCGCTGTCTCTCAGCCAAGGGGTGATCCCCCTGTGGAAGCAGAACAGCTTCCGAAGCGGGTACCGTCGGACTGTCCGCCAGAAGGGTCTTCCGGGAGAGGAAGGGCTCCGGGGATGGGACCTCTCCGCCGTCTTCCCGCTGTTTCGCGGCTTCCGCCGCAGGCACGTCCGCCGATGCTGTGCCTTGTCGTTCCGCCGACAAGGTGGTCTGCGTCACGGGGAAACTCCCTGAAGAAGCACTTTCCCCGATGGTCTCTGTGTGGTACGTCCCTCCCGCTGTGATCCGCCGGGTCCGCTCCTCAGGGCTTGGACTCGCATTGGTCCCGGAAGCTGCGGGGAGTGCCCCTGTTCTTGGCCGGTCGGCCGTACCCGTCTCCGGCTGCTGCTCCTGCCGAGTCGGCGGCTGCGGAGCTTCGGTCCCTTCCGCTTCCTGACGGTAGACCAGTTCCGGCACAGTGGTCATATCCCTCTCCGGCTCCGGAGGCAGGGCGGTGGTCAACTCTGAAGCAACGGAAACATCCCCCGCTTCCGGAATCTCCGGATGGGATGTCACCGCGTGCCATTCCCCGGGCATGACCGATGGGGAAGTCGGCATTGGTTCCTGAACGGTCTCACGCCGGAAAACCGGTTCCTTCTCCGACGGCGACTGCGGCTGTTCCCCGGGCAGACCGGTCTGCGTTCTGCCGGTCTGCGGCTGTGCCATTTCCCGGGAGGTGGAAGCGGTGCCGTCCGAGCCCCTCTCCGCAGATCCCGGATAGGTCCGTTCCTCCGTGCGGAAGGGATTCGCTTCTGCGCCTCCGGACTTCAGGCGGGCCTCCGCCTGTGACTGCGGAGTTTCGGTCTTCTCTCGCCGGTAGATCAGCTCTTCGTCTCCGGCGTTCTCCGCTGAGACGGCTGCGCTTTCCTCCCGCAGCGGCTCTTCCGCAGGCCCCCGGACCTCCCTGGACTTCTCCGCGGGAAGTCTGCCCTGCGCTGAGGTGGTGCGGGCTTCGTTTTTCCGAAGGGTCTCCAGCACCGCACGGCGGACGCTGCGGAGCGCCGTCTCCGTCTCGGAATTCTGCTCCGTGCCCTCGGTGCCCCAGACCAGGGCCTCCGCCAGGGTGTCCATGTCCTCCGCCATAGGGGTGACCGACTCCGGGTGATCCCGGTTTTCAAGAGCGGCCTCCCTGCGGCGGCGCAGCACATCCGGCAGGAGGATGCTCCCCGTATCGGCGCCCCCCGTCTTCGTCTCACCGCTCCTGGCGGTGGGATAGCCGGGATGCGCCTCCCGCTGGGTGGGGGTCCAACCTCCCCCCGCGGGTACGGACATGGCCTGGCTGGCCAGGGTCAAGGTCCGGCGGGAAGCGGTACTCACGTCTTTTTGCACGGTGGTCATGGACGTGGGGAACGCTTGTTTCAGTCCCGCAGAGCGGCGCGGCGCTTCCGCTGCCCCTGTGCCGCGCTCCTCTCCGGTCTGACGACTGATATGTTCCGGGATACTGTTCTCTCTCCCTGCCCGGGAGGCCGGTACTGACTGCTCCGCCGGTCTCACCGGCAGCTCAGCCGTGATCCGCTGACCGCCCATCTGGATCACCAGGCGGCGGGTATCGGGATACGCGATGCGGATCTCCTTCTCCCGGAGGATCACCCGCTCCAGGATCCTCTGCTCGGGCGTCTTCTTCTCCTTTTCGCTCTTCTCCCTGTCCCGCTCCGCCCGGAGGATGCGGTTCACCAGCAGATTCACGTCGAAGTCGAAGTGGATCTCCGGCGGGGCGGCTTGTTCCGCCTCGTCCTCCTCCAAATAGGCCAGACGCAGGGGACGGTAGGTACCCATGGCCTGACCGTTCCGCCGGACCAGTTCCTCCGTGAACACCTGAGTGAGCATGCCGAAGGGAGACAGGCTTTCCTGTCTCGCCACCGTCATATTCGGTTTGATCACGGCAATGGAGTCCATGTTCAATAGCACCCGTTATAAATCAGCTCGATGCGGCTCACCGCCAGGGCGGGCTGGTTGCTGTTCAGCTCGGGACCGATGTACTTCTGGAGATAAGCCCCCACGATGGTCCAGGTCCGCTGAGCCATGCCAAAGCTGTCCTTGAGGATCACGGTCCCCGCCAGGGGGATGGACATGCCCGCAGCGCACATGGCCATCAGCGCGGAGACGGAATCGAAATCGGTGACGATCCCCTGTTCCAGCACCAGGACCTGGGGCTTGTTCTCCTTGAAGAAGAACCGGGGATAGTTCAGACCGCCTTCGTTATAGACCTCGTATTCGACCTCCATGTTCAGTCCGCTCACCGCAGTGAACCGTCCCGCGATGACCGCGCCGGGTCCGGCCAGGACCACTTCGAAATACGAACCGGAGAGGTAATCCTCCGCCATGCTGCATCCCCCTCCCTGAACTAGATGTCCACGGTGACTTCGCTGATGGTCCGCTGCATCCCCTCAAAGCTGAAGGTCACGCTCTCGGACAGCACCTCGCTGCTGGAACTGTCCATGGGGGAAAGCTCATACCCGATGGGCATGGCATTCTGCAGCGTCCAGATCACCCCTTCTGAGCCCGCCTCGTTCAGGGCGATGATGTCGATATTGCGCTTGAGCGTTGAGCCGCCGGGGTTGCCGTGGCCCACAGACGCGGCGGCGGAAAGCCAGTTGATAAATTCGTTGCTCCCGATCACGCCCTTGCTCAGGGTGACGGGGGCAAAGCTGGTGAGCACGGGCACATATTGCTGTACCCCTCTCCCATCGTTCCCGGCGCGGGCCTGGATGGTCTGCACCTGCATTTTTATGCCGGAGAACCGGGTGAAGGCGCCCACCGCCAGACCGCTGATCTCCACGAGAAAGCGAAATGCCCTGTATGGATCACCGTTCAGATTGAATTTTCCCTTCAGATCGATCCGCATGACACTTCCCCTTACCGCAATTCGAAGGTCTTGTTCTTCTCCGGGCCGCTGAGCTTCTGATTCACCGCCGAGACCTCAGAGCACCAGCGGCGCCGCTCCTGATGGCTCAGCTTCATCACGTCATCCCGGGACCAGTGCAGATAATACGACAGGAAAGTCATCTCCTGATAGAGCTGCTCCTGGGGATACAGCACCAGTCCTAAGCCAATAAAAAATCCAGCGGTACCTCGATCTGCTGATTGCAGTGGGGACAGACGACCTTGTAGGTCGGCATATCCGACATGTTGATGCGCTGGTACAGGTCCTGAAGATAGGCCAGGTCCATGGTGAACAGGCCTTCGATCACGTGGGTGTTGATGCTGCTCAGCGTACCCAGCTTCGTGATGACCCGGGAGAGGAGGATGATGGTCAGGTATCCCGCGTTCTGCTGGACCCGGGGATCCCGCATGGGGAGGATCTCATCCGCCGCCGTGGCCAGGCGCATGGTCCCGCGCTTATGCACGTCCCCATTCTTGTCCACATAGCCCTTTGGCAGTTCAAATTCAAATTCAGTTTCCATGTTTTACCTCATTTCTGACGGATCGGCGGCTGCGCTTAAAAGCCCTCCATGCCGCCGCGCGGGTTGGGCGCGGCGGCATGAATACGGTGATCCTATGATCCCTCAGGCGATCAGATGGGAGACGGTTCCGCAGAGGCGGAGCCGGGCGTATGCTCCAGACCCTCGTGGCAGAGTTCCAGAGACTGGATCGCCACTTCGCCACCCATACCGTTGAGGTCCGGTACGGTGTAGCCCACGGGCCAGGCGTTGATGAGGTTCCAGGAGGGACCGGGGTTGCCCGCGTCATCGATCAGCGTGATGAGCACGTTATGCCGCTGGATCCCGGTGGGAGGAGCGGTGTTGGTGGGGGCAACGGAGTACACCCATTCCAGGAAGTCGCTGTCGTCCGTGACGCCCCAGCGGAGAGTCACGTTGCCGAACTTGGTGAGGCCCGCAAGCTTGCGGGGCGTGTTGCGCAGGTCGTCGCCCTCGCGGTACTCCACGGCGTCCACGGAGGAGCTCATTCCGGAAACCTCGGAGAAGCCCGCCCGGCTGATACCGTCGATCTCGACCTGATAGCGAAATACTCTGTAGGGATAATTGATAGCCATCTATACTGTCATCCTTTCTGTCGATTCTGAACCAGCAGGGCTTACTCGGAAGCGGTCTTCTGGGTGATGCGGAAGATCACGAATTCGGCGGGCTTGACGGGGGCGATGCCGATCTCGCAGATCAGGCGGCCGTT
>JAEEGL012426702.1_pt1 | contig 38556 bp, 34 predicted proteins | sample 9134231 | NCBI WGS metagenome assembly JAEEGL01 (sample SAMN16246548, study PRJNA631951) | gut metagenome | biome: gut microbiome; feature: rumen; material: fiber-attached | host: Bos | place: Iran: Karaj | collected 2018-10 | reverse complement strand
GCCATGGCTTCGTCTATACTGTTGTCAACAACCTCATAAACAAGATGATGCAATCCATTTGGACCGGTGGAACCTATATACATACCCGGTCTCTTTCGAACGGCTTCCAGACCCTTTAAAACTTGAATACTGCTGGCGGAGTATTGATTATTCAATTCATCAGACATTTTTTTACCATTATTAAGCATCCGCACCGCCAAAAGACGATTTTTTCCCGGATAACAGAATCCCCTATAATAGAATAATTTTCAAAAATCAATTATAGACTTATTGAAGAAAAAATACAAGACAAGGTATAATGAACCGTTATGAGCGAACAGAATTATCAGGCATTTTGGAATGAAGTTTTAAATATAATCCACGAAGAATACAGACAGAAGGGGCAGGAAGACGAATTTAAGCTCTGGTTCAACATGGAATACGTAAAAGACACTCTTTCGGAAATAACAGTTTCTGTTCCATCAGAATTCATGTGGAAATCAATGGTTCAGCGCGGATATGTTGAGGCCGTCCAGACCAAGATTTTTGAAATGACGGGGCAGAACGTGAACATAAAGCACATTCCACGAAACTCTTTTGTTGTTCCGTCATCACCGACATCTGTTACTCCAAAAAATGAGCCGCAAAAGACCGAAGAATCTCCGGCAGAAACAAAAATTTCCGCCACCCCAACTTTTGTTGCACCAAAACCAGCTGTTCCCGACATCCACAAAAAACAGACCAAGCTGGACGACAAATTTACATTTGACTCTTTTGTTCTTGGTGAAAATGCTGAACTTGCATACAAGGCTTCACAGGCAGCGGCTGAAAATCCGGGAAAGGCTTACAATCCGCTTTTGATTTACGGCGACTCCGGTTTGGGAAAAACCCACCTAATGCAGGCAATCGGAAACTACATCTACGAAAAAAACGGCGGCGATGTGAAAATCCGCTATCTGACCGCAGAAAATTTCACAAACGAATTTACGTCGTCACTCAAAGACAATGCCATCGAAAAATTTAAGTCTAAATATAGAAAATTGGATGTGCTTTTGCTGGACGACATCCACTTTTTGCAGGGAAAAACACAGACCCAGGAAGAACTTTTCTATACATTTGAGGCTCTGGACGCAATCAAAAGCCAGATGGTCTTTACATGCGACCGCCCATTGTCCGAACTGAAAGACATAACGGCAAGACTCAAGACCAGATTCTCCAAGGGCATGACGGTCAACCTGAATCCGCCGAACTACGAGACAAGGTGTGCAATCATCCAGAAAAAGCTGGAGATTATGGGAAAATCCATTCCCGACGACGTGATTGACTATATTGCAAAAAATGTCCAGAACAACGTGCGCGAACTGGAGTCCTGCCTTGTAAAAATGCTCGCCTACGCTGAACTCCTTGACAAGCCGGTAACAATGGAGATTGCCCAGAAGGAACTTAGCGACACAATTACCCAGCCTTCCATGGGAGCGGTTACGATAGACACAATCCAGAAAGTTGTTGCGGAACACTACAATATTTCCATTGGTGATTTGAAAAGCCGGCACCGTTCAAAAAAAGTCCTCATTCCGCGTCAGGTCGCAATCTATATTGCGCGTGAACTCTGCGACTATTCATATCCGGAGCTTGGAAATGAATTCGGCGGAAAAGACCACACAACGATTCTCCACAGCTATGAAAAAATCGTGGACCAGCTTAAAACCGACACCGTTCTGGACTCCACGATACAGATGCTTGTCAGAAACATCAAAAACTATAAAAAATAAACTCCCAGCATGAAAACCACGTTGAACTCATTTTGTTATGAATTTGATACTATCCTGTGGAAAAGCAGTTGATTTCCAATCGGTCTGTGCAAATGTGCTTATCCTGTGAATTCCAACCACAGAGTTTTCCACAAGCTAAGTTCTTTTATTACAAGGATTTAGCCACGAATTCAATGAATTCACAATCCTTATTATTACTCCTACTAAAATTTATAAATTTATAAATTTAGAGTCTGTGAAACAAAAAACGAAATCTGCATATTTATGCAAACCGTAAAAATCCTTCTTGAAAAATCACTATACACTGAATCTGGTTATGTTAAAAAATTTTCTTATTAAATAACAAAATTAGGTCTGTTTTATAATAAAAAAAAATGATATAGTAGATTCCGATTAGAAAATTTGGAGGATGTATGAAATTTACTTTCGATAAAGATGCCATGATTCGGGAAATTGCAATTGCCCAGGAAATCATTTCTACCAAACAGGTTGCTGAAATCCGTTCAAATGTGGCGCTCTATGCCTATAACAATTCATTGACCATAAAAGCGACCGACAGCAAAGTAAATTTTGAAACAACTCTTCCTGTTCAAATTCAGGAGGAAGGCGAAACCACAATTTACTGCGACAAATTCATGGGAATACTTACATCACTTCCTGAAGGTGAGATTGAATTCAACCAGCCTGTAGAAAATGGAAGCGACCAGGCAATAACGGTCATAATCAAACCTCTCACAAAGAAAATCAAATTCCAGATTAAGAGTATGTCCGTTGATAAATTCCCGGATTTCAGTTCCGCAGACAATGTTCCTTATTTTGACGTTCCATCCAAGGACATCAAGGAGATGATTGAACAGACATCATTTGCGGTCAGCGACGACATTACGCGCCTCTTTATGAACGGAGTATTCTTTGAAAAAAATGGCGACAATCTGATTTTGGTTGCTACCGACGGAAGAAGACTCAGCTTTGCCTCAAAAAATCTTTTGGCCGGAGTGAGCGACTTCCCCGCCGTGATTATTCCGCCGAAGATTCTGAACATAATCTCCAAGCGCGCACCGGATGAAGGAAACATTTCCATTGCCGTTGTTGACAAGATGATTTTCTTTAGATTCGGCAACTACAAATTTGGTTCGGTTCTTCTTGAAGGACAGTTCCCGAACTATAACAGGGTCATCCCGGAAAACCAGCTTTATTCTTTCCAGGTACACAAAGAAGATTTGGTCAATGCACTGAAGCGTGTGGCACTCATGGTGGACAAAAAAGCCGGACGCATTTATTTTGAAGTGAGCGACGGAATTCTTAAGATTACTTCACCTCAGTCTGACATGGGAAGCGCGGATGAGGAAATCCCTTGTGAGTATGCCGGACAGAGCTGCACGCTTGCGTTCAACTACCGCTATGTGGACGAGCCTCTTAAGGTAATCCCGACCGAAAAGATTACTTTTGAATTCACCGAGGAACTGAAACAGGTGACAATGCGCCCAGAACCCGCAGCCGATTATTTCCATATAATCATGCCGATGCATAAAGAATAGTGCCGTTTCTTTCTCTCTCTCCAGTAAATTTCAGAAACCTCTTGAACAAGCCCATGGACCTTCTTTCAAAGGAGGTCTATTTTACGGGCGAAAATGGACAGGGAAAAAGCAATCTTCTGGAAGCCCTGTACTACTCTTCCTATGCTTCATCTTTCAGGACACATACAGATTCCGAACTCATAAAAAACGGTGAAAAATCGATGAGCCTCAGGACAATCTACCGGGAAGAAAATGGAAATGTCCACACAACCTTTATAGTTATTGAAAATGGTCACAAAAAAATCGAAAAGGACGGTAAAATCATCCACGACCGCAAGGAACTGATTAACACAATGCCCTGCGTACTCTACAGCCATGACGATTTGGATTTTGCCGAGGGAAGTCCCGAAAGACGACGCTTTTTTTTGGACCAGTCCCTGAGCATGTACGACGTGATGTATATCGATGTGCTGCGCCGCTACAGAAGGATTCTAAAAAACAGAAACCTGTGCCTCAAAGAAAAAAAATACGAGCTTTTTGATACCTACGACATCCAGCTTATAATGAATGGACTAGAAATCCAGAAAAAACGTAAGGATGCCGTCTTTCAGTTCAACCAGATTTTCGAGAAGATGTACGAAAATGTGTCTGGCATTGCCGGAGTGAATATCCGCTATCTTCCGTCGTGGAAAAGTCAGGACGAGGCTTCTCTTCCGAATATTGATGAAATCATGGAGCTTGTAAAAAGCAAGAGGGATGTCGAAAGAAGTCTGGGAACAACGATGACAGGTCCGCACAGGGACAGAATTGTATTTATAAAAGACGGGGTACAGTTTATTCCGACCGCATCAACCGGACAGAGGCGGCTTGTTGCTCTGGTTTTGAGGACGGCGCAAGCAGTTTTCTACACTCAGGTGACAGGGAAAAAACCGGTTCTTCTTATGGATGACGTTCTTTTGGAGCTTGACCCGGAAAAAAGAAAGAGGCTTACTGCAATGCTTCCTGATTATGACCAGCTTTTCTGCACCTTTCTTCCCGGGGAGCCTTATGAAAACTACAGGCATGAGACGACCAGAGTTTACAAAATTGAAAACGGTTCATGGACGGAATCAAAATGAATGAAGACATTGTGAACATAAACGAGCTTATCCACAGGACTTTTGAAAACATCAGCGTGGAGGGGTCCAGGTCTGCAAACAAAATTGTTGAGTCGTGGAGAAACGTTCTGTCCAGAATAAAATCCGTGAACCCTGAGATGAATCCGAACGAGGGACAAAATCTTATTGACCACAGCCGCGTTGTTGATTTGAAAAACGGAATGCTTTTGGTTGAAGCCGACCATCCGGGGTGGATTTCGTTGCTCCAGTTCCACAAAAAATTTATCTTGAAGGGAATGCAGATGTCCGTTCCAGATGCGAACATAAATTCCATTGCCTTCAAGCTCAGGGGAAACCGTGAAGAAAGTTCCGGTTCGGGTGAAAGAGAAAAAATTGTGCGGGCGAATATCGAAAAAAGGATTGAAACTGAAGAAAAAAATCTGAGCCGGACGAATATTCCACTACAAAATGCTCAAAAATCATATAAAACCGATGAACTTCCCACGGAATTGGCAGAAATTTTTGCAGATTTGAAAAACAGTATGTTGACCAAATCAAAAGAATAATGATAATATGACCTCTACTACTGTAATTTGGGAAATTATTTTTTAAGATAGGAGTCGTTCATTATGTTACGTACATATCAACCAAGTAAAGTCAAGCGCAATAGAAAATTTGGATTCCGCGCTCGCATGAAGACCCGTGGTGGCCGTATGGTTCTTTCTCGCCGCAGAGCAAAGGGCCGCTGGAAGCTGACTGTTTCTGATGAGAAAAAGCCTTACCAGAATGGTCGTAACCAGACTGCAAAGATGTAATTTTTTTGCAGGATTCTTATTGCGGGATGGAAGCAGACTTGTTAAAAACAGGACGTTTTACACGCGACGAGCATATAAAACGTCCTGCTGACATCCAGAAACTTTTTAAGACGGGAAAGAAAGTCAGCGTTTTCGGAGCTAAACTCTTCTATATGCTGAACGACCGAGACTTTAACAGAATCGGTTTTCCTCTTCCGCGCGGGTATGGCAATGCTGTTCAAAGAAACAGATCAAAACGCTATAGCCGTGAGGCATATCGTTTTTTTAAAACACACCTGAACACCGGCTACGACATGCTTTTGTTGGTCTACCCCGGAAATGACTCGTTCCTATCGCGGTGTGAAAAATTTAGAATATTATGTCAAAAGGCTGGTTTATTAAAGGACTGAGGGATTTTTTTGTAAAATTCTTTAGTTTTCTAATACGATTTTATCAAGTTTTCATTTCCCCTCTTTTTCCGCCATGTTGCAGATATACACCAACCTGTTCTCAATATGCGCTGGAGGCACTCAAAAAGCATGGTCCCGTAAAAGGTCTGTATCTTTCCGTGAGACGGATTCTTCGCTGCAATCCTTTGCATGAAGGTGGCTACGATCCCGTCCCGGATTGATTTAACAAAAACTTAAAAGGAAAATCTACTATGGAAAGAAATACCATCATAGCTATTTTACTTAGTGCGGTTGTTTTGATAGCATCTATGGTGCTTGAGTTTACAGTTTTTCTCCCCAAACAGCAGGCGGCGGCGGAAAAGCAGAGAATAGAGCAGGAGATTCAGCAGCAAAAACAGGCGGAAGTTGCAAAATCTGTTGATGAATCTATCTCCACATATTCTAGCGGCGATACAACGGTGGTCGAGGAGTACATTCCCGAACAGCAGTACACAATCAAGACCGACAAGGTTGAGGCTGTCTTTACAAACAGAGGTGGAGACCTGATTAGCTACACACTTCTGGACCATATCGACAAGGACACTGGCAAAGGTGTACAGATGGTTGACAATGTGACAGACACCAACAGGGCATTTGCCTTGGCCTTTGGTGATTCCAACTCGTCAATAGTCAATGAAGTTTTCAATGTCAAGCAGGAAAATGAAAACACCATCGTGTTCACAAGGGACTTCGAGGTTAAGGACTATCTTGGAATTCCACACAGAATCACTTTGCTGAAGAGATACGAATTTCAACCAAACGAATATGTTTTCAAGCTGGGAATTGGTATCAAGACTTATGACAAAAACGGTCTGAACATAAACGATGCGGCATACACAATCAGGACCTCCCCGCAGATTGGACCACACTACGACAAAAAGAACCGCTACGAGGTGCGCCAGTATCTTGCCTATGCTGACAAAAACCGTGTGAACAAGGGTCTTTCTGACAAAGAGTACAACAAGCCTTATGAATGGGCGGGCGTTGGTGGAAAATATTTTGGAATCCTTGTAAAACCAGAGGATCCTTCAAAAATGACTGCCAATGTCAGGACTTCAACAAAGAGCGAAAACGACTACATGAATTCCCAGGCCTTCTTATCAAGAAGTCCAATCGAAGGTGGCTCCCTTGCGACAGTGCAGGATGTCTACTATGTCTACATTGGACCAAGAAGTGAGTCGGAACTTAACAAATACAGCAAGGCAGACAGCAACACATGGGGTCTGTCCAACGCAAAATTCAACCAGGCTCTCCAGACAAGCGGATTCTTCACATTTATAGAAATTCCTCTGAAATGGGGACTTGAGATGATTCAGAAACTTGTCAAGAACTGGGGTGTCTCAATCATCATTTTGACAATCATTCTTAGGCTCCTGCTTTTCCCACTCAGCCGAAAGAGCGCGATGGGAACTCTCAAAATGCAGCAGCTCCAGCCAAGGATGAAGGAGATTCAGGAAAAGTACAAGGACAACAAGGCAAAACTCAGCGAAGAGACATCAAAACTTTACAAAGAAGCTGGCTATAACCCTGTTTCTGGATGTCTTCCTATGATTCTCCAGATGTTCATATTGATTGCGCTTTACAATGTATTCAACAACTACTTTGAGTTCCGTGGAGCAACATTTGTCAAGGGATGGATTGATGACCTTTCCGTTGGTGACAGCGTTTTCTCTTGGGAAAAGAACATTCCTCTCATCTCGACATTCACTCAGAACCATTTGAGAATACTTCCAATAATCTACTTGGTTTCCCAGCTGTTTAATGGAAAGATAACCCAGTTTGGTTCGGGAGCGTCACAGAGCAAGGGACAGATGGTCTTTATGATGTACGGTCTTCCGGTGATTTTCTTCTTCCTGTTCTACAATGTACCGAGCGGACTTCTTCTTTACTGGACAGCCAGCAACATTTTCCAGATTGGACAGCAGCTTGTGATTAACGCGACCATGAAGAAAAAGCGTCTGGAGATTGAAAAGAACACTCCGGCGGTCAACAAGAATGTTCTCAAATTCAAGGGCGGAAAGAAAAAGACCAGATAGGGTCGTTTGTAAAAATTGTTTCAAGACAATAATTTTAAGGGGTTAGATATATGACATACGAGTTTGAAGCAGAATCAGAAAAAGAAGCTATTGAAAAGGCTGCACAGGAATTGGGACTGGAAAGGGACCAGTTCGATGTGGAGACACTTGAGCTACAGAAAAAGTCCTTGTTCAAAAAGGGCTACGCAAAAATACGTGTCATTCCGGTGGATTCCGTAAATCATGTTGAACCGGAGTTCGAGGGACGTATGCCGAAATCAGTTTCAGCTGGAGTCTCCGGTGGTGCTGTGGCAAATCCAATGCCCCAGGATGAATTTGAGCAGAAGATTTTGGATTTTGTGAACCAGATGATTGAAAAGATGGGCTACGATATTACCACCGAAATCATCTTCCGTGAGGAGAAAAAGATTGGCATAAAGCTCACAAGCTCCCATTCTTCAATTTTGATTGGACGCAAGGGAAAAAATCTGGATGCTCTTCAGCTTTTGGCCAACGTCTATGCCGGCCATTTGGGAAAAGAGGATGTCAGAATCATTCTGGACAGCGAGAACTATAGAATCCGCCGCGAGGAAACTTTGGTGCGCCTTGCATATATTACGGCGGACAAGGTTAGGTCCAGCAGAAACTCAATCCTCCTTGAACCGATGAATCCTTTTGAAAGAAGACTCATCCACACAACTTTAAATGATATTCCGGATATTGAAACCAAAAGCGAGGGAGATGGTTTATATAAGCAGATTCGCGTAATCTTCAAGGGAGTACGCTAAACTTTCCTTTTTTGGAGGGGAAAATGAAATTTGCTAAAACCGCTATCATTTTTGCAGGTCTTTTGCTTGTCTCTGCATCAGCTTTGTCGGCCTATGACGCTAAGAATCTTGTGAATTCAACCGTTTATGCGGAACTGAAAAAAAATGGTTCCATGGAGAGGTCATTTTTCAAAAATAATCTGACCCCGGCCCTGGCACCTAACACAAATCTTGCGAATTCGGCAAAAAATATCTGGACAAGCTCCAAAAAGCCTGTCTTTATGTGGGAAAAGCTCTATCTGATTTCAAAATCGGATATTTCCAGCAATCCGTCTTCCGTTACAATCGACAGGGTTTCCAAAATCTTGCGCTCGCTTAGCACTTTGGAGGGAATCAAGTATTATTCGAGCAAAAAGAAGCTGGAGACTTTGTACAAGGAAGCCTACTGCATAAAGGGACCAAAGGACAGAACAAAAGTTCCTGACGATACAAGCGGAAGCGCCGATGGAAAAGTGATTTACTGCTATCAGAAGGACAATTCTTTTGGCAAAATCAATTATAAAATCGACTACCGCCAGACCTCTGATGAGATTTCTGCGGTATTTTCAAACACTACGGGACTTTACGTCGGTCCAATCAAGGGAATCTCGGAGGATGACCTTAAGATTTCTGTAGTTGCTGTTGATTGTGGACAGGATATTATGGTGTATCTTTTGGTTAAGGCGAATTTCCCGGCAATTGGATTTCTTGAGGATTCCATGAAGGAATCCTTGAGTTCTAGACTTGAGGCCCTTTACAAGTGGATGATGGGTAAATTTTAATTTGGAAGGAATAAAATGAAAAAATCAAATCTTGCGCGGCGCTTGGGCTGCGGTTGAGTTTCACTCGGAGGATGTAAACCTGCTATGAATAAGGCACTGGATGGAAAGGAAGGTCTGTTTGCTGTTATCGATACTGCAAACGGAGAAATTGTTTTGGAACTGTTTTACAAGCAGACTCCAATGACTGTCATCAATTTTGTTGGTCTTGCGGAAGGAACTTTTGATGCCGCAAAGGGAAAACCTTTTTACGATGGACTCAAGTTCCACCGTGTAATCAGCAAGGCGAATGGTGATGACCAGGATTTTATGATTCAGGGTGGAGATCCCAGGGGCAACGGAAGCGGTGGTCCAGGATATCAGTTTCCGGATGAAATTGTCGATGGACTGACTTTTGACAAGGGCGGTTATCTTGCCATGGCAAATGCAGGGGCCGGAACTAACGGTAGTCAGTTTTTTATAACTATTGTTCCTACAACCTGGCTCAACGGACATCATACAATTTTTGGAAAGGTCGTCGATGAGGACAGCCAGAAAGTTGTGAATACTCTGAAACAGGGTACAGTTATGAAGTCCGTGAAGATTTACAGACTTGGTGAGGATGCCAAGAATTTCAAGGCTACCCAGGCAGATTTCAACCAGCGCATTGCCGACATCAAAAAGGCCGAGGAAGAAAAAAAAGCCGCCTACGAAAAAGAGCAGCTTAATTTGATTGCTTCCAAGTACTCTGATTTTGAAAAGGACTCCAACGGAATCTACTACAAGATTACAAGACAGGGAGCCGGAGCAAAAATCGGTTCGTTCAAAAATGTCACAATCAAGTACAAGGGCTATTTCTTGGACGGTGATGTTTTTGACCAGGGCGGTTTTGATTTTATGACCGGAGCTGGACGCATGATTCAGGGATTCGATCTGATGACCCAGGACATGAAGGTTGGCGAAAAACGTTCAATCATTCTTCCTCCGAATTTTGCTTATGGAGAAGAAGGGGCCGGCGGTGTAATTCCGGGCAACACCTATATTGCATTCGACCTTGAAGTTGTGGATGCAAAATAATTTTATCCCATAATTTTTGCAGCCTCCGGCACTTGTTGTCGGGGGCTTGTTTTTTATATAATTATAAAATGGTCCCAAAAAAACAGTTTTCTATTGAGCAGATTTCATTTCTTGCCGCGCTGTGCATGTTTTTGTCGTCAATAGAATACGCAATTCCAAAACCCCTACCCTTTTTGCGCCTTGGCCTGGCGAATCTTCCCATACTGTTGGCGTTGAAAAAATTGCGTCCGGGCGAAATTCTGGTGCTTGTGCTGTTAAAGATTTTTGTTCAGGCATTGGTCAGCGGAACTTTGTTTTCATATATACTTTTGTTTAGTTTTTCTGGCTCCATTGCGAGCGGACTTGTCATGCTGATTGGCTACTGGATTTTTTACAGGACTGGATTTTTCTCAAACATCGGTCTTTCTCTTGCGGGTGCGGCGGCAAATTGTGGTGCGCAGCTTGTGTGTGCCAGATTTTTAATGTTCGGTGCGAATGTAAGATTTGTTGCCCCGGTGCTGTTGATTTCATCCTTTGTGACAGGCCTTGCATTGGGGATTTTTGCAAACATTTTTGAAAACCGTTCCCGGTGGTATGGTTCTTTCTGTGGAAAAACTGAGATAGATTCAGACAATGGCGACAGATTTGAAAAAGTTTTACACAAGAAATCAACAGGTTTGGAAGAAAATAAAAATTTTGTGGAAAAACTGTGGAAAAATTCTGTATTTCGCCTGTGCTTTTCGCTGATTTTTATGATTTTGCTTATGGTTGTTAAAAACTTATGGGTACAGATTGCTATAGTGCTGCTTTTTTTTGTTCTGGTGCTGATAAAAAGGCATGGAAAAGTAAAATGGCTCCCTTCCCTACTGATTTTGATTTTTGTGACTCTGTTCAGTCTTTTTGTACCCTCCGGTAAAGTCCTCTTCTCGATTGGCACTTGGAAAATCACTCTTGGCGCACTGATTTCCGGTTTGGAGCGTTCGTTTTTGCTGATTGGGATGGTTTTTATTTCTCAATTCATGGTTGATAAAAACATTTCGCTGCCTGGAAAACTTGGTTTTATGGTGGAATCTATATTTTTGGTTTACGACCGTTTGGTAGTTGGAAAAATCTCCTTTAAAAAACGTAATATTGTTGAGGCAATAGATGAAAAACTCCTGTCTTTATCCCGCTGAATTGGAAAATCTTCCTATCTATCCGCATTTGGACACAATCTGCGAGTCTCTGAAAAATTCGGAAAGCCATTTTCTTGTTTTGACCGGAAACACAGGCAGCGGAAAATCTACTGCAATACCTTTTGCCCTGATGAAGCATTTTTCCGGCAATATTTTGATGCTTGAACCACGGCGGATTGCAGTTTTGAACATTGCCATGAGGGTTTCATCGCTTTTGGGCGAAAATGTGGGACAGACTTGCGGCTATTCAATGCATCTGGACACAAAACATAGTGACAGAACCAGATTTATGGTGCTTACAGAAGCCATTTTGACCCGAAAATTACAAAACGACCCTTCGTTAGTTGGTGTTTCTGTGATTGTAATAGATGAATTTCACGAACGGTCGTTAGATATTGACCTTGCGTTGGCATTTTTAAAGGAAGTTATGGCTCTTCGGGATGACCTTTATGTGATTGTAATGTCTGCAACCATCGATACAAAAAAGATTTGCGAGTATTTTGGCGGAGAATCTGTATGTCCGCATTATTCTGTGCCGGGAAAGATGTTTCCGGTGGACATTATTTATAAAAAGGACTGGAGCGTGTCAAAAGCAGTCCTCGAGTGCCTGAATCAAAACGACGGTGGCTCAATTCTTGCTTTTCTTCCCGGAATCAGGGAGATAAATCAAACAAAAAAGGAGCTTGAAGAAAAAATAGATCCGTCCACGCTTGATTTGCAAATTCTTCACAGCTCTGTACCCATTGAACAGCAGAAAAAAGTCCTGCAAAAATCCACTGACAGCAGACGGCGGGTAATTCTAAGTTCTGCCATTGCTGAAACTTCGCTAACTGTACCCAATATCTCTGTTGTTATTGATTCCGGGCTTGCAAGGGTGACAGAATTCAGTCCAAAAATCGGCATGGAAAGACTTGTCACAAAACGAGTGTCCCTTTTTAATGCTGACCAGCGTTCCGGGCGCGCGGGTCGAACAGGTAGCGGCAAGTGTATCAGGCTGTGGAGCGAAAACGAAAAGCTGGTTCTAAGCCAAATTCCAGAAATTCTTCGGACTGATTTAACAACTCTTGTCTTGGAGTGTGCCGAATGGGGCGCAGGCGATTTGCAATCTGTTGACTGGCTGGATAAACCTTCTGCTGGTGCATGGGAAGCTGCTCTTGACACTTTGAACATGCTTGGCTGCGTTCACGACCGAAAAATCACCGGCTTGGGAAAGGCATGTCTTTCTTTGGGTGTCCATCCAAGGTTGGGCTGTGTTGCTCTGAGCGGAATCCCATTTGGAAAAACGGACTTTTCCACAAGACTTGCAGTGGATTATCTATTAACAGACCAGACGAATCAACGAATCCGCGAATTATATGTGGAGAACCTAAAAAAACGGGTACAGATTGCGACCAAAAACTATGATTTTTCTACAAGTTTTCCACAAGTTCAAAATCAATTTTCCACAGCTTATGCACTCCTTTGTGGATATTCTGACAGGATTGCAGTTCAGGAATCTCCAAATTCCTGTCGCTACGAATTTCCTTCCGGCAGATTTGCGTCAATTTTTGATAAAAAACAGGCCCTTCCCAACTATATTGTTGCTCCGGATGTGGATGCGGGGGAAAGTCAGGGAAAAATCTATTCTTACGAACCTGTTGATTCGGAGCTTGCAATTAAATTCATGCAGGACAGGGCAAAAAGTTTTGAGCAAATCAATATGGGTACAGATAATTCTGTTACCAAAAATCAAGTGACAGCTTATGGAAAAATACTCTTGAAAAAAGTTCGCCTCCCTGTTCAGGATGAAGATTATGTCAAAGCTGTGTGCGGTCGGGTAAAAACAGATGGAATCAAAATTCTTCCTCTGAATCAGTCCACCGAATCCTTTTTGAAAAGGGTACAGTTTTATATAAAAAATGGGACAGACGAAATCCAGGACCAGGTAAAAATCCGCGAAAGATTTGAAAATCTCCAGCAGTCCGTTGACGAGTGGCTTCCGCCGTTTGTTCATTCAAAACAAAACCTGAATGGCGAATCTGTCTACAACGCTTTCTTCTATTATCTGGACGGAGATTTAATCAACAAAAAGGTTCCGAAGGAGATTGTGCTGGCCAACGGAAAAAAACGGAAAATTGTCTATGAAAATCAGTCGGACGAAATTGTTCCGGTTTTGGAAATAATCATACAGCAGCTGTTTGGTTGTTTTCAGACTCCGAAAATTATGGGAGTCCCTGTTTTGCTAAAACTGCTCTCACCTGCCCGTCGCCCTCTGCAGATAACACGTGACCTGGAAAATTTTTGGAAAAACACATGGCCCGAAATCTGCACGGAAATGAGGGGACGCTACCCAAAACATTGCTGGGATTATAAAACCATTGTTGAAGATTAGGGAACGGAGCTTTGTAATCTGTCACCAGTCGGAATCCCAGTCGAAGTCGAAGGAATCAAATAAATCGCCTACATCGAAGTCTGTGTCAGAATCCCAATCGTCATTTGTATCCCAGTCATTTGTGACGCTATTGCCGCTGTCACTGTAATCATCAGAATCCCATCCACCGAAAATATTTGATATTGACTCGACGACACTTCCTACGCCATAATTTCCACCTAAATTGAATCCCTTTCCTGTAAATTTAGTTCCAACGAACCACAGAGCAGCAAGGATTAATACTATGGTTATAATCCGAGTGATCAATTTGCCTTTTTTGCCAACATGCTGTTCCGGGAAAAATTTTGTTTCAGTTTTAGGGGTCGAATTGTTACGCGCGTCCAGAATCAGGTCCTTTATCTTCATGTAGATTTCATTTACGGCATAAGCTTCATCTGTACCTTCATATCTTATTGAACGTGTGCCGTCACCTTTGTTTTTATAGACAATAAAATGTCCTGTCGCCGGGTCTTTGTAGATTCCAAATGCTTTTGGCTGATTATAATTTTCGCCGATGTGGACGTGCATTTTTTCCAGCGGGAGATTTTTTCGTATACAAAAGTCTTTCAGCTGTTCGATTGTTTTGGGCGTGTCGGAAGCGGTTCTTACAAAATGGGTGTTCGGCGCACCGCAGTTCGGACATTTTTCATCGGTCGCCTCAATATAGCAGTCACAGTAATCACAAACAACTTTCATAAATCTTCTCCGCAAAGTTTTTTATAGAATATCAAAGCATGAATTGTAAATCAACATGAAAATGCTCTTGTAAATTTTGTTGAAAGATAGAAATTCTTCTGTTATAATAGTAAATAATTGCAAAAAAAGTTGTATTGCATTGAGAGGTGTACGAATGAAGAATCTTCTTAAAAGTCTCATTTTAGGCGGCTTTGTCGTTGCTTTGCTTGGAGGAATTTTTTCTTCTTGTGAAACGGTTGACCCAGCAACAATGAAACCTGTTTCAACCATGGACTACAGTCCCATTCGGTTGATTGATGCAAACAAGGGTGCGCCGGGGCAGACCGTTGTTATCGATGTCCCGAACAATAATGTCGTAAACAAGAACCAAAAAGGCGACATTCCGGTTGATGATGAAAACAATAATCTGAACCAGAATCCTACGGATGAAAATCAAGATGTTGATACCGGCACAATGGGTACAGATGATACAGACCAGACTGAATCAACAGAGACAGATTCTCAAACAGGAGAGGGACAGATTTCTGATGTTGATTCAAAAACTGGAGATGATAAAACATCTGGTGCAGATTCAAACACGGAATCAGATGATGGAAATCTTGGTGGACCAAGCAAAAACACAGTTGGCGGTGGAACGGACAAAGATTCTGCCATTGAAAAAGCGACTGAATCCGCAAGGGACAAACTGCTTTCCCAGGCCCGCGACTATATCGACAATGAAAAATACACACAGGCAATCACTTTGCTGAATGGCTGGCTCAAAACAAATCCAGATGATGAGGATGCAAAAGCTCTGCTTGAAGAGGCCCAGAACAAAAAAGCGGAGGCAGAGGCCGCAGCGGCAGAAAAAGCCCGTCAAGACAAATTAAAGCAGGCCCGCGATTATATTGATAATGGAAAGTATTCAAATGCCATTACAATTTTGAACGGACTTTTGAAGAGCGACCCGAACGATTCAGAAGCCAAAAAACTTCTTGATGAGGCCCAGAAAAAACTGGACGAGGAAAACAAGGCTAAACAGGAGGCTGCTGAAAAAGCGGCAGCAGAAAAAAAGGCCGCCGCAGAAAAGGCCGCAGCTGAAAAGAAAGCAGCAGCAGAAGCCGCAGCCGTAAAAGCCCGTCAGGACAAATTAAAGCAGGCCCGCGATTATATTGATAATGGAAAATATTCAAATGCCATAACTCTTTTGAACGGACTTTTGAAGACAGACCCGAACGATGAGGAGGCTAAAAAGCTCCTTGAAGAGGCACAGACAAAGAAAGCCCAGGCAGATGCGGAAGCCGCAGCCAAGGCCCGTCAGGACAAGCTTGATCAGGCGCGAAGTTTGATAGACAGCGGAAAATATGCAAACGCAATCACAGTTTTGAACGGACTTTTGAAGACAGACCCGAACGATGCCGAAGCAAAAAAGCTCCTTGAAGAGGCACAGACAAAGAAAGCCCAGGCAGATGCAGAAGCCGCAGCCAAGGCCCGTCAGGACAAGCTTGATCAGGCGCGAAGTTTGATAGACAGCGGAAAATATGCAAACGCAATCAGCATACTGAACGGACTGTTGAAGACAAATCCGAACGACGCAGAAGCCAAGAAGCTACTTGAAGAAGCCCAGAGCAAAAAAGCGGAAGCTGATGCAAATGCTGCCGAAAAAGCACGTCAGGACAAACTTGCCCAAGCCCGCAATCTTATAGACAATGGAAAGTATTCTCAGGCAATTACCACACTTAATGGTCTTCTGAAAACAAATCCAAATGACGCGGAAGCTAAAAAACTTTTGGATGAAGCCCAGAAAAAACTGGACGAAGAGAACAAGGCTAAGAAGGAAGCCGCTGAAAAGGCCGCCGCTGAAAAAAAGGCCGCCGCAGAAAAGGCAGCAGCTGAAAAGAAAGCCGCAGCAGAAGCCGCAGCCGCCAAAAAAGCTGCCGAAGAGAAAGCTAAAAAGGAAGCTGCTGAAAAGGAAGCCGCTGAAAAGAAAGCTGCCGAGGAAGCTGCCGCCAAAAAAGCTGCTGAAGAAAAAGCAAAACAGGAGGCCGCAGAAAAAGCCCGTCAAGATAAGCTGGCCCAGGCAAAACAGAATGCTGATAAAGGAAACTATGATCAGACAATCAAGAGCCTGAACGAATTGCTGAAGACAAATCCGAATGACGCGGAAGCTAAGAAACTTCTTGAAGAGGCACAGAAAAAGCAGGAGGAGGCCAAAAAAGCCGCCGCAGATGCCGCAAGACAAAAAGCCCTCGACCAGGCCAGACAGTATATAGACCAGGAAAAATATGCTCAGGCAATCAGCACGTTGAACGGACTGTTGAAGACAAATCCTGATGATGCGGAAGCCAAGAAACTCTTGGAAGAAGCTCAGAAAAAACAGGCCGAGGCCAACGCAAATGCAGCCGAAAAAGCACGTCAGGATAAGCTGAATCAGGCAAAGTCCAATATCGACAGCGGAAAATATGCCCAGGCAATCAGCATACTGAACGGACTGTTGAAGACAAATCCGAACGACGCAGAAGCCAAGAAGCTGCTTGAAGAAGCCCAGAACAAAAAAGCGGAAGCCGATGCAAATGCAGCCGAAAAAGCACGTCAGGACAAACTTGCCCAAGCAAAGTCCAATATTGACAGCGGAAAATATGCCCAGGCAATCAGCATACTGAACGGACTGTTGAAGACAAATCCGAACGATGCGGATGCAAAGAAGCTACTTGAAGAAGCCCAGAACAAAAAAGCGGAAGCCGATGCAAATGCTGCCGAAAAAGCACGTCAGGACAAGCTGGCCCAGGCAAAGTCCAATATCGACAGCGGAAAATATGCCCAGGCAATCAGCATACTGAATGGACTGTTGAAGACAAATCCGAACGACGCGGAAGCCAAGAAGCTCTTGGAAGAGGCACAGAAAAAACAGGCCGAAGAAAACAAAGCTAAACAGGAAGCCGCAGAAAAAGCTGCTGCAGAAAAGAAAGCCGCCGCAGAAGCCGCAGCCGCCAAAAAAGCTGCTGATGAAAAGGCAAAGAAGGAAGCTGCCGAAAAAGCAGCTGCAGAAAAGAAGGCAAAAGAAGAAGCAGAAGCAAAAGCTGCCGCAGAAAAGAAAGCCAAAGAGGAAGCAGAAGCAAAGGCCGCCGCTGAAAAGAAAGCCAAAGAGGAAGCAGAAGCAAAGGCCGCCGCTGAAAAGAAAGCCAAGGAAGAAGCTGAAGCTAAGGCAAAAGAGGAGGCTGCTGCAAAGAAAGCCGCCGAGGAACTTGCAAAGAAAGAAGCTGCCGAAAAGAAGGCCGCTGAAGAAAAGGCAAGACAGGAAGCTCTCGCGGAGCTGCAGAAAAAATTCACTACGGATTGGGAATCTCCGCAGCTGTCTGATATTGAGGACTGCGGTTACTTCTATACATCACCGGAGTTTGGTCAGTTCGACATGATTGAAGGTGAGTTCAGCAAGAAATCTGGTTATGTGAAATCTGCTTATGGATTTGTCTTTGGTTATACAAAGCCAAGTTCAACCGGAAAACTGTATAACTACATCCGTTTTGAAATCAACACGGACGGAGAGTATGCCCTCTACAAGTGGGATGGAAAAAATTATACAGATTTGGTGGAGCCGAACGACGAAGGAACAGCATACTTCTATCCAAGCACCGCAATCAACAAGGGATACAATGCAATTAACAAGCTGAAAGTTCAGGTGAACGACGGCAAGTACGATGTCTACATCAACGGACGCTTGATTAAGAAGGGCATTGAGTTTATTCCGAGAGGCACTTACGGTGTGATGGGATTCTTTAGTGTTGGTCAGGCGACACAGGAAGACATGCCGAATACACCGGTTGTTGTGTCTTATCGCATTACGGACGCAATAATCCATAATCCGAATGCAGACAAATAACAGCGACTAGAATTGTAAAGGCCTGTTGCCTTTTTTGGGTGACAGGCTTTTTCTTTTTGAAAAACGGAAGGTGACAGATGACAAAAAATCAGTGGGAAGCGTTTTGTGATTATAAAAATCAGTTGAAAAAACATTGCGACGAATGGCTGAAATTTTCTGATGAGCTGAAACTTTTGCAGACAGCCGCATCGAAAGTGAAAAATGATACGCCGGAATATCCGATTGAAACCCCAGTCGTCTACAACACCTCTTATGATGATTTTACCGAAGCTGATGAAATCAATTTGATTGTGGTGGGCGACAACCCCGGGAAAAACGAGCAGCTGGAAAAAAATCGAAAATATCTGGTGGGGCAGAGCGGAAAAATTGCGGCAGGATTTTTTGCTGGATACCCGGAACTGAAAACCGATTTTAGAAAAAATGTGATTATTGCAAACAAAACCCCTGTTCACACTGCAAAAACAAATCACCTGAAATATCTTATGAAAAATGGGAGTCCCGAAATTCAAAAACTGATTTTGGACAGCCAGAAAATTATGGCGGAAATGACCGCTGCTCTTCATCAAAAACTGATTGCGGAAAAAGGTGACAAATCTGTACCCCCGCAGCTGTGGTTGGTTGGGTATGCGGAACTTAAGGACAGGGGAATCTTTCTTCCGTACCGAGACTGTCTGAAATCAGCATACAAAAATCCGGGTGACTGGGACAATGTTTTTGTCTATCAGCATTTTTCGATGAACAGATTTTCCATTGATTTAAAAGACTTCCGTCAAAAAAATCCGCAGCTGGATTTGGCGGATGCGTTGAAAAACTTGGGACACCAACATCGGGATGAAATTTTTGGTGGTCCGCTAGAAAAATAATTTGATAGACTATATAGTTGTCGTATGAAAATCATTTTGTTTGGAATTGTGTTTATAATCATCGGACTTATTGCCTGTGGCGTGGCATTTTATCTGGGACGGCCTGAATCAGTAAAAAAGACCCCAATCGCAAAACCCAGCAGCATAATCTTCTATATTATTGGTGCGCTGACATTTGTGACCGGGCTGTTGTTTTTGATTTTTTCAAAGAATTTGACCAAAAAAGCGTTCCAAATTTTCGTGTTGATTTATCTGGGGGGACTTACGGTTTTGCTCTGCATCTACACGGCGCTAATCAAGACGGGGGCAAAAAAATGAACAAAAATATTCACCACGTAAAGGCAAGCACCCAGTACAAGCGCGAACACAAACCAGATTATGGCAAGGAAAAAATAGAAATACTTTATGAAGACAAGGACATTGTTGTTATTCTGAAACCAAGCGGAATGTTATCTGTACCCTATCCGGGGAGCAAGGCAAGGACAGCTTTGGATGTCTTGGAAAAAATCATGCGAGGGAAGGGGACACTTTCGGCTTCGCATAAGCCATTGGTCGTGCATAGATTGGACAGGGACACTTCCGGCGTTATGATGTTTGCTTTGAACGAGGCGTCCCAGAAAAAAATTGTTGCTACCTGGCACACAATGGTGACAGAACGGCTGTATCATGCGGTGGCAGAAAATCCAAAAAACAGAAACAAATTTCTTCCCGACTCCGGCTTGATTGATGACGAGCTTGCACAGAACGCATACCATGTCGGCTATGTCCCAAAGAAAAATCAGGAAAATGTGGAGACCGTAAAGGCTCGGACGAATTACAAAATTGTTTTGCGTGGGAAAACCCACACACTTTTTGAACTTTCGTTGGATACCGGAAAGAAAAATCAAATCCGCGCGCACCTTGCGTCAAAAGGCTATCCCTTGGCGGGGGACGAAAACTATCGTGCGCATACAGACCCTTTCCACAGACTTGCGCTCCATGCCCGGACTTTGGAATTCAATCATCCGACAAGTGGCGAGCATTTAAAATTTGAGGTTCCCGAACCGGAAGAGTGGATTAAATATGTTGAAAAAGGCGACCCGAATCCACAGGTTCCGATTTGGTCCCGGAAAATTGTAAAATCGAATGGAAATCTGCCGTCGGAAATCAAAATTAAGATGACCGGTAAAAAAGCGAGCCATCTGGATTTTATTGCCCGCGGAAAGGCTATGGGGAGAAAAAAATGAGCGATTTTTGTGTTGATTTGAAATCGGCGGCGTGTTTTGGTGTGGCTGGAAATTTTACGGGGCATCTTGAACAGGCGGGCGAGGCAGTTGATTTTGTGAATATCAAAACCGTGGAGGCAAAAGCCCCAAAAGCGATTTTCCCGACTTACATTCCGAATGGTGACAGATATGTACCCAAGTTTTTAAATCTGTACCCTTTTGATTCAGAAAAAATAATCTATCCGGCGAATGAAAATAAATTGCAGATTGAACCGGAGTGCGCGATTGTCTGTGATGCAAAATGGGACGGCACAAAACTTGTTGATTTGAAACCGTTTTGCTTTGGCGCATCAAATGACTGCTCAATCAGAAAAGAGGGTGCTAAAAAAATCAGCCAGAAAAAAAATTGGGGCAAGTGCAGCAAGGGATTTTCGGAAAATTTGATTCCCATCGATGATTTTTCGGAAAACGGCATTCTTTCCCGTTACAGAATTGCGTCTTTTTTGGTGCGTGGAGGGGAAGTTTTTGCTTACGGCGAGGACAGCCCTGTTTCTGGATATTCGTATATCTACAGAAAACTGATTGACTGGATGCTTGAAAAATTCAATGGCCAGTGCGATGAAGGGCCTGCGGAAAATATCAATTTGTATTTGAACGAATGCGGGCGGCCCGAAAAAATAATGGTCTCAATCGGTGCGACCCGTTACACTGATTTTGGGGAACACAATTTTCTACAGGCCGGGGATGCGTCGGTGGTTGTGCTTTATCCTGGGGACAAATATTTGCCGGGCGAAATAAAAAATCTGGTAGCGGCAAAGGATTTTTCCGCCCCAGACATTTCGTTCCTTTATCAGACTGTTGAAATTTAAAGGACTTCTATCGTATATTCGGCTTCAAAAGTTTCTGCCGGGGCAAGACTGTTTCCCCATTCGCGCTCTTCAAGATGCTGATTGAAAGTTTCCCGGTCGGCTCTTCCGTACCATGGTTCAATGCAGACGAACGGAGCATTTTTTCCAGCAGGGGACCAGATTCCAAAAACAGGGGCCTTAAAAGAGACTTTCACTAAATCTGTACCCTTGCCATTTTCTGCATCTGTACCCAAAATGATTTCGTGGCTCTGGTTATTTTCCGCAATCAGAGCGTCGTCATCAAAGAGACTGGAATCAAGAGGAAGCAGATTGTTTTCCAGCGGAATGTTTACGACCTTAGACGAAAGTTCTCCCTTGGAATTCAGGACGGCACAGTTCAAGACTTCCGCATCCTTGATTTTCAGATACGATTTTGAAAGGTCGCAGTTAAAAGCCGGGTGTCCGCCGATTGAAAAATACATTGTTTCATCGTTTGTGTTTTTTACACTCCATTTTATGGCTAACGACCGTTCGTTTAGTGTGTAATTTATCCGCAATTCAAAATGGAACGGATATTTTTCCAAAGTCTCCGGGCTGTCCTTCAACAAAAATGTCATGGAAGATTCTGTCTGTGACTCAAGTTCAAAATCCATGTCACGTGCAAAACCGTGCTGCGAAAGCTGATAGGACTTTCCTTTATAGATTGAAGTTTTGTCTTTATAGTTCCCGACTATTGGAAACAAAACCGGAGATGTCCGTCCCCAATATTTTGAATCCGCCTGCCACATGTATTCATATCCGTTGGAATTTTTTTTCAAAGACTTAATCTCCGCCCCATGCAGAGCCACCTCAAGAGACAGGGCTTCGTTTTTTAAGGATTTTACTTCCATATTTAGACCTCTTAATTGAATAGTAAGTTTTTAAACTATAGCAGAGATTTTTAAAACGTGCTACCTTATTTGGCATGGAAGAGATGAGCGAGGACGAGATTGAAGAAAAAATAACGGTCTTGGAATTTGAAAAACTTCCACAGGCGGCGGAAAAGTATTTGAAGCTCCAGAACAAGATGATTGACAGGCAGGGATTTGTTTCGATGCGGCTTCAGACGGAGGTCGAGCTGGCGAAAAACGAATATTTTGCGCTGAAGGAAAGTCTGGACCAGCTGAAAAATATGCGGTCGTATCTGGAAGATTTGGACTATGAATGAGGAGGCATGGATTTATGTCTAAAAAATTTGTGAAATATTTGGTGCCGGTGGTTTTGGCTGCTGCGGCTCTGGTTGTTGGATTTTCGCTTTTTAGGAAAAATACCAGACCTGCTGAATCTGCTGACCAGCTTTTGAATCTGGTTGTGGAAAACTCGGCTGAATTAAATAATGTTCCGGTGCCAGAAGTGGTGCAAGATGTGTGGGAAAATCATGAGACTGTTCAAGGTGAGCCAGAAATACTTTGCCCTGGTTATGCCCAGAATATTGTTCTTCCAGAGGACGGTAGTTTTTATTCCAAGGATAACGTTGCGCTGTATATACACACTTATGGAAAACTGCCAAAAAATTTTATCAAAAAATCAGAATGGGAAAAATTGGGTACAGATTCCAGTCCTTATAAACAGACAGACGCTTTGGTCATTGGTGGTGACAGATTTTACAATCGAGAGGGACTGCTGCCAAAAAAATCCGGGAGAACCTATACTGAATGTGACATAGACACGTTGAATAAAAAATCGCGCGGAGCCAAACGCATTGTTTTTTCAAATGACGGTCTAATCTATTATACCGCCGACCATTACGAAACATTTGAACTGCTTTATGGGGAAGAGTAAATGGAAATAACTGTTGATTTAGGGTCTGTCACAAATCGGGAGGAGCTGCACAATCTGCTTGCGCAATCCCTGCATTTTCCGGAATACTATGGAAGAAATCTGGATGCGCTTTTTGATTTACTGACCGAGCCGCATGAAATGTGGAGCCTGACCTTTAAAAACACAGCGTCCGCAAAAGCTGCCATTGGTGAATATTTCGACCGTTTTAGGCAGACTGTTTTGGACGCTGAAGAAGAAATTGCGTGTGTAAAATCAGAATGGCTTGACTAATCCGACTTTGCTACTCGGAAAGAATGTCATTCAAAATTGCATCAAGATTTATGTCGGGAGTAAAAGTTGGGTTTGATGAAAAATTCAAATCCAGCCCCAGTCCCAAATCTTCAAGTCCACTGACACTCAGGCCACCAAATGTTGTGTCACCATTACCAAAGTTCAAACTGTCATCCAGTCCCAAATCTGATGTGTCCGCACTGTCATCAAGCAAATATGAAAAATCGTCAGCCAGGGGTACAGTTGAAAGAGAAAAACGCTTCTGTAAATCTTCCATCTTTTCTGTATCCTCCGCAGTCCAACCGGAAGATGAGGTTATTTTTGGATATTTTTTTAGGAAATTCTCATATTCCTTTTTGAAATCATCAATTTTTTCCTGCTGGCTATTGTTTTCGGCCTTTTTAACGATTGATTCAAGCTGGGTAAAAAATTCTTCTTTTTGATTGGTTTTCTGTTTTGAGCAGGACGCGAATCCCAAAGAAAGGGTCGCCGCCACAAGCAAAGCAATTTTTGTTGTCTTTTTCATAAGTGCCTCCCATGAATTTAAACTTTATAAAAAAAACAGAAAATCGTCAATGAAAAAAATTGTTAGGCGAAAAATTTGTATCTGGTATCTTTTCTGTGCTTTTTTTGTTTTGATTTTAGTGGTACACTTTTTTTTGGGGGGAGGGGGAGTTGATTGTGAGAAAGCGTTTTGCCTGTCTGGTGTTTTTGATTTTTTCATCGGTCTTTGTTTTTGCCGCGGAGATTCGGGTTCTGTCGTTCAACATTGCCCACAATAGCGCGTACAAAAAAGAACACAGGGATGAATGGCTTTCCCAGATTGCGGAAATCGTGCATGAAAACGAAGCCGACATTGTTTTGCTTCAGGAAGTTCCGGTCGAACTCAACAAGGGTTTTGTAAAAAAATACTATGGCGATGTGGAGCTGCATTTCAAGACACCCAAAGAAAGAACCATTTTGAACGAACTGTCCGAAAAACTTGGTGACAGTTGGGATTTTTTTTCGACTGCAGCCTATCTTTTGCACGATGGGGTCAGTATTGATGGCGTGGATTTTTCCGGCGGGGACATGAGCCAGAACAATGCCGTCTTTTTTGATTCAAACAGGTTTTCCGCCGAAGACATGGCCAGTGTTCTTGGATTTACCGATTTTCCCGACTGCGACTACCGTTTCAACAAAAATTCGGTGCAGGTAATCCGGTTTACGGAACTGGAGAGCGAAAAGACTTTTGTTATTGCGAACGTCCATCTGCAATCAAAAAATGCAATAGAAAAACGGAACTCCGATTTGGAAAATCTTTCGGACATGCTTTTGAACGAGTTTGGCGGGGAGATTTCCGATGAACCGATTGCTGTTGGCGGAGATTTTAACACGAGCCGCAAAGAATTTGAGTCCGTTGGATTTTTCCTATATTTTGTTGATGGAAAAACAAGCCCAAAGACCACGCTTTCCACAAGTGCCGAAAAATTCAAGTATGCAAATGATTTTGACCATTTTGTCTACAATCAGGCCATGAAAATTGTGATTACGAAAGAAACCATGCGGGCTAAACTTGGAAATGCGGTAACAAATCTGGAAAAAGTAAAATCTGTCACCATTTTTGGCAAAGAATTTTTTTCCTCCAAGGATTTCCGCGAGAGACTTTCCGACCACGTGCCGATTATCATGGCTTTTGAGCTTTAAATCAATATTTTCCCACTTCATTTTTTTTAAAATCTACTATATAATGGAATTGTTTTTTAAGGAGCGTGGAAGCATGAAAAAAATACTTATTCCGGTGGTGCTTTGGATGGGCTGCGTCTTTGTTGGTTGTGCAAGCACAGGGCAGGTTGTTGTAAATCCTGAGCTGCCAGAGACGGAAACCAGTGTCACAAAATCAGAAACGACAGCTACGGCAGAGGAAAAACCTGTTGCTGAAACAAAAACTGAGAGCGCTGAGGCCAAGCCTGTAGAAACAAAATCTGTGGAAACAACATCTACAGAAACAACGGCTACGGAAGCGAAATCCACAGAAACAAAAGTCGCTGAAACAGAAACGGAAGTTGTGGAATCAACCAAAGCGGACGCAGAAAAAAAGGACGAAACGATTGTCGAGGAAATAACCTTTGACGACAAGGAATATCTCAAAGAAGCCGCCTCATTGGATGACGCGTGCAAGATTGCGAAATTCAATTTTACTGCTCCAAAGACCTTTGCCGTTTACAAGCCTGAAAAATTTTCCGCAATTTCAGGAATAAAAATCAATGTGCAGTATATCAACACAAAAAACAAGGAAGAAAAGCTGGTTGTCAGAAAGGGATTCGGAAATCTTGATGTGTGCGAGGACAGTTCGGATTATTCTGTTATAGAGCTTTTGAATTATGGTGGCATAAGGATTTTGGCAAAAGGTGATGCGGATGAGGAGTTCAATGTTGCGACATGGATAAGCGGTGACTATGCCTATTCCGTGGAAACAAACAAGCCTTTCCCGCGTGAAGTTCTGTTTGCCTTGATTCAGGACTTGTATTGATGGAATATCACGTTGGAAAAAACGGTTCGGACGAAAATTGTGGCTCTATTGATTTTCCATTTTTGACGATTCAGCATGCCGCAGATTTGGCCCGTGCGGGTGACAGCGTTATTGTCCATGAAGGTGAGTACCGGGAGCAAGTCAATCCGAAAAATGGTGGAAAAGAGTTTGCGCGGATTTTATACCGGGCTTTTGATGGTGACAGGGTTGTAATCAAGGGTTCGGAAAAAATCGATTCGTGGGAAAAAACGAGCGGCGGCGTTTGGAAAGCTGTTTTGCCGGATTCTTTTTTTGGTGATTTTAATCCGTTCGTTGAAAAACTTTCCGGTGACTGGCTTGAACGTCCGAATGATTATCCGCTCCACCTTGGAAACGTGTATCTGAATGGAAAATGTTTTTATGAAGTTCCGTCTCTTGAGCAAGTGAAAAATCCCAAGCCGAAAAGCGAATGTAAATTTTGGACTTGGGACGAGGGGCGCGACCGTCATATTGATGATGTTGATTCGACTCTTTTTGTCTGGTTTACTGAGCATGACGAAAAATCAAAATCTACCGTAATTTATGCGAATTTCCAAAACCATAATCCGAACGAAGAGCTTTGCGAAATCAACGTGCGTAAATGCTGCTTTTTTCCGGAGAAAACCGGCGTTGACTATATCACCGTAAGCGGATTTGAAATGGCTCAGGCAGCCTGTCAATGGGCACCACCTACGGCAATGCAGTACGGACTTTTGGGAACACACTGGAGCAAGGGTTGGATTATCGAAAACAACATAATCCACGACGCAAAATGCAGCGGAATCAGTCTGGGAAAAGAAATTACGACCGGGCACAACGATTTTTCCAACGGTAAATTGAAGCCGGGCTATCAGTATCAGATGGAAGCTGTTTTTAAGGCCAGGCACATCGGTTGGAGCAAAGAAAGAATCGGCGGACATGTTGTGCGTGGAAACAAAATCTACGACTGCGGGCAGAACGGAATTGTCGGGCATTTGGGATGCGTCTTCAGTCAGATTTACGGAAACGAGATTTTTAACATTGCGACTCGCTACGAATTTTTTGGCTACGAGATTGCGGGAATCAAGCTCCATGCGGCAATCGACGTGGAGATTCGGAACAATTATATCCACAACTGTACCCTTGGAACTTGGCTTGATTGGGAGGCACAGGGAACAAGGCTCAGCGCGAACGTCTATGACAAAAACCGCCGCGATTTGATGATTGAGGTTTCTCATGGACCGTGCCTTGTGGACAACAATATTTTTACTTCGGACTATGGCCTGAACAACGGTGCGCAGGGAAACGCCTACATCCACAATCTTTGGTGCGGATTCATCGACAAATATCCGGTGATTGACAGGACGACCCCATACCATCTGCCGCATTCCACGGAGATTTTGGGTACAGCTTTCATTTACGGCGATGATGACAGATGGATTGGAAACATTTTTGTCGGAAAGAAAAAGGGTGACAGATTTTATACCGAAGCCCAGGACGGAAAGCTTGGTTACGGAACTTCAGTTTACAACGGCTGTCCCTCTGATTTTGCCGGATACATGGAGCGGATTGAATCTGTTGAAGGCGACCACCAGCGGTATTTCCAGGTCAAGCAGCCTGCGTATATTGATTGCAACGCATATTTCAACGGAGCAAAAAATTTTGACCGTGAAAATAAATGTTTTGTGACGGACGAAAATCCAAACGTGAAAATCGAAACCGAAAATGGACAGGTGTTTTTGGAAATAGATTTCCCGGAAGATTTCATTGAATCTGATTTTGCGCGCATGAATCTTTTGGACTGCGACAGTCTTCCTGTTCCACGTCTGAGCGAACAAAGATTCGATTCCCCCGACGGCTCAAAAATCGTCCTGGACAAAGACATGCTTGGTGAGTCAAGGGAAGATTCCGCTGCGCTTGGACCGATACAGAATTTGAAAGCCGGACATAACAGAATCAGGGTTTGGTAAAATCTGAAAGAACCTGTGCCGCTCAATCTCTTGTGTAGTCCAAAAGAGTAAATTTGCTCTTGCAAAACCCTTTAATCTCAACTATTCTGCTTGCTATGAAATTCGTAAAACAGTTTTGTATTATTATTCTGATTTCCGTAATCGGGGAAATTCTGAACGCTCTGATTCCGCTTCCAATTCCCGCCGGAATTTATGGCATGGTGATTTTATTTGTCTGTCTTAAAACTAAATTAATAAAATTGTCTGCCGTAAAAGATGTTGGGCATTTTTTCATTGAGATTATGCCGGTGTTTTTTGTTGCTCCGGGAGTTGCGATTCTGGAGACAATTCCGACTCTGCGAAAATACTGGTGGCAGTTTCTGTTGATTACGGCTGTGTCGTTTTTGATTGTGTTTTTTGTTTCGGGGCATACGGTACAGGGACTTGCAAAACTGTTTGGCCGTGGTAAATCCAAAAAAGAGGTGGAAAAGAAATGAAAGATTTTTTTACGACATCAGTTTTTTTCTGTGTGTTCATAACTGTCGGCTCGTATCTGCTTGGATGTTTTCTGAAAAAAAAGTTCCACTTCAAAATCCTGAACGGCATGATTATTTCAATCGCCATAATGATTCCGGCTGTGATTTTTTTGCCCATGGATTTGGCAGACTACCAGGCGAATACCAAGGTTCTGAATTTCTTTTTGACCCCGGCAACAATCTGTCTTGCGATTCCGCTTTACGAGCAGTTTGAAAAGTTGAAGTCCAACTGGAAGGCAATCCTTGGTGGAATTATTGCGGGTGTCCTTGCGAATCTGGTTTCGGTCTTGGGATTCTGTCTTTTGTTGAAAATCGGTCACACAGAATATGTTTCGCTGCTTCCGAAATGTGTGACTACCGCAATCGGTTTGAGCCTTAGCTCAGAGCTGGAGGGTGTGCCTGCAATCACCATGGCGGCTATTGTAATCACCGGGAACCTTGGAAACATTTTTGCCGAGCATCTTTGCAAGCTGTTCCGCATCAAAAACGAGGTTGCCCGCGGGGTTGCCATTGGAACGTCATCCCATGTTCTTGGCACGGCAAAAGCGATGGAGATTGGCGAGGTCGAGGGGGCCATGAGCAGTCTTTCGATTGCGGTTGCGGGGCTTTTGACGGTGGTCGGCTCGACTTTTTTTGTTAAGTTTATTTGATTACAGCGACAAGTTTTTCTTCCGCACCTGTGAATGGGGCTTTATCAAAACTTGAGTAAAAATCAATTTTGGTATAGCCCGACTCTTTTGCGAAACGCTCGATTTTTTCAGGAGTCAGCGGATAGATTTTCTCATTTTTGTATACTTGCATGATTTTTCCATTCCCGGTTTCCACATCTTGATTCAAAAACCAGGTTTCATCATCCTGCCGGGAGATTTTTGATGTCAGCTTGGTCCTTATGCTCTCGCGGATTGGCAGATTGGGGTTTTCTTCGTTGAATAGATTGTAATTGTAGAGCGAAACAACCAGGGTCCCATTTTCGCCGAGCATTCTTCTGCTGTCAAAAAAGAATTTGCGGATTAGGGTTTCGTCGTGCATGTGGACAATCCTGTTGTCAAGGCTGGAAATTATATTGTAAAAACCTTTGCCCAAAAAATGGGTCATATCCAGTGCCGACATCTGGAAATAGTGGATGGACATGAGCTGTGTCCTGCGCCGGAGATTTGCTGAGTGAATCAGTTCCGGATATTCCTCAATGCCTGTAACGTCTGCACCGTTTTTTGCAAGTTGGTGTTCAAAATTCCCTGTCCCGCAACCGACCCGCAGGAATTTTACCGGATTTGGATAGTTTGAGGCAAGTTCCCCATAAAATTCTTTTTGTTCGTTAGTGACGGGGTAGAGTTCATCATAATATTCAACAACATTTTTTATAATTTCCATAAAAATAAGTATAAGGCATTTTTCATTTTTTGCAAATTTTTTATTTGAAATATTGACTTTAAGGAGGATTTAATAGGGTTTAAGGACGTACGATTGAAGTTTGTGATATCAGAGGACGTTTTAGCTTTAAATTTTAGATTGATATTTTAATGAGTTTTTTTTATAATTAAAAAATCATTTTGTAGGGGAAATCATGAACATTGCGTTTTTTGTTGATGGCTATTATCCGACTGTTAATGGGGTCATTACGGTTATTGCACAGTTGAAGAGGGAAATGGAAAAGGATGGCCATAATGTTTTGATTTTTACAGTCGAATCACGCAACAAAGACTCTCGGGAAGAGGAGCCGGGAATTTACAGGTCTCCAGCACATACTTCCATATTGCCTACGCTGAAAGGGGTCTATAAAGGCAAGCCAAACGTTAAGAAAATTGTACAGATTCTTAAGGAAAACAATATACAGATTTGCCATAGCCATACAGAATTTCCTATTGGCCGTGCTTGCTACAAAAGTGCGAAACGTGCGGGGATTCCATGTGTCGCCACAACCCATACCATGTGGGAGGATTATTACAGACATTATTTTTGGGGATCCGTTATTGTTCCCAAATTTTTTGTCCGAATGTGGCTTAGGCATTTTTTTAATCACTACAATGCATTGATAAATGTTTCCCAAAAAGCTTATGACTATTTTCATCTTCCATATATTTTGCCAAACAAGCCTGCCAAAATTATTCCGAATGCGGTGGATGAAACAAAGTTTTGCAATGCGGACTATTCTGATGAAGAAAAGAAGAATCTAAGAAAGGCTCTAAACCTTGGCGATGATGACAGGCTGATTCTCTATACAGGCCGCGTTGTTGAGGAAAAGCGTATAGAGGAACTGTATGAGCTTGTCGCGAATGTGGTCCGCAAAAAGCAGAATGTCAAGGCATGTTTTGTTGGAACCGGTATAAAAGAGGCGCATCTTAGAAGAAGGGTTGCACGGGAAAATCTTGAGGATAAAATTATCTTTACAGGATTTGTCTCATGGCCTGACATTGCAAAATATTATTCCATTGCCGATGTTTTTGTCACGGCCTCCCTATCCGAAATGCATTCCATGACCGTTCTGGAGGCCATAACGATGTCCAATCCGATTGTCTGCCGGAGGGACACAAGTTTTACCGACACAATCATTCACGGAGAAAACGGATTTCTTGCTGACACGGACAAGGAGATGGAGGATTACATCATTAAAATGCTTGACGATGATGAGCTGAGAAACAAAATGAGCAAGAGGGCATTTGAAATCAGCCAGAAATTCAGTCTTGAAAATCAAGTAAAACATCACATTGAATATTATACTAGAATTGTTGAGGGAAGGCTTTAGTTTCCCTAATTCACCTCTGCTGTAAATCTGCAACCTCTGCTTTGAATGCGGCCAGATTGTCAACTTTGTAGTCTTCCGCAAGTTCAAGCTGCTCTTCGGCTTTTTCAAAATCACCTTTACGGGCATAACAGATTGCCAAATCAGCATGGACAATTCCGGCGCGTGGATTTACGGTTTCTGCTTCTTCCAGAAAATAGATGGCCTCGTCAATTCGGTTGTGGGTCAGGCACAGGGCACCAAGGCTTCCATAGGCGGCTGCGTTGTCTGGGTCCACGTCCAGAGCTTTTCTATACATTTTTTCTGCGGTCTCGTCGTCCTGTTTGATTCGGTAAATCATTCCAAGGTTCAGATAATTTTCTGCGTCCTCAGAAAGTTCGAGTGCCTTTTTGCGCCATTCAATCGCATTGTCAAAATCTTCCATTTGGGAATAGCAGTTTGCAATCATCACGTAGACTGATTCCGGGGGAAGAGAACATTCCACCGAAAGACCCATCTGGAAAAGAGAGATTGCTTTTTCAAATTCCTTGCGCTGGAATGCCGCCGCACCCTGTTGGATTTCTATGTCGCCCTTTTCCAGACAGGACGAAAAAATCAGAGAAAAAATCAGGGCTGTACCGGCTAAAAAAAATGTTCGTTTCCGCTTGCTTTTCATAATTCAAATATAGGCTATCAATAAAAAACCGTCAATTCAGAATTTTTAGTGATGTTCATTGAATTTTTATAGGTCAAATCCGGGTGATGACTTTTTTTACAAGCTCTGCACTCAACTCTGCGGCGGACTCTTCGTTAAAGGAGTATGTGCTTTCCCCGGTGTCATCGGCCATGTCGGACATGCAGCGGATTATTAAAAACGGAATCCCATTGATGTATGCGGCGTGGGCAATTGCGGCTCCCTCCATTTCAACACAGGCAGGCGAACAGTTTTGGGCAATCTTTTCTTTGATGGCGCGGTCGCTTATAAACTGGTCGCCAGTGGCAATTCTTCCGGCAATCAGCTTGTGGTCCCGGGACTGTGGCAGTTCGGCAAACGCTTTTTCTGCGGCTTCGACCATTTTTTTGTCGGCGGGAAAATCGGAGACCTTCATCTGCGGGATTTCCGAAATCTTGTAGCCAAATCCAGTCGCATCCATGTCGTGATAGAGTGCATCGGTGGAGACCACAAAATCAAGGACGCGGAGACCTTTTGCCATTGCACCTGCGATTCCAGTATTGATGATATGGGTCGCTCCCATTTGCAGAATCAGTCTTTGGGTACACAGGGCCGCGTTGACCTTTCCCACGCCGGATTTTACGATAATGACAGGAATTTTGTTCAAAAGTCCCTCGACAAAGACCAGTCCACCGGCTTCCGTCGTTTTTGGGGCTTCCAGACAGGATTTCAACAGATTCACCTCAACGTCCATGGCCCCGATAATTCCAATTTTTTTGTCCATAAATAGCACTCCATGCAATCAAATGCGAAATTTTCAATAATTTTCAAAAAAAGATTAAAAAATTACAATATTTATTGACATTTTTTTTCAAAAGTTCTATATTGTAATCAGCAGCAAGAATTAACAATTCTTAATAGCCGGACCGTTGTTTTATCCTCCTTAGAGCGGTTCGGCTAATTTTTTGCCCATCGAGCTGTCAAACGGGTTTATTTTATCACAAAAGATTTGGCTTTTAATAGTCCCCCTTGCAATTCTGGTCTAATTCAAAGTAAAATTAAAGGTATATTGGGTTTGTGCCCTAAAAAATTGGAGGAAAATATGGCTTATTGTCCAAAGTGTGGAAAAGAAATCGCTGATGATTCAAACTTTTGTCCAGCATGTGGTTTTAAGATTGGGGAGGCTGTGACCCCTGCTGTTACTGTTTCGGCCCCGGCCCCGGTAGCTGAGAATAAACAGGTTGCTCTTCCTGAAAATGTGTCGCCAAAAAGCAGACTCTGCGCGTTGTTGCTCGGAATCTTCCTGGGTGAGATTGGGGTTCACAATTTTTATCTTGGAAGAGTTGGAAGGGGAATCACCCAGCTGTTGATGTTTGTCAGTGGATTCGCATTCTATATTTTTGGAATTGTGAAGATTTCTTTTAATGCGACATACAACGCTGCAATTTCAAAATCATTTAACTATTCCGAAATCTTTACTTCAGTTCCATTTATTCTTATTGGTGTCCTTCTGTTCTCTGCGGCCTCAATCTGGTCATTGGTTGAATGGATTATGATTGCCTGCGGAAAGAGCCGTGACAAGCAGGGTCGCCCGGTTCTTGTCTGGACTAGGTAAAAATATTCACCAATCCGCATAAATAAAAAGGGACCGACTAAAAGGGGCTGAAACTCTTTTGTTCGGTCTCTTAATTATTTATGGTAGTTGCTGAAAAATTAGAATTCCACAACTACGGGTTTTGTGTAATCTTCATGGAAATAATAGGTGGCGCGTCTTTTGTTAGGCTCATAAACTGTGGTCCAAACGGTGTGGTCATGCTGAAGTACAGATTTCATGGCATCGCGAACTTCTGTTTGGGACATTGTCCAATTTTTGCTGCTTCCAATCTGCATTAAAGTGTTGTAACGCTCTTCTGAATTGCCGGGTTTTTGATTTTTTGCTTTTTCCAGACACACAGAGGAAATGTAGTGATTTGTTACCGCATGAGTTTCCGTTACATACATTTCATCGTCATACCATTCGACCACAACGGATTTTCCTGTATTGTCGGCAATCGCAAAATGATAGGCAGTTCCAAGAACCGAGTGCATGTCTATGTCCCGCAGCAGCTTAAGTGCTTTATCAACACTGTCGGCATGGTCCAGCAAATATCTGACGGCAACCGTAGTTGTAACATCATGCTTTTTTGTAGTCTGGGCAGTTTTTTCGGTATTACCGGCATCAAGAATTGAAACATAAAGACCTTTTTCATTCAGTCCATCCATCGGTACAAAAACTGACATCAATGTTATGGCTTTTTCGGAATTGTTTTCCGGCTCCCATTTTCTACCGTATTGCATAAATTCGAGACAGAAAGAACTTGTTGTAGAAATTGATTCAAAGCCTTTGGTGGGTTTTGAATGAAGCAGAAGGATTCCAGTGTCGTTAAGCCAGTCAAAGTTACGGCCATAAATTTGCCCGCCGGCAGAATCTTTGTTTGCAGCAACAAGCGAGGAACATGCAAAATCATCGGGAAGGGAAATTTTTAATTTGGAACTGATTTCAGCATAAGTTTTCCAGTTTGGGATATCGCTTTCAAGATATTTTCGGAGAGCCGTTTCATCTTTTACATCCGCATTGATAAGTGCATCAAGAAGATAGTCGCCAAAATATTCAAGGGAATAAGCTCTGTCTCCAATTTTTTTTAGCGAAGAAACAGCATTGAGGCCCGGCTCCGTTGGCGGAGTTTTGTTGCAGGAGAAACACAGGAACAGGATTGTCAGTAAAGCACAGGTCTTCAATACTTTTTTCATTTTTGTACCTCTTGTGTATAAGTTAGAAAGTTACGTAGACCACGGCTCCTCCTTCGGCTTCTACATACGTGTCACCATCAAGTCTACATGCCGTTACAATTTTAAATTGCCAGGATGAGCCAGCAGTGAAACCAGCGTATGAAAGGGAACTGGATGCACTTTTGCCATAGCTACCCATCAAGACATAACTGCCACCAGACTGTTTCTTATAGATGCGGAAGTCTGTATAGTTTCCGCTTGGGCATCTCCATGAAAAGCTTATATAAGGGGTGTCTTTGGTATATGTGAAATAGCTGACATCAACTTTAGCTACCGGCTTTGTATAATAAGAAATAGACGAGCCATAGTTTACTGTCATAGGATTATTTATAATTTGGCTGACTGAAGTAGGTTTGCTGCCTATATAAGAGACCGCCCAGATATAATATTTAGTCCCAGCTACAAGAGTGTCGCTTGCAGAAACAGATTGAAAAGTTCCTGTAGATGATTGGCCCAGCGTTGCACCACTTATGCTGTTGGAGGTTGAATAGAGGAGTACCACTCCATCGTAGTTTTCGCTTGGTTTAGTCCAGCTTACGGTCAAATTGTTGGTAGAAGGATTTGACACACGTACATTTGTCGGTGCGTTTGGTCTAGTTGTTGCCGTTACCGTTGTATCAGCACTTTCGATTTGAGTTCCATTATTTTTTACCAAATCTTTTACATAACTTCGGACGCAGAACGAATATTTGTGTCCCGCCGTAAGCCCTGTTACGGTGTATGTTGCCATATTTGCCCCTACGTCACTACACTTGGTCCAGGATGAGTTTCCGTTGGTGAGGTCCTTTTTGTAGATATTATAACCGTTTTTATTTCCAGATGTTGGATTTGTCCATGATAGACTTACGCTTGTTCCGCTATTTACCGTTGCAGTTAGATTCGTTACAGAATTCGGTTTTGTATAGCAATATTTGATGGAATTTGTTTCCCAATATTCATCGTAGTTCTCATCATAATATGTGTTGGTTGATTTTCCAGATGTTACGGTGCTGGCTTGTGGCATATTACCCACATACGAAACGGCATAGACATAATAGCATGTTCCAGGGACAAGGTTCCCAGAATGTAAAACATTTGCATATTTTCTTTGGCTGCCATTAAATGTGTGTCCAACATTCCACCAGTCATCATAAGTCGCATACTGAATATTGTTGTTGTCCGATGTATAGAAAATCATTATTCCAGCACCATTACCACTTGTCGGGAAAGTTGATGGATATTCCCAGCACAAATCAAGCTTTGTAGTCGGGGAACTTGGATTCGGCGAAAGAGATGTTATTTTTGTATAATCCGGTCTAGTGTATTCGGAGACTGTAGAACAACTTGTGGTATATCCATAAATATCGTAGTAGACAACCTGGACATCGTATTTTTTACCCTCATTAAGCGTAATTTTTTGAGTTTCGGTACTGGAGAATGAACTGCTTTTCATCAATTTTGTGCCGGTCCAGGAGCTGCTGCTTCCAGTCGGTCTATAATAAATCTAGGCATAGTTGAAATCTGCTGTTGGAGAAAATGAAACTTCAAGTTCACCAGGTTTGGAGCTTTTTACTGTAGGTGCAGAAATTACCGGGCCTTCATTATCTATAATCACATAGCGTCTCAGGCGGGGTGCTTCTTGTTCTGGGCTTACTACTCCTGTCAAATTATAATTATTATAGTCGTTTCCATTGATGTCCTTCACGGAGATTTCCAGCTCGTAAAGTCCCTGTCCATCTATGATTGTGGGGAAAAGACTTGCCAAATCAACAGTCATTGGCTCGGTTTCCGTTCCATAGATTTTGGAGCTTTCAATCATGCCGGTAAAATCAACGGACACGGTTTTCTTTGGATTACTCAACATTGCGCTAAGTATCTTGTCATATTTTTCGCTTGAGTATTTTTTCAAACTGATTTGGAAATAATCGAGCATACCGCTTTCCAAATCGGAGGCTTTAATATAGAGCTTGATTTTTTTATCACCAAGATATGAATAGTTCTGTATGGTCTTATAATCCAAACTTTGGAAACTTGGAGTGGTCGAAGGTTTTAATGCAGTGCCGTTTGAATCAGTAATCGTAAATTCAACATCAGGTCTGGTTGTGTCGGTCTGGGAATTAAGATAGTAGTTGAATTTTTTGTTTGCGGCAAGGGTGATTGGTTTTTCAAATCCCTCCTCCGTGTAGTTTGTGTAAATCCCCATGCCAACGGTAGCCAGAATCTGGGAGCTTGCAGCCGGTGTGAGCGTCCCACTTTCCGCCGGAACAACCAGAATGTCTGCCCGTTCAAAATACGGTGCCCTATAGTGCGAGAGCATGTTTTGCTTGTTTCTGTCCGTCACCTGTATGTTTTTGTAAAGCGTCCTGTAGATTTTTTCACCATCGCCATTGTCAAAACAGGCAATATATCCGTAGACTTTGTTTTCCGGGGCGATTGAATCAATGGACTCTGGCTCTGCTGCGTCATAAAAAATATAGAGCTTGTCGAAAATGCCCGTGGAGTTTAGTTCTTCGGCAGTCACTTTTTCAGCATCCGAAAGTTCCGGGTCCTTTTTGTGGAAAACAACGGTATAATCTTCCGGTGCAATTCCAGCGGACTTTAGTTCCTTCCTAAGTTCCTCACTGTCGTAATAGATTGAGTTTTCGCAAATGTCCCTGTCGAACATGATTGTGATTCTGGAGTCGCGCAGGATTCCAGTTTTTTCGTAATAGGGGAATGTGGAAAGAATCTGCGGGCGTGAAACACAGTATGGCTGAATCAAAAGACCTGAAATTTCTTTTTTTAGAGAAAAAGTTGTTTCCCTTTCATAGAGATTTTCAATCGAAATAATTTCCTCGGTATCGTCGGTGGTGTAGGGAATCCATTCGCCATTTGAATCTTGATGCAGAACCTGCCATTTTATAAACTCATAGTCGTTGAAGGGCTTACAGATTGAGGAAAATTTTTCGCCAACCTTTTTTTCCAGATTTCCGCTCGGGATTGTCTCGGAGGATTCGCTGAAGATTTTCAAATCAAATGTCGGTGCGTTCGCAAATTTTATTGCATCCTCAATGTCCTGTCTTGCCGATGCCCCGCTGAAAAAGTTTTCGCAGGATGGAAGTATGAATATTGTTGCGAGTATGGAAACAAGTTTTATTGTAAAGGCAAATCTTTTTTTCATGGTCAGCCTCCGATATTGATTTTTATATATTTTTTTGAGACATTGTTTGCGCAGTCATATAGACAAAAGGCGAGTATGTATGTTCCCGGTTCGCAGTCTGAAAAATCAAAAACACGGAAACTGTCTTCGCCATCTCCAAATGTGCTGTGGTTGGAATAGTATTTAAAATTTCCTTCGTAAGCGTTGACGGTATGCATTTTTGTTTGCATGCCCAAATAGTAATAAAGCTGAGAATATTTTACTTCCTGGGTCTCTGGGTTCAAAAGTTCTATTTTAAAATATTGCTCAACCCCGGAACCATCCCGGACCGGAACAAAAGCAAGGGTGTATGCGCCGCTCTTAAGTTGTACTTCCTGCGTCTCTTCGGCTGAGTCTACTACGGAACCTTTTACCCAAAGTTTTTTTTCTGGCAGATTTAACGCAGAGGCAGAATTTGCTGTTGTCCAATTGGACTCGGAGATATTAACAGAACTGGACGTGGAGTTTTTTACACTAAGATTTGACGAGCTCGGTGTGTTTGCTTCCATGTAGGAGTTGACCACGTAGCCCCATTTGAATTCTGTGTCCATAATTATCTTGGAACCGTTTGATATATAATAGAAGTTTTTGATTGAAGCCGTTATGGTCGAATTGTCCATCGGTGGATTTGCTGTGTCCACAGGGATAAGCAGAGTGTCCGGGGCAATAAAAAACGGAGCCTGGAAATGTGACAAAAGATTTTCGCCCGTCCGCTTGTAGATTATGGAAATGTTTTTGTAGTGCTTCTCGCCATCGTTTCCAATATATCCATATACCCTGTTTTCCGTAGTGAT
>JAEEGL012066800.1_pt1 | contig 38557 bp, 65 predicted proteins | sample 9134231 | NCBI WGS metagenome assembly JAEEGL01 (sample SAMN16246548, study PRJNA631951) | gut metagenome | biome: gut microbiome; feature: rumen; material: fiber-attached | host: Bos | place: Iran: Karaj | collected 2018-10 | reverse complement strand
ATATGGGTCGTCACTTTGCAACTTCAGCCCATGTTTCCTGCATATATCAACGTAATCTTTCCAAAACGCATTGTACTTTTCCGTCATGGCCAGCGTATCGTCATCATAGGTATATTTAATTTCCGACGGGGTTTTTACTCCACAACTTACTAAGAGTTCTGTGCTTAAATTTCTGTACATATCTACTTCTCCTTTCTTCTTTCCTTTGCTTCCTTAATTCGCTCTTTCATCAACCTCTTTTCCAACTTCTCCTTGATAACGTCTCCGTGGCATCTCTCCGGCTTGCAGTAACATTCCAGATAGATGTCCTCTCCACGCTTGTACTTCTCGTATATCTCGTCAATGATAAACTTGAACGGAGCGTTTCCCTTGTACATGCGGTCAAAGTAGGCATCATATCTATCAATGGCCTCATCCCTGGACTTTACGACAAACGATGCGAGCGTCTTCTTGTCCTTGATATGGGTATAGGGATTTGACAAGATGCTGGGGCGATAAATCGGGTAGTTGTTCTCCCTGTCGCTGTAATCTTCCTTAGTTCTATTGTACACGTAAATCATTGGTTACACCTCCAAGTTGTTTTCCGGTTTCAATCTCTTCTATCATTACGCAGCTGTCGTAACACTTCTTGCAAACATATGGAGCTGCCTGATACCCAGAGTGATACTTCATCGGTGTTGGCTCAAGATACTCACAATCCTGGCCATTGTAATCCTTATAGAACTCCCTGGCCGGAATCCATTCATGCTTGCACTTAATTATACCACGCCGATAAAGCCACCTTTTAGCCTTACTCCACATAATAGTCGTAAATCATAAGTTCAACTTCTCCCGTATCTGGATTGATGTCAATGATGAAAGAGGTGCTGTCTCCCTTACCATCAGCATCCCACGAGCCACTATTCTCCTGGACCGGAATTTCTCTTCCAAGGTTAAGGAGCTGTCTTATAAGCAGTTGTGGAATTTCAAGGTCTGTTTCGTATTCCTCAATTCTATCTGAGGCTCTTGATACTGTCACTTTCATAATTCAATTAAACCCTCCTTTCTCAATAAGTGGAAAACAAACAGAAACACGACAATACCCCCGACGATTGCGCCCCAGGGATTGCCGAAATAAATCGGTCCGGCCACAAAGACATACTTGATGCCATAGTAGCCGACAAGGAACAACGCTATGTATTCCAAGAAACCAAGTATCGTTTTCAATGCATTCTTCATAATTGAAATATACAAAAAAGAATTGAGAAAAACAAAACCCGCACACTTGATTGCTCAGAGGTGTACGGGACTCGCTTAGAACATCCAGAGGAACATGCCGCCGACCGAATTCTGTTTCAACTTGGGGTCGTATTGGTATTGTAGGGCGAAGCCTGCGTCCTGGTGGAAAAACATGCCTCCCTGGGCCATTATTGAGCCGTTTAAGGACATTCCGGCACCAAGGTAAGGTAGGAACATTCTCGTGGTTTTAATCGTCGTCTCAGTCTGTTTTTGTATCGGCACGAAGGTATAATCAAAGCTTGCCAGACGGTTGTATTTGACTGCAGCATCAAACGAGAACTTGCCGAGGGTGTCACTGTCAAACAATGTCTCACTATACAGTCTCTCGGTCGCCCAGTCTTTCAGAACTGCAGCGGTATCGGCCTTCGTAATGAATACCGTATCTTTCTTCTCCGGGAACAGTTCTGCAAGCAATCCGCTCATCTTCGCCTCCATGATGATGTTCAGGCTATCCACCGGCTCAATCACCTTGTACGGCTTCGGGTAGGGGATGCTATCATGGATTGGAGGCAGCTCAACGTACTTAACTTTCTCCTTTATGATTACTTCAGGGTCTCTCTGTTTGCCGATGTAGAAGCCGCCCCAGAACAAGGCGAGGGCAGCGATTACGATTACGGCTATCTTCCACCAATTCTTTTCCATATCTTCTTCGTTTTGATAATAAATACCTTAAAGAAGATTTTCCTTCACGTTCCGGAAGTAAAAGTCCAGGACGGTCTCCATTTGTTTCTTTGTAATCCTTTCAATGGTGTTGGCGGATGTTCCCTGCAATACTTTGGGGCCGAATGTAATTCCGTCCCATTCGTTATACTCTGCACAATCAACGCTATCATATTCATCCTCATCATCAAGGAGTGGATTGGTTGACATCCTGATTGCGGGTCCCTGGAGGTTGATGATAACCGGGGATTCTTCGGGGGATGGAAAGGGAGAGGTTCGGTTATACTGTTTTTCAACCTTCATGAAAACGAATTCTTCACCGGCATTGTAAAAGCAGACATAAGACCCATCAAAGCTGTTTTCCGCCCCTACTATGATGTTGTCAATCTCGGCTTCACACTTGTTGATTTCCACATTCAGCGAGGCGATTTTCTGCCTCAGCTCTTCAATTTTCTTTGTTTGTTCCTGTGTCATAGTGAATTGAGCTTTTCAATAAGCTTTTTAAACGGTGAGTAGGCAAGATTGTTTGCAGTAGCAACTTTTATCTGTTCATTAGCCCACTCTATTAAGACTTCCTTGCGGATGTATTCGGTGTTTTCAAAATCCCTAAATGGTATAGTAGTCCATTTTGACGAAAATGCTTCGCCTGCATTGGTTTGAATATAAATCTTATCTGGTGCTTTCATATTCAATCCTCCTTTGGTAATACAATCACGCGAACCTTTTGACCAAGTTTATACTCGTCCGTATCGCCTATATTAACTGCCACATCGCCGTTAAGCAAGAAAATGATTTTACCTTCCTTCGCATCTTCCATCATCTTGTTCTTCGCCCTTTGAGCCGCTTCCGCACCCCATTTGGCGAAGTGGCGGGCGAAAACAATTTGGTCTTTCCCACGGATGAAGAACGGTAGTTTTACCATCTCCTTTTTAATTTCCTCGTCCAAGCTTGTCATATTATTTCTGATATGCGGCTTTAATCCTGTTCAATTCGGTATACCCCTGGGTCTTCTCAAAGAAAGAATTGAGGGTGTTATAGAACATCTTATTCCACGACCCGGACTTGTAATCGGAGCCATAGCAACGGTTGAGTCTAAGGACACTGACATCGTAATTGATATAGACCTCAGCACACACATTGACAGGGTGCAGCAGGTCAATCGGGGAATCAACATCATTACCCTGCACGAAGGCCCACTCTTCATCCGGGCTCTTCACATAGATACGAGTAATCTTGTCTTTTGTTTCGTTGTCAAAGTAAAAGGTGAACATGAGGTTGTCATAGAAGCAGCAATAGGTATCGCTCTTCTCGTTCACCTTAAAGAAAACCGGCTCGTTTCGGTATTCATTAAGATTGGACTCATCAACACGAAATACATAACCTTTGTCGGTACTTAAAAAAGCACTGGCCGTATTCTTACGAATCTTTCCATACTTGTCGGCCAGGTTAAGATTATCAAACAGGTCCTTTCCGCCGAGCTTTGTGTCAATCAAGAATTTGTAAAAGTTCCTAAACATCTCTTTGTAAGTTATTGTTATTGAATAAGATAATTGTTGTAATCCAGTATGCGCTCAATGTCTGTCTCATCAAGCTCTGGCATGTCATATGTGATTCCACTTGTAAACGACACACGATAGCCTCCGTCGTCCGGGTCTTTGTAAATTAACGTAACCTGTTCAAGATTTATCAGGTTGTTCTCTTTTGTTCTGTAAATTTTCATATTCATATTAAACTTTTTACATTACTAATATACAAAAACTATGCCAAACTTACAAAAAACCCCGGAAAATTTTCATTTCCGGGGTCATTCAAAAAGTGTCAGGGTAAGCAACGAGAGCTACGTGGTTGAGTCCGCTTCCTCGTTATCTCATTCACTATTAATATACAGACTTTCCCGTTAAAAGACAATAAAAAAACCGGAAGATTTCTCTCCCGGTTTCAATTTTTGTTTACCCTGGTTTTTAGTCAACACTGAGGGTAAGGATAGCACTCCTGGAAGTCTCAGGGTTCTCAGTAGCATCAACCTTATAATCAGTTGAAATTCTGCTCTCTGCGATACCATAGACATCTACGAGCATGTTCTTAACCACATTGGCGCGATTCTTGGCAAGGGCGAAGTTCCTGTTCTGGGAACCGGTCTTGCTGTCAGCGGAACCGACAATCTGGATAAGGGTGTCACCGTCAAGGGACTTTGCAAAGAGGGCAACCTTCTGGCGCTCCACCTCGCTAAGGACACAGCTTCCGATAGGGAAAGTGATAACGGTGCTACCTACGAGTACTCTGGTCTTCTCAACAACAACTTCCTTGGTACCGAGAGGCCTGTTCTGGCAGTCGGTAAGCTGGTCGCGGAGTCTGTCATTGTCACGCTCAAGAGCACCTACACGCTGGTTAAGCTCGCCATTCTCATTGTAAAGCTTCTCATAGTCAGCCTTATAGACACCAACTGAGGAGAAACGGTCAAAATTCTTCTTCTTACCGAGGTTGAAGGTAATACCAACAGTTGCGGTAGGAATGTAGAGAGGACGCTGATAACGAGGAACCTCAGTAGTAACGACCGGGGAACCATCTTCAACATTCTTAAGCTTGAGGACGTTCTCAGTGCCGATAAGGTTGAGGTCAAGGTAGAGATTAACGGTACGACCAAGACGGAACTCATTGTAAAGACCTACATTGAGACCGAAAGTATTGTCAGTCCAGCCGTTATTGATACCGAGGATGCCACCACCAGCATGAGGGATGATGTCCCAGAAACGGGTCTCCTTATATCCGCCAAGGGCATTTGAGAGGTTCCACATAACGTCACCGTGAGCGTAACCAAAACGAATCTGCTCACCAGCGCCATAACCTGCGGAAACAACCTTCTCAGGGTCATAGCCGAAGTTGTTCATGACACCCTTGTAACCGACGCGAACACCGAGTGAAGGGGTGAACCACTTGCCTACGAAAGCCTCAGCGGCCCAATTGTTTGCGGGCTTGAAGTCAGCAACAGGGTTGGCAATACCCTTTGCGACAGTAGTATTGAAACCGCCACCAAGTCCGACAAACCAATTCTGTCCACCACCGTTAGTAAGGTATGGACCTCTAACTACGTAACCGTTTGCATCACGGTTTCCGTCTTCCTGAGCGTACACATTAGTGGAGCCCAGGGCAACAAAGACTGCAACGAATGCAGCCATAATGAATTTAATACTCTTCATACTATAAAAATATAAATGTGTTTAACTTTCGTCTTATTAAATATACTGAAAATAAATAGAACATACAAGAAAAACAAACTATTTATTTGTAAAATTGTAATTAAATGGAACATACTAACTTATTCCTTTATGAAAATGATTCAGCACTCCAGGTTGACTACCCTAACGGGAAAGTAGATACGCCAATACCTGGTGTTGCATATGCAAGGGCAACCGGAAATGTTGACCCGACCGTGATATATAACGAAAAAAAGACCACTTATACGGTTACTTTGAATCTTAAAAACAGAAGCGGAGCAACTATTGGTGAGTCTTCAACGGTTCAAACCCCAGAAACTATTGAGGGGGACGCAATAAAAGTAAACATCGTTGCACCGGAAGTGGCTAACTATAAACCGTCAATCCTCGTTGAGAAGATTGAGGTATCAGCAAACACTTCCCACGATGTTGTTTATTACGCACTTACCTCATATACGGTTACTGTTCATCATATGTGCGAAGGTAGTGCAATTACGGAGGATACCACGGTTCTTGTTGATAATGTGTACGAGACCGAAAGCAAGCAGGTGACAATTGTGCCTGAAAATATACCCGGTTATACTGCAAACACAGTTAACATTACGGTTTCCGGTAATATGGAATATACTCTTGAATATACATAGCATTGTATACAAATGGAGTATGTTGACCTTGGTCTTTCTTCTGGTATCCTCTGGGCAACAACAAACCTGGGTGCAGCAAACATTACCGACCCTGGTTATTACTATGCTTGGGGTGAAATTGAGCCGAAGACCGCATTTACATTGAACAATTATCGTTTCTATGATTCCGCAAATAGCGAATATACAAAATACGTCCAAGGTTTGGACAGTAAACAAAATTTAGACGTAGCCGATGACGCGGTATGCCAATCCGTCTGTGAAGGAGGAACTGGCAAAGGAGCTGGGTGGTATATGCCTACTGAGCAAATGTTTTATGAACTTACGGAAAACACCACTCCATCCACTGGTACGGTAGGTGGGGAAATTGTAGTTATTTTCACATCGAATAATAATGGAAATCAGTTGATTTTCCCTATTGATGGATTTTATGACGATAATGGATTTAACGATGAGAATACATGTTTTTGGACATGTTGGAAAGACACTCAGGACGACACTGCTTACGGATACGGTTTTTGCGATGCAGTATTGCTTGGTACTAATTATAACAGACACTGGGGTCTTCATATCCGTCCGGTTTATTTCCCGGGATATACTCCAGGACCAGTAGGACCTGTGGTAAGTTCCATAAATCCTAGTTTCGGAAAGAATGCTGGTACGACAAATTGGCGTGAATTCACTAAATTGGACATACCTGAGATGAGCGAGAATGGTGTAAAGAAGGGCTCAAGACCAGGTGTTCTCTTCGTAAAGTTCTATAATGCCAATGAAGAAAAGAAGGACGAGACGACTAACAACAACGAAAAGTAAAACAACTTAGCTTAACAAATGAAATCCCCGAAACTTGTTATCGGGGATTTCTCGTTAAATAAGTGATATTTATAAAGAAATAAAGATAGATTGATTATGAATTTTTTTAAGAAGCTATTCTGCAAGAAAGAAACAGTTAAAAGCGAACCGGTCGTAAAACCAGCAGAACCGGAGAAAAAGCCTTACGTTGCACCTGAAGTAACTGTCGTTGAACCTGAACCAGTAAAGGAAGAGCCGAAATTCTCAACTAAGAAGCCATATGAGGACAAGAACTTCTACGTCCTTCTTGACAACGGGCACGCAAAGTCAACGCCAGGAAAGTGCAGCCCAAAGCTCCCGAACGGACAGGTGTTTTATGAGTGGGAATTCAACCGTGACGTGGTGAAGAGGATTGCGGCGGGTCTGGAAAAGCTTGGCATAAAGTATCATATTCTCGTGCCCGAAAACGATAAGGACATATCACTTACCACAAGGGCTAACAGGGCAAACGAATATTGCAAGAAATACGGTACGAAAAACTGTTTCTTCATTTCCGTGCATTCAAACGCATTCGGTGACGGAAAAACATGGACTGACCCGGGAAGATGGTCTGTATGGACTACTGTAGGTGTTACCAAAAGTGATGAATATGGAAAGGTTCTCTATGATGTCGCAATGGACTATCTTGAGCCTTACGGGTTCACTTGCAGGGACGGAAAAGTACAAGGCAAGGGTAATGCCGGTCCTGATTACGAAGAGAACTTCACCGTCATATACAAGACATGGTGCCCGGCTGTCCTCACCGAAAACCTCTTCTATACCAATAAGAAAGAATGCGAGTGGCTTATGACCGACACAGGAAGACAAGTAATCGCCGACATCCACATTGAAGGTATAAGGCAAATAGCTGACAAATTCTAAAAAAAAAGACCTGGATTACTCCGGGTCTTTTTCGTAATAGCTGGCAACCTGTTTGGCTAAGTAACGGGCCTGTTTATGAAGGACCTCACGAAGCTTCTCCCTTCGGTATTCCTCCCACTCTTCCTCCATATCAATAATCTCCGAATCATCGTCAGCCTTGAACTGGAGGTCGGTACGGGTGATTTCCTGTCCGGTTGCCTTATCGTACATTCTCTGGTTGTCGGTAAGCAACACCTCAAACCATTCGTTTTCCGGGCCATCCTTATATCTGGCCTTTACAAGCATATCTTCTTTCATAGCAAAATTGTTTTACAATAAATCATCTTCTGGCTCATGTACCTTATAGAACACCTCGTACATGTCCTTATCCTTGACCATACCAATGAATTCGTACCCATTGTGCCAGTCAAACAGAACGTCTCTCATCCACCGACGGAGATGACTTTCATAAATTGTCGTGTATCTCTCTATTTTCATGTTAGTTAACGTTTTTGCTAAACCAGTCAATATAGTGTGTGGTTGGTGGGTTATAATCCGTTGAACCAATTATTACTTTTTGCGGTTCATAAAGCCCTTCTTCAAAAAGATACTCATCAATGGCTTCCGGTACATTAAAAGGTATCCCATCAAGATTATCTTTATTAATGTCCGGACCATCAGAGCCACTACAGCTTAATATACCGTCATAATCAAATAGGTCATTGCCGCACTCATCAAGCCATCTTAAAAATGTCTCCCTGGTTGACTTATTATTAACTTGTATAGTATTCTTTTTACTCATATCTCCCAAAAGCACGTGGGTTATTATAATATTCTTCCATCTCCTTGTAATCAACCACCACAAGTCCACAATAACGGTCGTCGCTCCTAATGGCTAATCCGTATTTTTGACAAAGGTTAATAAACTCGTCAATGAAATCTTCCTTTTTCCTTCGCTCTTCCTTAATGGCTTTGTGTTCTTTCTTGCTCATAATATTCCACTGTTTGCCCACTCCTCGCTGAAGTAGATGTTATCCGGATAGTTTCCGTCGCAGGCCTTCTTGAACATTGTCATAAGCTCACGCCCAGAATAGCCACAGAGGGTTCTTTCGTTCGGCTGATTGCGATAGGCCACCTTGAACTTCTTGCCCGGGTGTTCCTCGGCGCACTGGTACATTCGCTTGATGTTCTCAATGATGTGTTCCTCGCTCATTGAAATCCTTGTGTACATTGAAAGCGGACCGACGGAATCACGCATGTTATATCGGAGTTCAGTGGTTGGCAAAGCATATGCTGAACCCTGGAGACCTTCCCCTTGTCCGTAGATGGCTCCAAATTGTTCCTTTGCTACCCTTGCGGAACCGCTACCGTGTCTCCCTTCAGGGTTGGAGCCGAACACGAAAATGGTATCCGGCTCCGGGGTTATATTTCCTTTATACGTTTTCATCGCTTGCCAGAATCTTTGAAACCAAGGTCCATTTCTTGCACCGCTTATCGTAGGAAGAACGGACAAACCACTCACCGTCCTTGAACATATAGTCATACTCTTCTGAAATACCGCAGTCTTCGGTAATTGGCTGGGGTTTTATGGTGTCCCAATCTTCAGATTTACGGAGAGCATATGGACTATATTTACCATTAATGGACGAACAGTCGCCACCCAGAACGAGATTCAACGCCTTTTCGTAGGTGTTGTATTCGTTGATGAGGGTTTCGCCGACCCCTTCAGGATAGCCGTCCCAGTGGTGGTAAATCCTAAGTGCTTCCGCCCCAGCCGGATTTACGCGTTCCCAGAGGCTTTGTGCAATACTAAGCTGCTCGTTGCCCCACTCATTAAGGCTTATTTCATATTGACCATTCGAATCGTTTCCGATAAGCATGGGGTCAAAATACATTTCCTTGTCCCGGTCCTCTTCTTTGAGAATGACGCGAATGTTGCTTCTTGTTGCCATTGTTTAAGTCTTTATGTTAGAAAATGTAACCAAGTCCAACGTGGAAGATATTCCTGGTGACGCGGTAATCGTTGTCTCCACTCTGGTTCACAAGACCGAAATCATAACCGGCCATGAGCCTGAAATTGTTGGAGAGCTGAACACCACCCTGGAGACCGAAGGTAACATCAAAATCGCCACCCTTCTCATTCTCAGAGTAAGAAGCACCGCCATAACTCACCTTAGTCTGGCTACCCAAAGTACATACAAGGGTAGGACCGACCGAAACAAATACATCGGCTACGTTGCTGACCGGCTGGGTGTACTTGAGGTGGAGAGGCGCACTGAGGAAATACTCAACGGTATTAACCCCGTCACCGAAATTATAATCAGTCAGATTGAAATTCAAGCCAGGCTCAAATGCAAACTGACGATAGTTGGTTGACTTAATGTCGGTACTTGCACCAACATAAAAGCCGTTTCCATTAACCTTGTAGGAATAACCGCGCTCGCCGGAACGATAAGCGGTGTTCAAATAACCTGCGTTCACATTAACCTGAGCGAACGCCTGGATGCAAAGAAGCGCACCCAAAATGATACTCAAAATCTTTTTCATATTTTAACAATTAATCTTTATTCCATAACCTTTGTCTATAAGGCCTTTCAATTCTTCCATAGTAACATCCATTTCTTCGAAGTTACCACGCATGGTGCTCCGAGTTCCACCCATGTTCATACCTGAATAATAAGCAAGGTCTTCCAAATCTTCGAAGAACTGGCTTTTATTGACCATTACTTTCATCGTCTGCGTCCTCCGTTATTTCCCTGGGGAGGTCTGTTCCCACCACCCTGGTTACCTCTCGGCGGATTGTTAGGGCCCGTATTTGGCTGTGGCCTCGGTGGATTGTTAGGCCTCGCTTCCGGTCTCGGTCTCGGCTGTGGAGGCGGTGGCTGCATCCTTCTCGGCGCAAGAGGATAAGGTCTCGGACGATAGTGGAGTCTTAGTCCGCCGTAAGTGCCAGGATAATAGTGATAGTAGTAATCATAAATCCGGCTGTACGAGACATGGAGTCTGATTCGCCCGCTGTCTCTGTCCACATACCGATAGACAGAACCAAGGTCAATCACGCCACTGACATACATTTCATAGAGTTCAGGATAGTTCGCCTTAACTGCAGCAATCTTCTCGTTGAAGTCTGTGTAGTAGTATCTTACAAAATCATACTTGACCTTGTAATCAACCGTACCGTCAGGAAGGACGACCTCTTTCAGTGAATTAACCCGCAGGACACCTTCCATATAGTAAGTGTGGAGCTGGGGATAGTAGTTGGCCAGGACGTAGGAAATCTCGTCCATCTCATTGACTGAGCGTTGGTTCGCATATCTGGCGGTCCCACAGGAGGAAACGGCCAGGACGAGAGCCATAACGAGCAGTAAATAAAATCTTTTCATGGTCTTATATCTTTATCAATTATTAGCCGCCATAATATAGAATTGACGGACTGTTTTCATGAATCAGGATGTTCGGCCAACGCTCCTTGAACCCTCTCTTGTCAAACGGGGTCACGAGCAGGTGGGAGCCACTTACGGTAGGAACAACAATAATCTCGCCGCTGGTTTCCCTCTTGGACTCGTTGTACTCGTTCATAATGAAATCAATGAACGGCTGAAGTTCCTCTTCGGTTCTGAGGTCATCAAGGTCAACAACCCATTTCTTGTGTTCCTTCCCAAGAGGGTTGGTGTATGCACCGGCCATCGTTTCAGGAAGGCTGAGGATTCCACGGTACCGCTCATTCTCAACCATCGCGGCAAGCTCTGCAAAAGATTCAAGCACACACTTTTTGTAGGAAGACGGGTTCACACTGATGTATGCCCGTGCGTTGAAGGCTTCGCACAGTTTGACAATCACATCCTTATGGGACATGAGGTATTCCCTGGATTCAACAAACAGGGTGTGGATATGCTTCGGCTTCTCACCGGTATCCTTGGTCCTGGTCATAATCTGAACCATGTAGAATACGTCAAGTGCAAGGTCCGGGCGCAGGTCTTCCCTAAAGAGGAGAGCCTGACTGAACAAATCAAAATTATCTACTTTCATAACTTACTATTAATATACAAAAATTATGCCAAACAATCAAAAAATAAACATATTTGACAAAAAGTCCCGGAAGTGTCAATTACCCCGGGACCTTTTCTTTCAATTCTTGGCCTTGAAAACCTGGTATCTCACGAACCAACCGAAGTTACTGTCTTTCAATTGGTTAAAGAGATGAATACCAAGGAATACCGGCCAACCAAGCACCTGCCACGGAGAACCTACTTTGGGGAACAACCAGGCAGATTTCGCACACATGCCAAACAACAGCCCGGCATAGAGGTAAAACCAAACGAGTAAAAACAACGCTGTCATATCAACTAAAATACTAAATCTTCATCATTAGTTTCCACACCCAAGTCACCAAGCCAAGGGTTATAGGCCGGAACATGAATGATATCACGCTTGAACTGACTGTTCTCGTGCATCCGGTCAATCTTCTTCCGAATTTCCGATTCCGGCTCAACGCCGAAGCGGATGTACTTGTCAAGGGTCTCGTAGCTGAAGCCGAACTTTTGCTCATCACTGGAACTGTGGGGGAGTCCATCGTCTGGAATCTTGTGAACCCACTCCTTAGGGAGGCCCAAGAGGTCACCGATTGCACGAATCTCAGTTACGGTCAGGTTTCCGAGAGGTGCGAAACTACCAGCGTCGTCACCAAAGAGAGTGCTGTACCCCAGGTAGTTCTCACTGGCATTGTCACAGCAGCACACACGACCGTTGAAGGTCTGGGCGATAGCATACAGCATGGTCATACGGATTCTCGGGGGAAGATTCTGCTGGGCCTGATTGCTCCACCGAAAATCCTCGTCGCCAAAACTAGTCCACATGTTATTGAAACCATTGACAATCCCACCGATAGGGGCCTTCATAAACCTGATACCAAGATATTCGGCAATCTTGTCGGCATCGTTGAGACCCTGCAGCATATCGGGCATTGCAACACCGATAACATTCTCAGGGCCAAGCGCCTCAGCAAGAAGGGCGGCGCAGATAGTGCTGTCCTTTCCGCCAGAGAGTCCAAGAACGGCAGTACAACCCTTTCCGTTCTCCTCAAACCAGTCCTTAATCCACTGGACCAGCTCATTTTTAATTTTTACTACATCCATAGTCATAATCTTTCCGTCGTATCCATAACGATTTTTCAAAATATAGTCATCTGCAATGATAGCATGTACAGTCAAAGCCAGTTTGAAGCCGCGAGAGTCTTCCGACCACTTGTAACCGTCTTTCAAATAAAGAGTGTCATCCACCCTTATTGAATCGTAAAGGTCAATCAGTTCTTCCTTTGAAAGACGCTCGCGTTTTCCCTTGTCATTTATAAAACCGGCCTGCTTCTGGTATAGAGCCTCCCGGTATTTCTCCGGGAGGTCATTCATACTCTTCTTTGTCAGTTCATCTTTCATTAGAACTTACCACCGTTAAGTCTCTGACGAATAGTTGCAAGGTCATCGTCAACAACCATCTTACCATCCTTGAATACGGTCTTGAGATGGTTGAGAGGGAACTCAGCCGCCTCATCCCAAGTGTATTCGTCGTTGTAGAAGTACTTCTCACCATCGTGGAGGACAACACAGCAACCCTTCTGGGACTTCTTGAAATTGCCACCACCGGCTTCGCGGTCAGTCTTCGGGTCCTTATAGACCGGCATCTTCGTCACATTGCCATTCTCGTCGGTGAACTCAGCATAGACGGCCTTGATAGCCATGCTGAACGTGTCACGAGTGAAAGGCTTGAGCATTCCATCCTCTTCAATGCAGTGCATGGAGAAGGAACCGACACCGAGGGAGACATTGGAAGCGGCGAAACCGTTCTTCTCAAGAATCTCGTAAATCTGCTCCGCACGCTGGACAGTGATAGAGTCCCCATAGAGGGCCTTTACGTGCGGATTCAGGACCTTATAGCCCTTGGAGTTAACCGTACCTCCAAAAATCTTCCAGAGCTCAAATACGGTCTCCGTAACCACCTTTACACAGTCGCCAGAGTCGCCTCGGACAAGCATGCAACCGTTGTGGGCAAGAATCTCATCCTTCAAGGTCGGGAGGATATTCTTCACGACATTCCAGTAGTCATAGGAGTCGGACACACAGCTGAACGAAGTGTTCGGGTACAGCTCAGTAAGGGCACGCTTGATGAAAACACGCTCACGGTGAGGGTCGATGTCGGCATACTCGTAGTCCGGATTGTCCTTGGTGTCCTTCGCAGAGTTGGAGCACATCACGAAGTGCTCGGTGGAAACAGCACCGAAGCCGACCTCTTCCTTGGAACTGTCGCAGTTGTAGTAATGCTCAAGGTAGGGAATGACGGGGACGGTGGCGGTGTTGACGAACGACAGGCACCAGGCGGAACCGGCCTTCAAAGCCGCATCAAGGCCCTGGTCGCCACGGAAGTCAAAGTCACCGAGGGCACGACGGCGAGGAACGTTGTCGTCGCAGGTGAGGTCGTACCACTTATTGACAATCTCACGATAGGTGTGACCGACAGTAGCACAGACCATAGGGTACCACATCTCGGCGGAAATCAAGGACTCGAGGGCCTGGCCGAGCCAAGCGAAGTCCGGGTGGGTGTTCGTGATGCCGAAGATGGGGCAATGGATAGGAACGATAACACCCTCAGGAAGAGAGACCACCTCAATGGGGAGGTAACCCAAGCGGTGGAGGTTGCGAATCTTGTCGTAGTCACAGAGGCCCTTTCCGAGGGTGTTGTCCATGACGCGGGCATACTCGGCGACAACCTCATCCTCAGGCTTGTCGAAGAAGTTTTCCTTGAAATAGTCAATGAGCCAGGTCTTGCAGAATGCCTGGAGGCCGAAATTCACGACACCATCCCATCTTTCAACACGGGAAGAACGGGGGGTGAAGTAGGAAACAGACTTGGTCATGCCCTTGTCGAGCATCTCGCGATGTACGGCTTTGTAAAAATCGATAAGTAAAAGTGCGTTTGTTTTAAACATAATTCAATTCTTAAAAATAATTTTTTGTATTCCGTGTTTCGTTGTGTCGTATTCAATGTTGGAAAAAATAGCCTCCATTTCGTAAGTCCATTTTGGTATTTGTCTTAAATCGGCTATCTTTCTCAACACGTTTGGTATGTGTTGTTGCCACATATGTTTTTGGTCATCCGTTTCAAGAACATAATTTCTTGCATTAACATCAAGACCTTTCTTTTTTAATATTTCTATATGCCTTTTTATGCAACCAATCATTCTGTGAAGCGGAGTGGATTTTTGTGCCTTTTCTATTGCTTTTTTTGTATTAAAAGGTAAGACTCCACCGTTTTCCTCCTTAAAATGTTTCATAGCCTCTTTTGCCTTTTCTTTGTTTTCCGGCAAATGCACAGCTAACATACCATACTTTTTGTATTGTGTTTCTCTTCCCTTTTTTCTATACTTTTCGGATTGAAAGGCTAAAATACCGCCATGACGCGCTCTGTTGGTTTCACGAGCCTTTTTGCGGCTTTCCTCGGTTAAGATTGGTAGATGACCATATTTTTCAATGCAGGTTTCTACGCTTCTTTTTCCCCTACTAAGGGCAATTTTGCTGTCTTTACGACCGCCAGTTGTCATATTATATCCGCAACTACCAGAACTATCCACAAAAGAGTTCAGTCGTTCAATCCAGTATTTTTCCCTTTCTTTTCGCACGTCATCGTCCGGAAGATTTTCTTCAAGGATATAAACGGAGAAATTTTCTTGCCCGTATTTTTTGATGGCGTTACATATTGCCATTCTTGTATGCCTTGTGGTCCTTTCTTCCGCTACGTATGTGTGTTCAAGCCACCGTTCTCGTAGTGTCCGTTTCGTTTCTCCAACATATACTTTACCATTTAGCACATTTTCGCAGCAATAAACAATGTTTTTATGTTTTGTAAAATCGGGTAAAGTGTCTGGGTTTCCGTTTATTAAATCATTAAGGTTAATACATTCTTTTTCCATATCAAATCTCTTTATTTATAAATAGTTATATGTATGGAAAAGTTTGCAAAAATCTATTTTTGTGTTACGATGTAATATATTACAAATACCGTGCCAAACTATACAACAAACGCGGTGATTTTATCGTGTTTGCCGGAATAAATGCTGTTGGTGGTGTAAATGTGGTCCACGATTCCGTCTTCAAGACGTTTCAGCAGCGTCCCATTCTCCGGGTCAAGGACACTGTTCTCCGTGTGGGTAGCGTAAGCATAGACGTGCTCAAAACCAAGCTTCTTGAGCTCGTCGGCACTGTAAGCCAGGGTTCCGCCATAGGAAATGATATCGTCAACCATGATGACCCGAGCACCAGAATAAGCTCCAGCCTCGGAGAAAAAGCCATATTCATACACGCATCCTTCCTGGTCAGTGATATTTAGCCCTTGGATTTTGCCGGTCTCCCAGTCACGGACCTTATGCCCAATCAAAACGTTCTTCTTGAAAGGGAAAAGGTCGTTATAGCGCTTGCACGCACCCTCATCCGGGAAATAAACATAATCCTCTTCGGTGAGACCAAGATGCTCAGCCACGTCAAAGATAACGTCTCTCGGACTCTTGACCACAACCCGGTCAAGCAAAGCCGGAGTTACATTGGAGTGAGGGTCAAGGATAACGACCTGCTTGAAATTAAGGCTGTTGATGATATCGCAGAAATACTTCAATGTGAATACTTCTCCGATATTCTTCGTGCGGTCCATTCTGGCATTCGGAACATAGGGCATATAAAGCACCTTATCTCTTTCGGGGCAAACATCATCAAAATGCTTAACCAGGAACATCAAGGTAACCAGCTCCTCGTCATTCTCGTAATACCACTTGAAACTCATGCAATTGTCCACCGCAAATCTGCTAACGTTCAACAGCTGGGTCTTGTCAGGAAAGTGCCGGATATCAACGGCCTGCATGTCAATTGAAATCATATCCTCGTTTTTTAGATTACGTCAATCTGGCACATCTGCATGGTCTTACACGCAGCAAAATGGGTCTGTGGGGTAACACCGGCGCAGCAATCCTCAATAACGGAAACCCTGGCCTTATCATAAAATGCCGCCTTAACGAGCAGGGCGTTTGAAACCACACAGATGTCGGTGCAGAAGCCAACAAACTCAATGTCCAGGTCTGCCCACAGGGAGACGCGCTTGATTTCCTCCACGAGGTCATAAGAACCAAAAGTGGGCTTCTCAACACGAACAACCTTGATACCGCGTCTGTCAGCGTCGGTGAGTGCATCCATAACGGAATCCTCAATCTGCCAGCCTTCGGTTCCCTTTACACAGTGAACAACAGGGAGTTTCTTTCCCTCGTTAGTCTCCATGTAGTTCTCCTGGTGGGTATCCATGGTGTAGAAAATAGCATCGCCATCAAACTCGTTGATTTTCTTGACGATATTCGGAACCTTTTTAATCGCCTCTTCGTTCCTCAGAGACCCGGTGATGAAGTCATTCTGAACATCAATCACAGCTAAAACTTTTCTTGTTTCCATATCTCTAAATTGTATGTTGTAACTTTCTATGTGCAAATACCGTGCCAAACTATAGGCTGTCACGGAGTTCTTCTAAACTTTTTATGTGTTTAAATTCTGTTTTTCCGAACCAGTACTGTGTCATAATTACTTCTTCCACTTCCCCGTCATGATATTCCATCTCGTACTTTTTGGCTACATCAGAATAAAGGAAATCCATTACACCAAATTCATAGAATACACGATAATGGTCTTTCGGTTCCCTTTCTGTATAACCCCTTTTTCGGAGTAATTCTGCTATCTCGGAAAACTGCATCGTTATTAAATTTCTTTATTATAATATACAAAAAACGTGCCAAACAAACAATGCTCAGCACGATTTTTTGCGTCATTTTTACACATTCTCTTCGTCCTCCTCATACCATTCAACCCACACGCCATAATCCCAAGTTATCTTGTCTGCGTTTTTCTCAATCCACTCCAGGAGTCTCTTTTTAGACGAGAACTCCTGACCATACTTTTGATTATTCATTTTCGTTTTCCTCCTCATCATCAGCAAAATCAGCCTCGTCGGAAATGTCATCCCAGGTATCGGTCCACCAAGAATCATCCGGAAGCTTGAAATCCGGGTCTCCATGTTCATGCCACCACTTCTCAACGGTCTCCCTGTTGCTGCAAGGAGAATAGTTTGAGATATTGAAATAGAAAGTGTTTATACCCCGATTCCAGTTATAAAAACCGTTAGCCATATCCATGAACTTTTCAACCGTCTTATAGGTTTCATCGTCCATCGGTTCCGGATGTTCATAACCTCTATGTCCGGGGTCCAAATCGTCTTTTCCGCTAACCCACTTGTCCACGATGGGTTCCTTGAAATAGCCCTTAAGGACATCAATGATTTCCGGGAGCTGTGACTTCAACTCGTAAGCCTCAACAAAGTCTTCCTTGATTGCTTCGTAGGCTTTCCACGGAAGATAGTGGGCGTGGTAGAGTTGTGCCTTCTGCCTTTCTTCCTTGTTCAGTTTCTTGTGCTGTTCCTTGTACTCTTCAAGTGTGATGGAAGGGTATGACGCACGGAACATAATGTCAAGGCACTTATCAATTGCATCGCTCAAAACATCATCGTGGGAAATCACCGGCCTGGCCAGATACTGCTTCCCGTTTTCTTCAAAAATCTCATTCATTTCCTTTTCTCCTTTCTATTTCTTCTAAAACAAGTTCATTTACGGTCGGGGTCTCCCTTATGATGTAAAATCCATCATTATCTTTCCCGGTCTTGCATTCAAGATGATGCTCGTATTCGATTCTTGCACGAAGTTTGTCAATAAGTAATGTGGTAGCCCTATCGTTATCGGACTGCCTAAAACCGTAATGGTCACGAATATATATTTTCGTCCCCATCGGTCTGTTAAAAAAATCTTGCACGAACTCGTCTATGAGCCTTGTGGTTCTGCCCGAAGCCCGATATCTTAAATAACTAAGTTCCTCGTCACTCTTATACTCCAAACTTTTTCTGAAATTCTCACTGTCGGTCATCTAATCTTTAAGATTTACATCACTTATACAGATATCAAACGGCTCAAACGAATCGTGTTCAAGGTTCTCCTTCGTAACATACTTCCTTTCAAGGAATTCTTCACGCAGGGGGTTCGCAAGTTCCTGGGCCTGTGGATGTGGCTTTCCTGTGGCTGCTATATCGCTGCGGAGACGGAAGAAATGAATCCAGGCATCGGTAAAACCACAAAGGGCAAACTCGGCTTTTGTGGACAGTGGAAGAACGGTACGAGCCTGTTGTGCCGTCCACGGGGCCTTGTCCTCTTCATCAACCCCCTCAATGTCAGACCAGTCGTTCGTCAAAACCCGGTACTGTTTCTCAGCAAAATCCATCGCCCAGAGCCATGCCGATGTCTTGGATTTCTTACCCGGATATACGATTTTCATCTTTTTCATATCCACCCAGTCACCATCCCAATAAGTTAGGTCTTCACACTCAGGGAGGTTAATCCACGGCGGTATGACAAACGTACACTGCTCGCCGAACTTCTCCTTCATGTAGTTGACATACCTGGTACTTTCCTGGACCGGAGACATTACACGGTGACGAAGGAACTCCCGGCCAACCCCGATATCAGCAATGAACTTGACGGTATAACGTTTCTCATGATATTCAGTGGGCTCGCAGAGATACTTCAGGTCGTCAAGGCGGTTATTCTCCACAAGGACACGATAGTTGGTGGTAACGTAATATGTACCCCATTCAGTCCTTACTTTTGAATATTTATTATGGCTATAAAATTCATAGGCAAATATGGTGTCAAAATTTTCCCCTGATGCTGGGAGTTTCAGGTAAACTGTACCGAACTCCAGCACCGCACCATGCCTTTCCTTCGCCCTGGCTTCAACGAACCTCTTGGCAACCTCTCCACCCTTCGGCTCGCTCTTATACGAAATCTTACCGCAACGCTCTATGATGTCGTAGATACCCTGCAGTCCCGGACCCTGTTCAATTATTTCATAACTCGGTTTAATCAGTCTCATTTTTCAATCTTTCGTCTTTCCTAATGTCTTTATCTGTTCCAATATACTCTTCCATCCAGTCCTCGTAAGGGTAAAGAGTGCCTATCAAATAAACAGCACGGCCTGCACGAGAAGCTGGAGTATAGTATTCTTTTCCATGCCAGTTAATAAGATTTAAATCCTTAATCCTAAGCCAAGAATTAAGCTGGAAATCCCATATGAGTGCGTCACTAATGTATTTCGGTTTCATCAGACTCATTACTCTTAATTTTTCCTATTCTTTTCCAAATACAATTGTTTTCCTCATCCCATCGGTATTCAACAACCCGTCCATCAGGAAACCATAAGGTTGATTTACTCGTCAAAGTGGATGTCATAATTTTGTCACAGTGAGCATCCATCACCTTTTCCATTTCCTCCATACTGATGTCATATTCCGTAAGACCGGCTTCTTTTGTAGAGTCTATTACGTCTTCAACTAAAATCTTAATCATCCTCGTTCTTATCCGGTTCCTTTACTTCCTCGTAATCTTCCTTCATATATTCAGGTACGTCATAAACTACAATCGGGCCGTCAGGGTAATATGGAAGGGCTCGCATCGTGTTATAGTCAATCCACTCCACAGCTTCCTCGTAGGTCCAGTTCTCCTTGTACATCAGCCATTCAATCATCTTGTCGTAGCTGTAAACAGCCCGCCCATCGTCTGACATACCGATAAAGGCATCAGCATAGTCATAATCATCAAAGACCCTCACATCCTCGTAACCAAGGTCAGTGATAAGTTGTTTAAGTTGTTCTAATGTCATATCTATCTTTAATTTAGCCAACCAGTTCCGAATATTCTCGCAAAGAAACACCCGAGATACCCATAGTCAAGCATCTCTTCTTCTGAGAAATGGAAATACTTCTCCCCCCAATGTTTCCCAAGAATACCCATGATTATTATTGTTATCATACTTTTGGTTATTATTGTCACCATACATTAATATACAAAAAAGACTTTGAAAATCCAAAGTCTTTAATGATTGTTTGCCTTTTCCCTGGCTTCAAGCTGCCGGAAATCGCAGGTCTTAATCTTGGTAATGATACGCTCGCCTTTACGGTTAAGCAAGCCCATCGGAGTCTTAAGAACCAGGCCCTCAGCGTCATAATCCTTGTTCTCGGCAATGGTTGACTTGAACCCCTTCTTAACGAACTCAATCGCCTCATCAACGGTCATATAACCAATCAGAGGAACGATAGGAATTTCAAGCTTGCTGGCGATATCTTCAAGGGACTCACGAAGCAGGAACATCCCGTCAACGGTAACGTCAAACAGAATGAAACCGCAGTCGTTGCTGATGTAGTTTCCTCCCTTCTGGATTTTTGCGCCGTAACCCTCGCCAAAGACGATGACCTTACCGTGGTTGACCTCCTTGATTGCGTCTTCAACGTTCTCATAGGTCACGTTCTTGTTGAAAGTCTCAAGCATCTTCTCTGCCGGGAACAACTGCTCCATCTTAGCCTGCAAGTGCTTCGGTGTGTCCGCCTTTTCTGTCTTACCGTGGTATTCAACAGCATAGTTCACCTTGAAAGCCCCGCCAATGTCGTTGTAGCCAACAGGAATGATGTGCACACTCATGTTGGTGCCGTCAATCTTTTCGGTGCATTCGAACTTGCAGCCCCTGAGGAATTCGAACTCAGGTTGGGTGAAACCTTCCTCTGGCATAATGCAGTTGTGGAACTTGCCTGGGTTCTGGTCCCTCTTGAAAATTGTGTTAATCTTCTGATAATACTGTGCCATAATAATATGTCTTTAATGTTTCAACAGTTATATTACAAAAACCGTGCCAACCGTTTACTTGTTCTCCAAGACCTTCAACCTTTCAATCATCTCCCTTCTGGTCCTTTCCTCATTCTCGGCCAGTTTCATCTTCTCCCTTATCTGGGCCCACGAAACCGGCGTGTAATCGTTATTGTCAACACCCACGTCATATTGGTTCCATTGTAGTTTGTATCCCTCCGATAAGACATTCCCAAACTCACCAGGTCCAGAATGTATGTGGCCGAACAGCTCCATCACCTTATGGTCAAAGTTATTGGAGAAGCTGAGGAACGGGAAGTGGTTCATAATGACCGTCCAGCCCTCAATGATGATGATTTTCTGGTAGTCAATGCTGTCAAACCTCTCAATCAGCGTTCCGTCCCTGAATACTCTCTCCGGGTCGTGGTTTCCGAGAATGAGGTGGATATGTCCGTTAAGTCTTCCGGGCTCCAGACACCAGTTCCACTTCTCAACATTGCCGAAGCAGAAATCTCCGAGGTGATATACATGGTCATCCGGCTTGACTACAGAGTTCCAGTTAGCCACAATCATCTCATTCATCACTTCAACTGACTCAAACGGTCTGTTGCAATATTTGAGTATGTTCCCGTGCCAGAAATGGCTGTCCGAGGTCCAAAATATCTTACTTGTATCCTCCGGTCTGATTTTGGTAATAAAGTCGCTTTTCTGCATAAATTCAACTATTTATAGTGTAAAAAAACTTAAAGTGTTATGGGTTATTTGAAAAAAGATGCAATCTATATTGAGAACGCATCCAATTACACAAAAAAAGAGGTTAAAGAACTTATTGAAGAACTTAAAAGGGAAAACCCCGGAAATGAAGCTCTGATGGGCAGAAGCAACAAGAGTTACCTTAACGAGTGGGCTGTACATGCCCTCTGTTTCCGTTGGGGTATCATGAAAGAAAGAGCAAAGAACGCGAACCTTCAATTTGAAATGGAACCAGAAGTGAGGCTCCTTTATGACGTTCTCGGTCCCTTTGCTCGTATCTTCCTTAAATAAGTTACTTTACGCAGTTCTTGAACATCGTAACGAGAAGAGAATTGTCCGTCATACCGGAACGCCCGACAGATTCTATTGCAAACTGTGAGGTAGTCTTCTCCAATTCGTTCAAAATGTCCGTCACGGCTTTCGGTGAGTATTCAATCCTCTGACTTGAGCCGTTATAGGTCACATACGCATACTTTGTCTTGATTTTCTTGCTTATATAGGCAAGAATTTCTTTTTGTGTCCCGTACTCGGTGCTGACCCTCTCACCGGAATAGTCATAAATCTTGTAGACGTATTTGGTTCCGGCTTTGACTGACGCTGGAAGCTTAACCTCTTCCACATTGACATCGTCGTTGAAGAAGACATCCGAGTGGTTTCTGGTGCCGGGGTCTGACAGGATTGACTTCACCTGGTCCTTGAAACTGGTCTCGTGTTTCCAGTATTCTCTCCGGTCCATATCAACAAGGGTCTTTTCAGCGTCATCTTTCTTGCAGATGAAGTTGTTAAGGACCTTGGTTTCACGATAATCCCAGGTAGAATTGGGTTCTATGACCTCCAGGGACAGAATTTTCTCTTTTTTTCTTGGCATTTTCGTTTATTGCTTATATTTATGTATGATAAAAAGGTCTTATTATGGCATGCGCATGTAAAAACAAGTCTGCAAATAACGCACAGGTAACAAAGGTAAAGCAAGTTGTCAAAAGCAAAAGCGTTACCCCGACAGCGTCTTCTTCAAGCGAAGGCGGTCACAAAGTAACCAAGAGAGTTATTTACCGTCGCTCTGTTTGAAGGGGTGAGGACCCTCGCATTTAATCCGGGGTCTGGCCCAACAAAGCCTCGTATTCCTCTTTCGTAATCTCGTGTCCATCGGCATCATAATAGACAGTGCCGCTCTCAAGTTGTCCATCGTCACCAAGGCTAGCCCAGCTATACTTTGATGGCGATTTTTTTATGCCCTCTTCAAACCAACACGAAGGAATATGAACCGTATCTGTAGGGAGAACATCAAGGATACACGACAGTTGCTGGAGTGTTGCGACCATAAGACCCTCCATGCGGAATAATGCCTTTCCCTCACCACCAGCATCCGATGAGGTCCTGGCGTTTATCAGGTCGGTAATACAGGAATCAATATCGTTATAGAGTTCCTGAGTTGATTGTCTTAATTTAGCAAGTTCCATATCTTTTTTGAAGGTCTTCGTAAAGTTCTTTAATACATCGTTTGCATTCGCCGCATTCTCTCAGTGCCTTCATCTGCTCCTCGGTTGGTTTCCAAGGACGGAGGGATTTGAGGAAAGGACATAGTACATTCTTGATTTCTTCACGCAATCTTGTGGTTCTTTCTTCACAAATTGAGCAATCGTCTCCGATATAATCATCAAGCATCCACAATAAATCATCTATTCTTTCTAACTTTTCTTCATCATCCTCGCTCCACCGCTCCGGACGAAGATTAAATCTTTCGGGGAGAGACGTGAGGAACTTCTTGTAATGTTCCCGGATTGATTTTACGTGGCCACTATCTTCAACTAAACGAACAACATCACGCAACTTTTCTTCGTCCTCCTCGCTCCACTCTTCTAATGGAATATTCACAGATTGATTCTCGGTGGGAATGGGTTCTCCATTTATTGTTGCCGTGAGCTTCTGCTTTTCAAGGTAGTCAATCCACTCTGATGGCCTTTTGGCTTGATGAAAATCTTCCCTCATAAAATGTCTATCAACAGACCATTGGATAAACTCAATCAATTCTTGCCTTATCCTCTCATCCTTGCTCTCATGATGTCTGATACTGGTCACGTCCACATCATATACACCGTCGCCAGGAACATGCACGATGCCGACGACAGTATCCGGAATTTCATCGTTAAACAGACGATAACCCCGAAATTCGCCGGTAATAATCTCACCGTTGAATGTCTTGGTAGCGGAAACTATTTCGCCTTTTTTGAATCTACGCTTATCCATTTCTCTTTTCCTTTAGTTCTCTTTTTAGTTCTTCCAGCTTCTTAAGTTCCCGGATATGGTTCGGGCCAAGGAACTCCTCCATAACCTCGGACCTGGTTATCAAAGTGGTAATCATATCCTCGCTCATAGCCAGAAGCTCAAACATCTCGTCACCGAAGTCGTCCCAATCAACTTCATGCGGGTAATTCTCTGACTCAGCAATCTTACTTTCAAAATATTTCAGACGCAGAATCAGCAACCGGCTAAGAATGACGGCACGATAGGAAATGCTGTCCGTTTCCTGGTACAGCTTCCATAGCTCATCCTTTGATTTTTCCTGGTCGTAGCGACTAACGTTTGCTACCTTCAAAATTTTAGGGAATATGTTACCCCATCTCCACCAACTCATAATTTTAACTTTTCTTATTGTATATGCAAATATCGTGCCAAACTCTATTCTTTACCTAAAAATTTTTTGAACCCTTGCCACTTATCTTTGTAAGTTCTTTCCGGTTTGTATGGAGCATTAACATTATTTTCCACAATAAATTTATGGTAGTGATTCCTTGACCGTATTCCGTTTATCTTATTCAACTCAACAACTTCATCATAAGATAAAAAGTGGTCGTGCTTATATTTTGCCGATGGAACATCTTTTCTTAAAAAATCACCCCATCCTTTCCAGGTTTTACGAAAAGAATATGCTTTTTGTGGCGCTAAAGGTAATATTCCGGTGTACTTATCTTTATTTTCCTGGTATTCTTTTTTGTATTCCGGATAAGACTTAACTTGTGGCATATGCTCTGCGATATATTTTTTCGCCTCTTCATAAGGTAGGTAGTTTTGAACTTTTCCTCCAACACCGCCACAATTTCCACCCTTAAGTTCATTAACCAGTTTGTTTGTCTTGGAGAGCTTTTCTATCCAGAATATTTCTCTTTCAGCCCAGTGATTTTCATCAGTCTCTTCAAGTAATTCTATTCCGATTTCATAACCGTTAGCATAAACTTTTCTAACCCAGTTACATTTGTGATTTCTTAACTTTCTTGTTAACGCATCGCATTTATGTTCATTCTTTCTTTGCCTAAGGCTTGATTTAGTTTGGCCAACATATCGTATTATATTGTTTTCGGTGGAATATAGGCCATAAATAAAATATTTCATAGCTAATCATTTTACTATAAATAGTATATTTAAGGAAAATGTCCCACCGAAAACCTGAAAACATTACTTGTTTTTACTTATTATTTTGTCAACCAATCCATAAGCCACCGATTCTTCTGCATTAAACCAATTATCTCTATCAGCATCTTTCCAAATCTGGTCTAGACTCTTCCCTGTATTTTCTGAAAGAATCCGATAAAGAGTATCTTGAATCCTTCCGGCGTGTTTAACAGCGATTTCCATGTCACTGAATTGGCCGGTAGAATGTCCGGACACTTGATGTATCATAACCTCACCGTTGGGGAGGATGAAACGCTTACCCTTCGCTCCGGACGATACAAGGATTGAACCCATGGAGGCGCACATACCCATGCAGTAGGTGGAAACATCCGGGTCAATGAAATTCATGACATCATAGATTGCAAGGCCATCAATGCAGCTACCGCCAGGAGAATTGATGAACATCTTGATATCCTCGTCCTTGTCAGTGATTGAATTGAGATAGAGGAGCTGGGCGTTGATGATATTTGCCACATCCTCGTTAATCTCACTGCCGAGGAAGATAATCTTGTCGTACATAAGTCTGCTGAACACTGACATAGGGGCACAGTTGAGTGTCCTCTCTTCAAGGATATAAGGCTCAATGATACCGTTTCTGTAGTTGTACTTGCTGTAACCGTCAATCTTGTTCGTGCTGATGCCCTGCGACATAGCGAATTTTTCAAAATCTGTAATCATAATCTGTTGTTTATTAAGGATTTAAAAGTATTTCTTCATTATTATCAACTGCATCCAGGTCTGCGATGCTGTATTTGTAAAAGCTTGTTGTTTTGTTCGGGGTGTCAACGAATCCAAAGTCACCCGTTTCCGCATTATAGAGAACGAAGCCGTGACCGGAGACCGATTCGCCATAGTTCTTCTGCTTGAGGCTGGAACAATAGACAATGTTCGTTCCGTTTCCCGGGATTACCTGTCTCTTATGGATGTGTCCTGCGATAACGAAGTCCGTTCCGTCAAACAGGCTCACGTTCAACGCATTCTCGGAGACCATGTTATTGTTCGTTGTCGCCCCGTTGATTTCGCCGTGGATAAGACCGATATATTTCACACTCTTGTCTGGGTTTGTTTCCTTATCCGGTTCAAACGCTGGCTTCTCAAACGAAGAGAACGTTGAATAGAGGCACCACACAATGTTATCGTCCTTTACGAACCCCGACTTGTACCCCAACTCCATATCAAGGTATCTGGTCTGCTTGAAAGAAGACATCTCAAAAATGGGGGTGATACTGTCTATCTTTGAGAGGTTCTGGAGATTGAGGTCATGGTTTCCGGCGATTACGATTGTGGGGCATATCTTGTCAAGTTCCTGCAAGAATTCGTGACCGGCAAGCAATCCCTCGTTCGTGATATCAAGTTTCATATCAAAGAGGTCCCCACCGACCACTATCCTGACATACTCCGGACCGCCAGCCTCCTTTACAATCTTCCTGGCCTGGTCATAGAATGTCTCGGCCACGCCTTTCAATTCGTTCAGGCCCTTTGCGTTAGGGATGTGGATGTCAGCTATTCCTATTATCTTTTTTATCATCGTCTATTAATTTTTCTACTTCTCTTATGACACTTTCTGCAGCATGTTCAAAAACCATCTGTTCCATGCCGAACTTAACGTCAAATAACGTATGAAAATTCAATTCAATTCTTGCCTTATATGGCTTCGCATTTGGCCCATATTTGAAATAGGATAACATTAACGCACATCTTTTCCAGTCAAACTCATATTCCAGGAGATAATTTTTACCGTTTTCCTTGCTATGGTAATCTAACCTGTACAGTGACATCCCGTACGCTTTTGTCTCAAGAGGGTCATTCTGTATTACATCACAGCCAAACAATTTTCCTCCATTCCAGAAAAGCCTGTCAATGTCATAGACTTTATTTTCTTCAATAGCCTCCCTTATTATCCTATTTTTTGCGACACGCCTAATGTGCTTTTTGGGCTGTTGGTCCGTATCTTCTTCGTCTTCCTGGCCCCAGTAATCATCTAACTCTTCGCTCAAATCGTCTTCTTTGTGCCATCCGTTAGCATCCCATCGTTCTTGCCAACTCAATTCCTGCTTCCACTTTTTTATCCAATCTTCCATGAAATCACCTACTGTCTCCATAGTTAAACCAATAACTCTATCTCACTGAATTCCTTGACATGCCTGAACGCCTTAATCATCCCTTCCTTGCCCTCGGCCTCGTATATCTCGCCGAAGTCCTTGTAGGGTATCTCATCCGTTCCAAGTCTCAGATATCTTATTTTTCCTCGTAACCTGCCGATATTCAACAAGTTATATAGTCTCTTCGTTTCTTTCAGCTCCGTATCTCCGTCAAGGCAGATTACTATGTTCGCCCTGGCCTTATCGTACAACTCCTGGAATATCTTCGTACTTTTTGACAGTGACTTTCCGAGTAATGCTATTGAATTCGGATAGTAAAGACAGTCAATAGCCCCCTCACACAGATAGATTGTGGCATCCCATTGGATTAGGCTCTCCTGGAACACGATTTCGTTCTTGTCGTTCTTTGAGTTCCAGTATTTCATCCTCTTCTCGTTTCCCGTGAAGTCTCGCCCGACCCAATAGTTAAGGTCTCCGGCACTATCGTATGAAGGAATGATGATTCGGTTCCTGAGATTGTACTTGTCCTCATCCCAGGTCGTATATCCTATGTTGTGGAGGTCTATAATGTCCTGCGTGATGTGACGCTTTTCAAGGTATTCAACAAGCTTCTTCTTCCGGCAGGTCTTCAAGTCTATCTTCGTGAAAGTGTCCGGGAGCTTGATATAGTCGTTCATGTAGGCATTCTCAGCCATATCTTTGAACAGACCGATATTATAGTATTTGCTCTCTTTGATGTCCTTTACGGCGGCATAGTAGTCCTTCAACTGCTCCGTACCACCATAATCCTTGACCACTCTTGAAATCGGGCCGGAATAGCCACATTTCCAACAGTGACAGCGACCGAGTGACAGGGATATTTCAAGGTTTGTCTTTCCGTCAGGCACACCACCGTTTTCCTCGGCACACTCCGGGCAGTTGAACTGATATTGGGATGTGCCGTTGTCAAAGAAACCTTGTTTACTTTCTCCAAGGAAACCTGTCAGTATGTTGTAAATCCTGTCAAACATATACACTACTATAATACAAACAATTCTTGGAAAAAACAAAACGAGCCACACTTTCGTGCAGCTCGTCATTTGATATGTGTCAATTATTAGTATTCTCCGCAGTTACCGTCGTCGTAGGTCCTAAACCCTTCTGTCTCGGTCATCTGGAAGGTCTTATAGAGCTTTCTGCCACCGATACGAACAGATACACCCATTTCAAGGAATACAACCTGGAACTTGTTGTCAACCCTCTTCTCAATCTCATAATAGCCGGTATAACCATCCGGATAGGTAAGACCTGGCATCTCCTTGTTCTCGTCGTGGATGATGTATCTCGTCCTGCCGGGAGTCATAGCGTCTTTCACTTCCTGGGTAAAATCAGCCAGTTCAAGTAATTCTTTAGCTGGCATAAGCTGGCCTGACCTTTCAAAAATCATCTGGGGGCCATAGAAATATGACCACCTTCCGTCATCTTCCCTGACAGTATAATAAGTATTCGGGCTCGTATTATTCCCAAGGGCCTCATACTGTACCCTGGTTCCTCTCCAAAATGAAACTTTATTGTTTGTTAAAGCCATGATTATCAAATGATTACAAAATTATTCTATTCCAGCGTCTTTCCAAGCCTCAAAATCTGGGTCCGTCATTTCAGCACCATCTTCCCAATAAATGGTTCCGCCTCCCTGTGCGCCCGGTTTCGGGAACCAGCCAGGAGTTGCAGACATATCATAAGTCTGGGTTGCTTCATCATACGGGTGATAATACCAATAGTCAACAGGTTTGTTATCTGTATCAGTATTAAGCACCGTAACGACCATGCCAAGCTTAAGCTCATTCCTGTTGGTAAACTTTGCTTCAAGTTCAGCAAAGGTGTTGAGCGGCTGCATCTTATTGTCAAGATACCCCTTACCGGTGTACTTGAGCTGCTTTGTCATATTAGTTACGCTTGCATCTGCCATAAGTCTATATGTATTACTTCTTTATCTTCAAAATATAAGGTAATTCATAGTCCTCACACGGGTCTGGCTCAATTGAATAAGGACACTGAGCGCCAGCGAAGTCCCTTCTCATCCACTTGTTGAAGGTTGAATCATTGATAGTAACAGGAGTACCTTCCGTCCAGTGGTCAGTATCAACTGTGAAGTCTTCCTTGATTTCAATAATCTTCTCTTGTGTCAGAATTACAAAGTCATATGAATGCTGAGCGAAATACTGCTCTTCCTCAGATTCAGGCATCCAGTGGTCTACTGTTGAACAGATGGCATAGAAGATGGCCTCGGCGGTGTCTTCCCCGTTGAAGCTGATTTCGTCATAAGAACCGATATAATCAAATCCCTGTCCCTTGTTCTGAATTATGTTAAGGTAATCAGAAGCAATGAGGTTGTCTGTCTTCGTGCAGAGAATTGAGATGACATAAGTCTTGCCAGCCACATCACCTTCAAATGTTGACGAGTACTCATACTTCTTATCCTTTGTGGTATCCTTTGCATCACTACCATCTTCCTTGAAGCCGAGCTTTACGCTGATGATTTCGTAAGGTGCGTCGGAAGAAATCGTGGACACATCAAATGTTCCGGTATCTGAACCCTTAGGAACAGATGTCGTAAAGGTATATTCCTCAAAGTCACTATCCTTGAAGGTTACGGTTACATAAAGCAAGCTAGCAACCGGGTCGTCAAAGACAATTGAGAATTCCATATTATCATCAATGACAGCGGCACCGACATTGTCCTGTATGGAACTTCCACCACCACCGCCACATTCGCCACAGTCCTGGATAGACTTGACGGTAACTGCTGTGGAGTTCTTGTATTCTTCGGGCGAAAGGTTGCAAAGGTCAAGAAGCTGTGCGCCCCACTGCCATCTTTCCTCAACCCTGTTATCGGCCTCCCATGTCCCGGGTGTTTTAAGACTCACCAGGCTCTCTCTTGGGTCTCCTAAATCCATAATCTATTTTATTTTATCCTATTATTCGTTTCAAGTGCCTTGACACTTTTATTACATAAATAGTCACAATAACGGAAATATACCGGATAAGGAAACACAAAACCAGGCCATAAAGACCTGGTTTCAAGTGTTACTGGATGTGCCCTTCCATCTCAAAAACGTACGGGCCATAGGACGAGTAATATTCCTCGCCAAGTAGCGAGATACAGCGTAGCTTCGTGTCTTTCTTGTACACCTTTGTCAGCGTATGACTGGACGAATGGATGTGCCCGTACAGACATAGCTTCGGCTCGGCCCGCTTAACAGCTTTTGCCAAGACCTTATTACCAGCATCTTCGCCAGCCCAGGGTCCGAGGGTAATCTTTCCATGACCCTGGATTGCCGGAGCATCATGGGTCAGAAGAATGTCAAGCCCTTCTGGAATGTTGCTGTACAGCTGAGTCAGTTTCTCGTCACTACGCATGAACGCCCAGCTTCCAAAAATATCACACCACGGGGTTCCATAAATTTTCAGACTCTCAACCTGCCCAACCTCATTCACCTTTTCAAAGATATACTCATCATCCTCAAGATAGACAAGCCGTCCACCACATGGTTTCAAGATGTCCGTATAGATAGACGAATAATCTCCCTTGTTCGGATTTGGTTCGCTCTCAAGATAGAAGTCGTGGTTTCCTCCGATGAATACCACCCGGCTGAACTGGTCTGCAAACGGTAGCGACCTTACCCACGCAACAAACGTCGTGGACAGCCAGTTCCGCTGATATGCATTATAATGGTCATGGGCCGGGCACACGTCACCGCCGATAAGCATCAAGTCAAATGGCTCGGTGATTAGCGGCAACTGTCCGTGCGGGTCACTGAATGCAATTACTTTAATCATATTTACTATTCGTCAATTTCACCACCAAAGCCACAACACCTTTCGGTAGGGGCTTGGTATTCTTTATTTCCTTCAAGTTGGGTTTCATAACACTTGATAATCCACCCTTCCCATTTTGCATCAAGGGGCGTATCTTCATCAAGCGTATGTCTGCATCCGTCAATCCTGTCCTGGATGTCGGATATCATTGCAAGCAAAACTCCTTTACTGTGTTTCATAATCTTATTCTCCTAACGTTTTTTCAATATTCTTCATCTTCACGTAGTGGTTCAATGACACCACAAGCGGAACGGTATTGACTCCACCCCCGGTTGTCTTGTAAGAATAGGTGTCAATCATCACATAGGGACCCCTGACCTTCTTGCCATTATAAACGGGCCCTTCCTCCGGCAAGATGCTCACAGCAATTACACTTGGCCCGAAACTTTCCTCACCGACGGCAAGGAAAAAGGTCGGTTCCTCTATGTCCATTACATGATAGTTCCTTACAATTGTATACCAGCCTTCCTTGAATTCTGGACTATGGCCAATTCTTATCAGCTGCTTTTGTGTTGAGCAACTGATAAGAACCAGACCAATTATGAAAAATAAGAATCTTTTCATTTTATTTCTTTTCGTACCTGAAGTTCATTACGGCATCAGCAAGGTCTTCACCGTCAGGGCAGAATTTCCTCAGCATTGAAGCAACAAGACCTGCAGACATTCCGCTGTGCCCCTGGTTCATAAATGCGTCATATGCCTTCCGGAGCCTCTTGTCATAGGACAAACTTTCGTCACGCATAATCTTGCACAGGTCAATGGTGCAATCAAGCTCCATTCCGTGATAGAGGTCTCCAAGACGGATAGGGACAATCTTATCCCAATATTCGTACTGGTCTTCAAGAATCACCCCACGAGCTTTATCACAATAGCCAGGAACAAGGTTCGGAATACTATCCTTATGCTCTTTTTCCTTACGTTCGTACTCGTCACGCCAATCCTGCATTTCCTTTTCGTACTCAGCCTTTGTTTGACCCATGATTTTAACATAGGCATCGTCAAGGGTGTCAGTGGAACGGATTTCATGGCCGTTAAATATACCAAAACAGGTATCTTCACATTCTGCACTCTCATTAAGGAGTTTCTTCCAAGCCTGGTCAATGGTCAGACCCCCGCCAAAATAGATTTCTTTCATTTCTTTCAAATTTAAAGTTCGTATGTACAGGCCCAGTCATATTTCTGAGCATCTTCATCAAAATGGACAAACAGACCGATTTCCTTTCCGTCAACAGTAATTGGACCGGCATCGTCAGTGTTCCAAACAAGAACCGAATCATCAAGTCTGGTAGCATCCTCCCACGCACCGAGCTTTTCCACCTCATTGTAGAAGTCTTCCCCTTTATAGATAAAACCGTTCTTGATTTTTTCAATCACCCCGGTTATTTCTTCCGGGGTGAGTTTGCACCATTGTAGCGCACCGTAGATTGACGCACTCATGGTTTAGGCGGCTATTGTTGCGGGAATGTACTTCTCAGCAAGGGCCCACAGCCTCTGGTTGTAGTCGGCATCCTTCTTGATGGAGGAAATGGGGCGCTGCTTGCGAGACTTTCCACTCTTGGTAGTTGCAGAGAAACCGCCCTTAATCATCTTCTCCTGGAGGACATTGAAGACCTGCCAGAGGGTGTTTCCTTCGTCTTCCTTTCTGGTAGGATAGAGCAGGTCGGTAATCGTTTCCTCGTCAACCTGGGCCTTGGTCTTCTCGGCAATGCCCTTACGAATCTTGTAGGTCTCAATGGCCATCTCTCGCTTCTGTTCCTCGGTCAGTTCGGTCTTAATCATGGTATCACGCTTGTTGATGATACCAGGGACAGTCTCAACGACCTTCATGACAAGCTTCTGAAGCTCTTCAAAGGTGTAGTTGATATGACGGATGGAGAACGCGGAGAACTCGGCATCACAAACCACAAGACCGTTGGAGCAGATGCAGCGGTACAGACCCATCATGAACTTGAAGGAATTGAAGCCGTCGTGGCTGTTCTGTAGGATGATGCGGACATAAGCCTCAGTTCCACCCTTCGGGTCAGGGATAGTCACATCATCGTTCTGGAGGGCGACCATGTGGAAGGAACGAATGCCCTTGGAACCCTTCTTGGCCCGGCACTGCTTCGCTTCAACCGGATACCAGCCAAACTTTGCGAGGTCGTTGAGAACATCCTCAGTATTGGCGACCGTGTACTTTCCGGAAACATCGGGATTGGTGGGAGTGCGCTTGGAAACATAAGGACAGGCTTCCTTAACCTGGTCCATGGTCATACGCTTCATCGTCTTGGAAAGGGAAATCATTGTACTCATAATATCTTTCTTTAAATTTTCTGTTATGACTATACTATTACAAAAATCGTGCCAAACTTTTATTCTCCGAGCCAAATTTTCAGGTCCGGGATGTTTTCTATGCAATCAAGGGTATCGTCATGGTAGGCCCAGATGGATTTCACGGTATTCTTAATCTCATCAACTGTGTAGTCAACAAGACGCATCGGGGTTTGGCCGACGTGTATCATGTGGGTTAACGATGTCTTCTCTATTTTTCTATTAAGGCTGACCGAGAAGCCGGATTTGGACAGCAGCAGTTCAATCTCTTCCTTGTGCATAATTGTGTGGTGTCTATCTATATAATATAATACAAAAACCGTGCCAAAAACAAAAAAATGCCACAAAATTGTAACATTTTTGTGCCCGATACAGGAGTCGAACCCGCCGAAATCTGTTTTAGGGACAGTTACCCCTCCGCGAGGCAAATCGGGCATTTATAAAGGGAGGAACTATGTCCTCCCAATCCATATTACTCACTACTTTTTTGTAGACTCTTCTTGTCTTCCTCATATTGAGCTCTCGCCTGGGCCATAATCTCATCATCGTCATATTGACCTTCAAGCTGCGGATTCTCTTGCTTCAGGAGTTTGATTCTGATTCCGTTGTCAAACATCTCGCCGAAAAGCGAATCCTGGGGCTCAAAATAAGAGTTCTCGTCTTCAAGCGCACACTCTTGTTTATAATATACAAGTAGTGCTGCTTTGAACTTCTCCAACGGCAACTCACCAAACATCTGGTTTTTTGGTTTTTCTTCCGTCTTCTTGGGCTTCTTCTTACACCCCTTTCTTAGAAACCATCCCATATTATTCAATTGGTTTTAATGTCTGAAACATTAGCCCCGTATTCTCTTCTAACGCTATCGCCGTAACAGTGCCGTTAAGGTCGGATTCCTTGAAAGCAGAATATCTGATTCCCCGTTCGTCCAGCATTTTCATCCACTTTTCCGTATCTGCATAGAGATAGATGAGAAAGTTGTTGTTCCAGGTCTGGTTCGGATTGTCAAGCAACCATTGTGCTACTGCGTGACCAGCCTGTACACAGCCATATACCGGGCTGAGCCTCTTATTCACTAACACATACAACCTCTTCATAGTTTTCCACGGAGACCGTCTTATATTCTCCTCCCCACACATCCTTTCGTGTCTCATAATTCTTGAATTCGTATCCATAATTCTGAAGTAAGCTGTTGATTTGGCTCAGATGCTCACAAAGAGGATGCTTTCCATTCAGTTCTTCGCGTGTGGTGTAATGTTGTCCATGTATTCCGTTAGGATAAGCCCAATACATTCCTCTGTCATAGATGAGTGGCTTGGCATTGCTCTCGGTAATATCAAACCCCTTTCCACGAAGTAAATTGTAAGCGGCATACATAATTCTGAGTCTTTCCTTTATGTCTCTAACCGCTTCTGTTGCCTTCCACGCTGGCATTGTCCTCTCGCCGGTAAAATACACGGTCTTTCTCTGAGGCTTGGTTGATTTCTGTTCTTTTTCAAGTTCGGCAATATCGTTACGCATAGCCGAGATAGCGTTTTTAAGATTTGTATCCATAATGTTGTTGTTTTTTTTTTGCTTATGTTTTTTCGGCAGCTATTAGTTTATTCCGGCTAGCCGCCATTAGTTTTTGCCGGTAAAGTGTTAAAAAACAACAACTTACGGAGGGGCATTAATTAAAACCTAGTGTGTCATATCTATATCGTTTTATTGTTCACTACTATTATACTAAAAAAACTGTTGAAAAACAAGTCTTTGAATGAAAAATTTAATCTTTTTCTTCGTTCAGTAGTATTTCGCGGACTTCATCAAGGACCTTTCCGAGTAGGTTAAGTCCGTTCCAGTTCTTTTCGTCGGCAATCTTCGGGTCTTTCCAGTCAACCTTAACGCCCCAGATGCCATCAACGGGGCTTCCTTCAACAAAGTGCTTATTCTTAAAATCCGGGTCAAGAAGGAACTTCTGGAGTTCTGGGTTCTGTTCAAATTTTTTAGTGACAGCGCACTTCATCATGAACTCCCTGATTTCATTCCAGGCATCATCATTATAGTCTTTGACCTGTCTTCCGAGCGCCTTAGCTTCTTTCGGGGTTTGTGCAGCAGCTATTTTGCCTGCAGTCTCACTGTCTCCGAAAAATACCGCCTTGAACCACATGAAGAGTTGTTCGCTTGACTTGAACTCAATATTCCAGTGCTTTATCTTGCACGGATAGAAATTGGAGAAAACACTTCCCCAGAATGTCACATATTTGTCAGTGACATTCACCTCGTTCATTAATTGTTCTTTCGTATATTCTTTCATAGTACTATAATAATACAAAAAAATCTCCAAAATCACAAGGATTTTGGAGATAAACTATGCAAGAAAGCATAGCGAGGTAGTGCCAAAGATAGGAATTGAACCTATGTAACAACGGTGTTCTGATTGAACCAGCCCGGTACGCAAGGGATTTCCACCCAAATCTCCGTTGCCGCTTCCCATGAAGTTGCAGATAGCCAGCATACTGCGTTACTCTGGCATAAAAAATGATGGGGCTGCGCTCAACCCATCTGATAGGCAATCAAAGGACTCTGTATAGCCTACCCTTCGATTGGTGTTGCAGTTCTTACTTCGCCCTGTCCTTTCCGGGCTACCAATCCTCGTCGCAATTTTGTAGAATGTGTTGGAATCGAACCAACTTACTCCGGGTTCCTATTCCCGGCGACTCACGTGTCTTCACCGCTTAATGGCTGCTTCCTACTATTAAGGCCTATTTCATCGGTACGTCATCAGTTCGGCGTTCAGTCTGCTCCAACCGTCCCACATTCCAAGTCAAAAGCGTCCAATTGACTTAAAGTTATCCTATGTGTTCAGATAGCCTTGTGCCAAAGATAGGAATTGAACCTATGTAACAACGGCGTTCTAATTGAACCAGCCCGGTACGCAAGGGACTTTAACCCAAATCTCCGTTGCCGCTTCCCATGAAGTTGCAGATAGCCAACATACTGCGTTACTCTGGCATTATTTTGAGCCGAGAGCCGGATTCGAACCGGCGAGTGCATAAGCATCCTGATTACAAGTCAGGCGGAGTCAGCCACTGTCCCATCTCGGCATAAAACAGACTTTCAGTTATACGTATTCTGCCCGTCTGTTAGGGGCCCACGCATGGGTTCGTACGTTTCCCGGCTTGCCCATGAACCGTCGTAGCATATACCAGGCTTCTGCTACGCTTTTACCGCTTGTCCTGGTCGTAAAAACCAATTGTATCCCAGTGCCCTTATTGCCGCCTTACTCCCTGGATGGTTGGATTTTGAAGCCTTGCAAGCAGATAATAACTGACTACTTCTTGTTTTTTAACGACGTGCCATTTCGTCTCCAAGCCCATACCTGTATATCTTCAAAACGTGCTGCCTATACGGGACTTACGCCTACCTGGGGTACATTATAAATTGAAATCTGGCCAGTAATCACTCTGTCGGTCTTTTAGTGGTCTTGCCGACTTTCCCCTCCGTTTAGTCTGACTAGGACTTAGGATACTTTGATGCAAGTCAATAAGCACAAAGTGATATTTCAATCTATAAACGAACCGGGGAGGATAACTTTCATTTGCAACCCGGCTCTTAACCCGCCAACCGTTTTACTACAATTGTGTAAATCTAATATACTTCTTTTTTTACAAAAAACCAACTATTCCTGTTGTTTTTCTGCTTCTTTCTCCTTGTTTAGCCACATCTTGTACTCCTTTGCCAGCCAGATGATAGACCAGAGGCAGAATGCAAAGCCGAGAGCCATTCCGATTCCATATACAAGCGTGAGGATGCCGAACGGATAGGTAGCGAGGGTATAAATGGAAGCGAAGAGCGCGATGAGCCCGAATATTCCAAGGAAAATCATAAGGGCCCAGTACTTAGCCTTATCACCCTTTGAAAGTTTTGTTTGTGCCATTTCTTGTTACGTTTATTTCTTTATTTTATAGATAAATACGCTTTAAAGTGCGAAAAATCAAGGTTCAAGGTTTACTGTCTGATAATTTCGTAGTCGCATTTAGCTTTTGTCAATCGTGCTTCAAGGACCGCCGGGATGTTTGGTTCTATACCGAGTTCCTTACATCTATCGTATGCCTCGGTTCCTTCCTGGATTTCCTCGTCAAGCTGGACAAGGATACACTGGAGATTCTTCTTGTCTTCCTTGTTCGCCTCTTCCGCAGCCTGACAGAAACTGCCACTTCCAGCAAAAAAGTCCATGACGATACCCTCTTTTATCCCAGTAATTCTCAACAGATACTTAAGCATATTGACCGGTTTCGGAGTATCAAAGATTCCGTCAAGGCCGAGCCGCTTCATGTCCTCGTTTCCCTGTCTTGAATAGAAGTCCAGGATTGAAGGGGCGCTGTCCTCCGCTTCTGACAGATAGTGAATGGCATAAGGTCTCCCGTCCCTGAAAATCAATCTGTCAGCGTTATACAGCTCAATGAACTTTGCATCACTTGACCAGCCTCTCGTAGGCAACGGGTCAAGATGGAGCCCAATCTCCGGAATGTCAACGGTTCTCGGCTTGCCCGGTGTAGAAAGGTCGGTGGCAAAGAACGGCTCGCCAGCATAGTTGATGTAATTGTAGTTACGAAGCCATGACAGGTCCCTCTTCCCCATTTCTTCCTTTATGTAATCGTTCAGATAGACCCGGTACAACTTTATCTGCTGGTCAATGGTTCCGGGCCCTTGCAGGGTGTTGCTTGCCATTTCCCTGACTTTGTTGATAATGCCTCTTCCCTCCGGCGTGCTGATTCTCTTCACCTTGAATTCCGGGCACTTCTTCTTGTTCTTCGCATAGGCCAGGATATACTCATGTACGGTGTTGATATGCTTGCT
>JAEEGL014735582.1_pt1 | contig 38561 bp, 34 predicted proteins | sample 9134231 | NCBI WGS metagenome assembly JAEEGL01 (sample SAMN16246548, study PRJNA631951) | gut metagenome | biome: gut microbiome; feature: rumen; material: fiber-attached | host: Bos | place: Iran: Karaj | collected 2018-10 | reverse complement strand
CTTCTTACTAATTCTCTTGCTTTTCTTGCCGCTTCTCTTGCTCTTGATGCACTAATACATTTTTCTAGTATAGCTTTTGCAATTGGAGGATTTTCTTCTAAAAATGATGCTAAAGTTTCATTCATTACAGATTGAACAATACCTGTTACTTCACTATTTCCTAATTTTGTTTTAGTTTGTCCTTCAAATTGTGGTTCTTTTACTTTTACAGAAATAACAGCTGTAATACCTTCTCTTATGTCTTCACCTTGAAGATTTCCATCTTTTTCTTTTAAGATATTATGATTTTTTGCATAATCATTAAATACCTTTGTAAGTGAACGTTTAAATCCTTCTAGATGTGTTCCTCCTTCAATTGTATTAATATTATTAACAAATGAATAAATATTTTCATTATATGCAGTGGTATATTGTATTGCTATTTCTACTGGAAATTCTCCACCTTTTTCTATATATATAGGTGTTTGATTAATTTTTTCTTTATTTCTATTTAAATATTCTACAAAAGATATTAATCCACCCTCAAAATGGAATGTTGAAGATTTTGGTATTTCTTCTCTTAAATCTTCAATTGATATTTTTAAACCTTTTGTTAAAAATGCCATTTCTCTAAAACGATTTTCTAATACTTCAAAATCATATTGTAATGTTTCAAAAATTTGATCATCAGCTAAAAATCTAACCTTTGTTCCTGTCTTATCTGAATCACCTATTTTTTGAAGTGGCATTGTTGTTTTTCCTCTTTCAAATTTCATTTGATAGATTCCACCATCTCTTTGAATTGTAACTTCAACCCATTCAGATAAAGCATTAACAACAGAAGCACCTACACCATGTAGACCTCCAGATACTTTATATCCACTATCTCCACCAAATTTTCCACCTGCATGAAGTACAGTATATACAGTTTCAGCTGCTGAAATACCTGTTTTTGCATGTTTTCCAACAGGAATACCTCTACCATCATCTTCTACACATATAATATTACCTGGCTCTATAGCTACTTTGATGTGTGTACAATAACCAGCTAGTGCTTCATCAACACTATTATCTACAATTTCATATACTAAATGATGTAATCCTCTAATTGATACACTTCCTATATACATACCTGGTCTTTTTCTAACAGCCTCTAATCCTTCTAATACTTGAATTTGATCTGCCCCATATTCATGTTCGTATTTGTTCATAATTTCCTCCTAAAATTTGTTTACTCTACTTGCAATAGTTGATGATAATATATTCGAAATATATGCTATATTTTCATTATTTTTAGATACTAAAACCAAAGTTTTGGGTTTTCCAGCTGAAATATCTATTGTTTTATTTACCATATTTTTTAATATATAATCATAACTTTTACTTTTCTTTAATGTCTCTATATTAAAAATACCTATTAATTCATTATTATTTAATACACATTCTTTTCCAATATGTAGATACATAATATCACAAATCCTTTATTTATTCAAAATTATTTTATTTTTCCATTTGAAACATTATAGAATTTTGCATTTAATTTATTAAAAAATTCTTTATCTGTACACGTAATTATTATTTGATTATTATCAATATTTTTTAATAAATTTAATCTTCTTTCATTATCTAATTCAGACATAAAATCATCTAATAGTAAAACAGGATATTCCCCTACTTCTTCATAAATAATTTGTAATTCTGATATTTTTAGAGATAATATTGCTGTTCTATGTTGTCCTTGAGAACCATAAGAACTAATTAAATTATCATTTATTTTAATAAAAAAATCATCTCTATGTATTCCAAAAGTTGTATAACATTTTTGTATATCTATTTTTCTTGTTTTTCTTAATTCTTCTAAATATTGTTTTTTACTATCACAATTAAAACTATATGAAATTTCAATTTTTTCATCATTATTTGTAATATTTGAATGAATATCACAAATTTTATTTGATATTTTTTCTATGAATTCTTTTCTATATAAAAAGATTTTCATTCCTAATTCAGCAAGTTTAGAATCCCATATATCTAGCATATCTTCTGGTTTATTATCATATTTTATTTGTTTTAAATAAATATTTCTTTGATTCATAGTTTTTAAATATTCACTTAAATCAAACATATATAAAGGTCTTAATTGACTAATCATAATGTTTAAGAATTTTCTTCTTTCTGAAGGTGAACCTTTTAAAATATTAATATCATCTGGTGTAAATAGTACAACATATATTTTTCCTAAAATTTCACTAAGCCTTTTTAATTTAATATCATTATATTTTACTATTTTTTTATCTGATATTTCTAAATTAATTTTTCCTTCTCTATCACTATTTTCAAACTCAACTTCAATATTTGAACTATTTTCTCCTATTTTAATCAATTCACTATCTTTATTTGTTCTAAAAGATTTACCTATGCTACTCACAAATATTGCTTCTATTATATTTGTTTTGCCTTGTGCATTATCTCCATAAAAAATATTAATTCCTTTATCTAAAGATATATTAAGTTCATCATAATTTCTAAAATTATTTAATTTAATATTTTTTATTCTCATATATCATTATTCCTTTAATCTAATTGGAAGTATCATATAAATGTAATCCCCATTATCTTCTACAGATTTTATTATTGCTGGAGAAATGCTTGTACCAAACTCTAAAAATACTTCTTGATCTTCTATAGATTTTAATGCATCTAGAAAATATTTTGGATTAAATCCTATTTCTAGGTTCTTTCCTTCTGTTGTTAAATATATTTCCTCTTTAGCATCACCTGTTTGATTTGTACAAGATATAATTAATTTTCCAATGTCAACTGATAATTTAACAGGATATTTCTTTTCTTTTTCAATACTAGATGCTGATATTAAACTAATTCTTTCAAAACAATTTTGAAGATTTTCTCTATCAACTCTTATTCTTGTCTCCCAAGAAGTTGGTATTGAATTTCTATAATTTAAGAATTCTCCATCTAATAATCTTGTAACTATTTTACAATTACTCATTTCAAATAAAGCTTGATTTTTAGCTATTCCTATTTTTATAGTATCAAAAGAATCTGTTAATATTTTATTTACTTCATTTAATGTTTTTCCTGGTATTACTGCACTAAAATTACTAGTTTTTTCACTTAAAAACATACTTTTCCAAGCTAACCTAAATCCATCAACTGCAACTACATTTAATTTGTTATCATTAACTTCAAATACACAACCTGTAAATATTGGCCTATTTTCTTCTAAACTAACTGCGAAAATTGTTTTTCTAATCATATTTTTTAATGCATTTTGTTCTACTTCAATTGAATTATCTACATTTATTAGTGGTAATTCTGGAAATTCTTCTGGTTTCATTGTAGCTAACTTATATAAAGAACCTTCACATTCAATTACTAAAAGATTCTTACTATCAACACTTATTTTTATATCTGTATTAGGTAATCTTCTTATAATTTCACTAAACATCACTGCATTTACAACTGTTGCACCATTTTCTTCTACATTACATTCCATTATATATTCAATTCCTATTTCTAAATCATAAGTTGTTAATTTTAAACTATTGTCATTTGTTTGAATTAAGATACCTTCTAGTATAGGCATTGTAGTTTTAGTTGATACACCTTTTACTACGGAATTAATACCTTTAATTAATTTTTCTTTTTCACAAACAATTTTCATTTTTTTCGATTCTCTCCTTTATTTTTATATAATATAAATAATATTAGTAGTAATAGTAGTAGGTCATGTGGAAAGTGTGGAAAATCTATTTTATATTACAGTCGCGTAAGATTAATAATGTTTATAATTCTGTTAATAAAAATATCTTTTATACACACCCTATTTAATAAATTGTGAATAAAAATGATATAAACAAAACATTTACATGTTATACACACTAAATATGTGTGTAACCAATGAACTGGTTCCGTAAGAATATATTTACTATTTTTTTGAAATTTTTGTTTTTGCAAACGGATTTTTTTATTAAACTTATAAATCACTTTTTATATAAACTTAAATTTAAGATGTTAAACTTTTTTTCACATTATCCACAATTAATTTTGTGTTTGGATTTGATTTCATTTCTTTATCTATTTTTTTATAAGCATGCATTACAGTTGTATGGTCTCTTTTTCCAAACTCATCTCCTATTTTAGGAAATGATGAATTTGCAACTACTCTACACAAATACATTGCAATTTGTCTTGGAAATACAATGTCATTAGATTTTTTAGATGATTTTAAATCTTTTACATCAATTCCAAAATATTTAGCAACAACTTCTTGTATATATCCTACTGATATTACTTTTTCCTTTTTTGAAACCATATCATGAATTGAAGCTTCAGCCATCTCTTTTGTTATTGGTGTATTATATATAGAAGCATGTGCTACTATTTTAGTTAAAGCTCCTTCTAATTCTCTAATGTTTGAATCTATTCTTGTAGCTATATTTGCTAAAATATCATCATCTATAATTATATTATCTAAATCAGCTTTTTTTCTCAATATTGCTAAACGTGTTTCATAATCTGGTGCAGATATGTCAGCTATTAATCCCCATTCAAATCTAGATCTTAAACGTTCTTCTAATAATTGAATATCCTTTGGTGGTTTATCACTAGATATTACAATTTGTTTTCCACTTTCATGTAAAGAATTAAAAGTATGGAAAAATTCTTCTTGTGTTCCATCTTTTTTTGCAATAAACTGTATATCATCTATTAATAAAACATCTATATTTCTATATTTATTTCTAAATTTTTCATTAGTATTATCTTTAATAGCATTTACAAATTCATTAGTAAACTTTTCAGATGTTACATATAAGACTTTTGCACTTTTATTATTTTTTATTATTTCATTTCCAATAGCATGCATTAGGTGAGTTTTACCAAGACCAGCTCCACCATATAAAAATAATGGGTTATATGATGCACCTGGTGCTTCTGTAACAGCTAAAGCAGCTGCATGTGCTAATCTATTATTATTACCTACAACAAAAGAATCAAAAGTATATCTTGGATTTAAAGATGTATTTGTATATGCTTGTCTATTTTGTTGTGGATTTGGAGCAGGTAAAATGTCTTCTTCTCCCCCATTTTCATCTTTTTTTATAGCTACAAAAGATATATTATATGATTTATTTGTTAAATAAGCATATGCTTTTTGAATTATATCTGCATATTTTGTTTCAATATATTCTTTTATAAAAGTTGTTGGAACTGCAAAAACTATATTATTATCTTCAAAACTATAATAATATAAGTCTTTTATCCAAAGATCATATGAAAATCCAACCATTTCATTTCTTAGTAATTCCTTTACTTTTGTTAAAAGTTCTTCGTTTTCATCTTGCATTATGCTTTTCAGCTCCTTTAAAAAATATTAGGAAAACCTATTAACTTTGTTAAATATTTATCCACAGACTTATCCACATATGTTGATAAATACAAGAATTTTAAGATAATTTGTCCACTTTATATTATACTAAAATGACAAAAAAATAAAAATCAATTTCTTAAAAGCCTTATTTCCCTATATTACGATATAATATCAAAAATTAAATATATAGTCAATAAAAACAGAAAATAACTTTAAAAAATTTCAAAATGTATTGACAAATAGCTAAATAATAGTGTATAATCTTAACACTTATGAAGTAAAGAAAATAATAATGCAATTAACAATAATTGTTTAGATAAATTAGGAGGTGCAAAATGAAGAGAACATATCAACCAAAAAAGAGACAAAGACAGAAGGAGCATGGCTTTTTAAAGAGAATGAAAACAAGAGCAGGAAGAAAGGTTTTAAAAGCTAGAAGAAATAAAGGTAGAAAAAAATTATGTGCTTAATAAAGATAAAGGCTGCAATGTAGGGTAGCCTTTTTTCTTTAATAATTGAAATATATACAAAGCAAGAGTGATGATATATGAAAACTAAAATGTTAAAGAAAAACTATGAATTTAAGCAAGTTTTTGCAAAGAAAAACTATTATTATGGAAAATATTTAGAAATGTTTGTAATTGATAATAACAAAAACGAGAACTATCTAGGTATAGCAGTAAGTAAAAAATCTGCAAATAGCGTAAAAAGAAACAAAATAAAGAGATTAATAAGAGAAAATTACAGACAAATTGAATCAAATATAAAAACAGGAAAATCATATGTAATATTGTGGAAAAAATCTTCTAAAATAGAAGATATAGATTATTATAATATAAAGAATGATATTAAAATATTATTTAATAAAGCAAATTTATTTAAAGAGGAATAATGAAAAAAATATTAATAAGAATAATAGATTTTTATAAAAAAAATATTTCTGAATGGATAGGGCATAGGGGAGTACATTGTAAATACTATCCAACATGTTCTGAATATGCAAAACAGGCAATAGAAAAATATGGAGCTTTAAAAGGTAGTTTTTTAGCAGTAATAAGATTTTTTAAATGTAATCCATTTTCAAAAGGTGGATATGACCCATTAAAATAACGGAGGGATATAATGTTTGGAATATTTGCTTTTTTTGCCAATTTATTTGGTTATATATTAAATTTTATATATGAATTAGTTAAAAACTATGGATTGGCAATAATTATATTTAGTATAATTGTAAAATTAGTTTTATTACCAATGTCTATAAAACAACAGAAAACAATGAAAAAAACAACAAAAATACAGGCAAAATTAAAAGAGTTACAATTTAAATATAAAAACAATCCAGAAATGCTTAATAAAGAGACAATGGCTCTATATAAGAGTGAAAACATGAGTCCATTTAGTGGATGTTTTACTTCAATAATACAGCTAATATTGCTTTTATCAGTGTTTTTCTTAGTACAAAGTCCTTTAACATTTATGAGAAAAGTAGATACTACAATTGTTGAAGATTACAAAAACCAAATAACACAGTCTCAAGAAGAATCAGCAGGAATAAGATATCCTGAAATTAGAGTAATTAAAGATTATGGAAATGAAGATGAAAGAGTATATATTAATATGGAATTTTTAGGCTTAGATTTAAGCTTAGTTCCTGTATCAGACCTAACAGATTATAGAGCATTTGTTATACCTGCTTTATATGTGATTTCATCAGTTATTTCAATGAGATTAACAACAAATATTAAAAAGAAAAAGAAGAATGAAGATGGAACTGAATCAAATGAAATGGATGCAATAAATGAGGCAAATAAGAATATGGCATATATAATGCCTGTTATGTCAGTATCAATTTCATTAATTGCACCACTTGGTTTAGCTTTGTATTGGTTAGTTAATAATATTTTAAATATAACAGAAAGATTAATATTAAATAAAGTTTTGAAGACAGAGGGGGAGGAAGATGAGTAATTCTAAGGTTTTTGAAGGCAAAACAACAAATGAAGCAATTGAAGCAGGTCTTAAATACTTCAAAGCATCAAAAGATATGGTCAATATAAAGATTATTGAAGAAGAAAAAAGAAGTTTTTTTAGCATATTAACACCAAGAATTGTTAAAGTAGAAATGTCTTTAAAAGAAAAAGAAGCTAAAAAACAAGAAAAAAGAAGCATTGAAAAAAGAGAAAAAACATCAGATGAAGATAAAGAAAAAGCTAAAATAATAGTAAAAGAATTTATTGATGAATTTCTTAAAAAAGTATCAGCAAATGATGCTACATATACAATTAATATTGTTGATGAATATATGGAAATATCATTTGAAGGGAAGAGTATTAGTTATTTAATAGGTTATAGGGGAGAAGTATTAAATGAATTCCAAACCCTATTAAATGCTGTTTTAAGAAATAAATTAAGGACAGGCTTAAGAGTTATAGTAGATGTATGTGGATACAAGAAAGAAAGACAAAAAACTTTGGAAGAATTAGCAGAAAGAGTTGCAGGAAATGTAATAAAAACAGGAAAACAAGTTACTTTAGAGCCAATGAGACCATATGAAAGAAAAATAATTCATTCTAAGTTACAAGAAAATCCTAAAATTAAAACATATAGTATAGGAGAAGAACCACATAGAAGAATAGTAGTTTCATTAGAAAAGAATAATTAACAAAAGATTAGGCAAGGTCCTTTAATATACCTTGTCTAATTTTTTATATAAAAGAGGTAATAAAATGAGAACAATTGCAGCAATATCAACATCACCAGGAGTAGGTGGAATAGGAATTGTTAGAATAAGTGGAGAAAAAGCTTTTGATGTTATAGAAAAAATATTTGTACCAAAAAATCCTGAGGAAATTAAACCATATTCTATGAAATATGGACATATAATTGATCCAAAAACTAAAAAAACAATTGACGAAGTGTTAGTTTCATATTTTGTAGCACCAAAGAGTTATACAGCTGAAAATATGTGTGAAATTAATTCACATGGATCAATAGTGGTAATGAGAAGAATATTAGAATTATGTTTGGAAAATGGTGCAGAATTAGCTGAACCAGGTGAATTTACAAAAAAAGCATTTTTAAATGGAAGAATAGATTTATCACAAGCAGAAGCGGTTATAGAATTAATAAATTCAAAGACAGAAAAAGAAGCAGAAGCTTCAATAAATCAATTAGAAGGTTATTTAAAAAAAGCAATATATGATATAAAAGAATTGACAATAGGAATACTTGTAGATATAGAAGCATCTATAGATTATCCCGAATATGATATAGAAGAAGTTACAAATGAAAAAGCATTAGTAAAATTAAAGCAAATAGAAGAAAAACTAGAAATATTAGAAAAATCATTTAAAAATGGGAAAATAATAAGAGAAGGAATAAAAACAGCTATAATAGGAACCCCTAATGCTGGAAAATCTTCACTTTTAAATGCAATATTAAATGAAGAAAGAGCTATTGTTACGGAATATGAAGGTACAACAAGAGATACAATTGAAGAGTTTATTAATTTAAATGGAATACCACTTAAGTTAATAGATACAGCAGGAATAAGAAATGCTAAAGACGAAGTTGAAAAAATAGGAATAAAAAAATCAAAACAAATGGCTGAAACAAGTGATTTGATTATAGCTATATTTGATGGAACTAAGAAATTATCAGAAGAGGATAAAGAAATATTAAAATTAATAGAGAATAAAAAAGCTATAATAGTAATAAATAAAACTGATTTAGGTAATCAAATAATTGAAAAAGAATATATAAATAAATATAATAAGCCAGTTATAGAAATATCTGCAATTAACAAAGAAGGCATACAAGAGCTATTTAATGAAATTGAAGAGATGTTTAATATAGAAAATATTAATTTAAATGATGGAATAACTATTACAAATACAAGACATTGGGAATTAATAAAAAATGCAAAAGAAAATGCAATTAAAGCTCAGGAAACAATAAAAGCAAATATGCCAATAGATATAATTGCAATAAATATAAAGGAAATTATAGAAAATTTAAATACTATTACAGGAGAAAATGCAACAGATGATTTAATAAGTGGAATTTTTAAAAAGTTTTGTTTAGGTAAATAAAAAAATATACTGAAAGAATAAAAGAAAAATCAAATTTATTGTCATAATGAATATAGGAACGTTTTTTCTTGTTCTTTAAAGAAATAAAAAAGAACAAAAATAATGGGAGATGTAAAAAATGAAATACAATGCAGGAGAATATGATGTAGCAGTAATTGGTGCTGGACATGCTGGTTGTGAAGCAGCATTAGCAGCTGCAAGATTAGGAATGAAAACAGTAATTTTTTCAATAAGTTTAGAAGTAATTGCAAATATGCCTTGTAACCCTAATATAGGAGGAACATCAAAAGGACATTTGGTAAGAGAAATAGACAGCTTGGGTGGGGAAATGGGTAAAAATATTGATAAAGCATTTATACAATCAAGAATGCTTAATACTTCAAAAGGACCAGCTGTACATTCTTTAAGAGCACAAGCTGACAGAAAAAAATATCAAAGAGAAATGAAACACACATTAGAATTGCAAGAAAATTTAGATGTAAAGCAAGCAGAAATAGTAAATATAGAAGTAGAAGATGGGAAAGTTAAAAGTGTAGAGACAAATATAGGTGCAATATATAATGTTAAATCCATTATTCTTGCTACAGGAACATATTTAAAAGGAAAAATATTTATAGGTGAAACATCTTTTGAAAGTGGACCTGATGGGGTTTTTCCTGCTAACAAGCTATCTAAATGTTTAAAAGAACTAGGAATAAACATTGTAAGGTTTAAAACAGGAACACCTGCCAGAGTAAACAGAAGAAGTATAGACTTTAGTAAAATGGAAATACAAGAAGGTGATGATGAAATTGTAGCTTTTTCTTTTGAAAATGAGATAAAACCACAAAAACAAGAACCATGCTATTTAACATATACTAATGAAAAAACACATAAAATAATTAGAGATAATTTACATCGTTCACCTTTATATGCAGGAGAAATAGAAGGGACTGGTCCTAGATATTGTCCATCTATTGAAGATAAGGTTGTAAGATTTGCAGATAAAGAAAGACATCAAATATTTATAGAACCAATGGGATTAGATACAGAAGAAATGTATGTACAAGGTATGAGCTCATCACTTCCAGAAGATGTACAAATTGCTATGTATAGAACCCTTCCGGGACTTGAAAATGTTGAATTTACAAGACCAGCATATGCTATAGAATATGATTGTATAGAACCTTCACAATTAAAACTTTCATTAGAATTAAAACAAATAGAAGGAATGTTTTTTGCAGGACAAATTAATGGAACATCTGGATATGAAGAAGCGGCAGCACAAGGAATAATTGCTGGAATAAATGCTGCACAAAAAATAAAAGGAAAAGAGCCATTAATACTAGATAGATCTGATGCATACATAGGAGTATTAATAGATGATATTGTTACAAAAGGAACAAACGAACCATATAGAATGATGACATCTAGAGCAGAATACAGATTATTATTAAGACAGGACAATGCAGATTTAAGACTAACAGAAAAAGGGTATGAAATAGGGCTAATTTCAGATGATAGATATCAAAAGTTTTTAACAAAAAAGAAAAATATAGAAAATGAAATAGATAGATTAAAAAAGACTACAATTAAACCAAGTAAAGAAGTAAATAAGTTTCTTAAAGAAAATGGTTCATCTGAAACAAAGATAGGAATAAAACTTGCAGATTTATTAAAAAGAACAGAATTGAATTATGAAAAATTAGCCATAATAGATACTGATAGGCCAGAGCTTACAAGAGCAGAAAAAGAACAAGTAGAAATACAGATTAAATATGAAGGATATATAAAATTACAGGAAAAACAAGTTGAAGAATTGAAAAAACTAGAAAATAAATTCTTGCCAAAAGATATTGATTATAGCAGTTTAAAAGGTATTAGTTTAGAAGCAAGACAAAAGCTAGACAAACATAAACCTAATTCTGTAGGACAAGCATCTAGAATTTCTGGAGTTTCTCCAGCAGATATTGCTGTATTACTAATATATATAGAGCAACATAAGTTATAATTAAAACAAAAAAACATATAATTTTGTTATATGAGGAGATAAAATGGATTTTATAAAATTTAAAGAAACAGTTAAAAGCCAATTAAATAATATAGATTTATCTGAAAATCAATATAAGCAATTTTATGATTATATGAATCTATTAATAGAATGGAATCAAAAGATTAATCTTACAGCAATAATAGATCCAGAAGAGATAATAAGGAAACATTTTGTTGATTCTCTTACTATATTACCATATATAGAAAAAAATCAAAAAATAATAGATATAGGTACAGGTGCTGGATTCCCTGGGATACCATTAAAAATAGTAAGGCCAGAAACAAATTTTACTTTATTAGATTCCTTAAATAAAAGAATATTGTTTCTTGAAGAAATAATAAAAGAATTAAATTTAGAAAAAATAGAAGCAATACATGGTAGAGCAGAGGAATATATAAATATTAATAATAAAAGAGAAAAATATGATATTGCAGTATCTAGGGCTGTTGCAGAGTTACCAACATTACTTGAATATTTGCTTGCATATGTAAAAGTTGGAGGAAAATGTATTTGTATGAAGGGACCAAAGGCAATGGAAGAAATTGAAAAAAGCAAAAAAGCAATAGATGTTTTAGGTGGGAAGATTGAAAAAATAGAAAACATACAAATAAATGGAGGATTAGACAGAAATATTATTATAATAAAGAAAATAAAAAACACTCCAGAAAAATATCCTAGAAAGGCAGGAAAGCCATCAAAAGAGCCAATAGTATAACAATAAAAAAGAATGATTAGATTTTTTTAATCATTCTTTTTTATTATAATTATTTATGATTTTTTTGTGAAATTTATTGAAATAAACGAATAAATTATATATAATAATTAAGCATAAAAATGTAGGAGGGATATTAGTGGGAAAAGTAGTAGCAATTGCAAACCAAAAAGGTGGAGTTGGCAAAACGACAACAGCGATTAATTTAAGTAGTACTTTAGCAAAAAGGGGAAAACATGTATTATTAATAGATACAGATCCCCAAGGGAATGCAACAAGTGGACTTGGAATAAGTAAAGAATTAGAGTTTTCAATATATGATGTAATTGTAAATGAAACTGAAATGGAAAAAGCTTTGCAAAAGACTAATGTAAAAGGATTAGACATATGTCCTTCTACAATTAATTTAGCAGGTGCAGAAGTAGAATTAGTTTCAATGATGTCAAGAGAGCACAGGCTAAAAGAAAAGCTTGATGATATAAAAGACAATTATGACTATATTATAATAGATTGTCCTCCATCATTAGGATTAATTACTTTAAACACATTTACAGCTGCAGATAGTGTTTTAATACCAATACAGTGTGAATTTTATGCATTAGAAGGTTTAGGACAACTTATGAACACTATAAACTTAGTAAAAAAACATTTAAATAAAGATTTAAAAATTGAAGGAGCACTTCTTACAATGTATGACATGAGAACCAATCTATCAAATCAAGTAGTAAAAGAAGTAAGCAAATACTTTGGAGATAATGTATATAAAACAGTTATACCAAGAAATGTAAAATTAAGTGAAGCACCAAGTTATGGTATGAGTATAACAGAATATGATTCAAGGTCTAAAGGAGCTAAATCATATGATAAATTAACAAAAGAGTTTTTAAAAAATAATGAAGCTGATTCAAAAGCAAAGCATATGAAATAGGAGGTTTTTAATATGGCAAAGAAAACTGGATTAGGAAAAGGTTTAGATGCACTATTTACAACAAATCCTTTCGAAGAACAACAAGAAGGAGAAGTTGTTAGAAATTTAAAAATAATAGAAGTAGAACCAAATAGAGATCAAGCAAGAAAAATATTTGATGAAGTTGCTTTATCTGAACTAGCAGAATCTATTAAGAATTATGGAGTAATACAACCAATAGTGGTAGCGCAAAAGGATGATTATTATCAAATAATAGCTGGAGAAAGAAGATGGAGAGCTGCTAAAAAAGCAGGATTACAGGAAATCCCTGCTATTATAAGAGAAGATAATGAACAAAAAAATCAAGAGATTTCTTTAATTGAAAATATTCAAAGAGAAGACTTAAATCCAATAGAAAAAGCAAGAGGAATAAAAACATTAATGGATGAATATGGATTAACTCAGGCAAATGTTGCAGAAGTTCTTGGAAAAGCTAGAAGTAGTGTAGCAAATTCAGTTAGATTATTAAACTTAGATGAAAGAGTTATAGACTTAGCACTTCAGGGCAAACTAACAGAAGCACATTGTAAAGCTTTGCTTTCTACAGATAATGGGGACAAGCAATATGCGATGGCTTTAAATATAATTGAAAATGGATCAAATGTTGCTCAAACAATGAAGCAAATGAAAGTAAAGAAAAAAATGAATGTTGAAGAGCAACAAAGATATGATGCAATATATAAAGATATTGAAAATAGATTCCAAGGATTTTTTGGAACAAAAGTAAGACTAGACGCAGGAAAGAAAAAAGGTAAAATTATTATTGAATATGCTAATAATGATGATTTAGAGAGAATATTAGATTTAATAGGATAGGTATTGACATAGGCCTTCAAAATATGTTAATATATATACGTTGACCAAGTAATATGGTCACTTGGAGAGGTGGTCGAGTTGGTTTAAGGCACCAGTCTTGAAAATTGGCGTAGGGTTACCCCTACCGTGGGTTCGAATCCCACCCTCTCCGCCATAAATGAGATGTTTAAAAACATCTCATTTGTTAAAAGGAGAAATACCCAAGTGGTGAAGGGGACAGTTTGCTAAACTGTTAGGTCTCGTAAGGGGCGCGAGGGTTCGAACCCCTCTTTCTCCGCCAAACCTCACAAATATATGTGAGGTTTATTTTTTTGCTTGAAATTACTATGGTTTTGTGGTATAATTTACATAATGACGATTTTGGTCAAAACCGATTTTAAAATTTACTACAAGGGGGAATGCCTAATGCAAAATCGGGTTGAAAAAACAGTTAGATTAGAAAAATTAAAGAAAAACCGGGAGGAAAGAATTGTAAGACTTATTGAAATTTTGACAGGAAAAGGATACTCAAAAAAATTTGCGAATCCGCCGGTGCCTGAAGGGTTTGTTCACTATTATGGTGACTGGTACAATGGTTTTGTAATTGGACAAAAAATCACAGGCAACCTTTTTACGTGGATTCCGGTTGGGGTTCTTAAACCCAATGGAACACTTGATGGCCAAAATTTCAATGAGAAATTTGGCAGGAGAAATTTCAAAAACGAGATTTTCTCTCCGACAGAATTTAGTGAAAATGTTGAAATTGAACAGATAGCAAGCATCAAGAAATATGGTGGATTCTATGTTTCCACATTTTCTATTTCCATTGGGGATAACGGAAGACCGGCTTCGATTAAGGGAAAAGAACCGTTATTGCTTGATTTCGAAGATGCTGAAGCTGCATCCAGATTGATGATTCAGACTAAAAATGTCACTAGCCATATTTTGTATGGCGCAGAATATGATTCAATCCTTGAATGGATAATTGAATCAGGAGCGCAGACAAGAGGGGCGGTTGTTGATGATTCGTCTGAATGGGGGAATTATCATAGGGAAGGATTTATAGATGAAGTAAATCCTACTGGATTTTTGTATAATTTTCAAACAGCTGGAATATATGACCTTGCCGGAAACGTTGAAAAGTGGACAAAGGAAAAGTATAATGGTTACCCCGTATTTAGAGGTGGGAATGCTTACGAGTTAGGAAGTGATTTCCCGGTAGCTTATAGGGATTATACTTTGGACCATTATAGTAAAGAAGATGTAGGTTTCCATGTGGGGCTGTACATTAAGTAATCTAACGCTTTTTAGGAAGAACTTGAAATATAGTTCTTCCTTTTTTATTTAAATATAATAAATATATTGCAAAAAATGACAATATATTGTATAATTTGCTCATTAATAAAAGAGAAAAACAAAGGAGGATATAAAAATGGAAGATAATCAAGAACCACAAGAAAAACCACAACAAGAACCAAAAGAGAAAAAAGAAATGAAAATAAGTTTATGGACATTTTATGTGCTTGTAGCAGCATTAATTGTTTTGTTAGTTGCAACAGCATCAGGATGGATATTAGTTGCACAACAAAATAAAGATATAAAAGATAAATTACCAAGCAATTCATCAGCAGTTGTACAACCAAAATAAGTTTAATGTGAAAACCTTTATTGTGATAAATACAATAAAGGTTTTTTGATAAATGTTTTTAGCCAAGTGAGCATACTACTAAATGACAATTTACAAAAACATTGTGGATAATTTTTTGCAAATACTTATAAACTTTTTGGTGATGTGGATAAATATACAGACAGGCAAACCCCAAGAAACATAAGTGTTTTTCAAAAAACAGTAAAAAGCCAATAGAAAATCTTAAAAAATTTATTATTAAAAAGAATATTTTAAAACAGCAAAAAATAATAAAAAAATTTTTGTTGTTGATAAATTTATTTTGAATCTAAAAATACAAATAAGAGAATAATTATATTGAAATAAACAAATAAATAATATATAATTTGTGAAACACACAAAGAAAAGAGGAAAATATATGGGAGACAAGAGAAAAATAGCACTAGTAGGTGCTGGAATGGTTGGTATGAGTATGGCTTATACCATAGTAAATAGAGGTGGAGTGAATGAGCTTGTACTAATAGATATTAACAAAGAAAAAACAATTGGTGAAGCAATGGATTTATCACATAGTGTTCCATTTACACCTGGAAAAATACAAGTTCGTGCAGGGGAATATAAAGATTGCAGAGATGCAGATATAGTAGTTATAACTGCTGGAGCGACTCAAAAAGATCCAAATGAAACAAGATTAGATTTAGCGATAACAAATACTAAAATAATGAAAGAAGTAACAGAAAATGTTGTCCAAAGTGGTTTTAATGGCATATTTATAATTGCAACAAATCCTGTGGATTTAATGAGCTATGTTGTTCAAAAAGTATCTGGTTTTGATACAGGAAAAGTAATTGGAACTGGTACGTTATTAGACACTGCAAGATTAAGATATATAATTGGACAAGAATTAGATATAACAAGCAAAAATATACATGCATATATAATGGGTGAACATGGAGATTCTTCATTTGTACCATGGTCACAAGCTTATGTTGGATGTAAAAGTTTAGTGGAAACATATAAAGAACATGGAAAAGCTAAAAGAGAACTAGATAGTATTCATAAAGAAGTTGTAAATGCTGGATATGAAATAATAAAAAAGAAGAAAGCAACATATTATGGGATAGGAGTTGCTTTAAGCAGATTAATACATGCTATATTAGAAAATGAAAATAGTATATTGCCAGTATCTACATTTCAAAATGGGGAATATGGGCAAAACAACATATATATAGGTGTTCCAGCAGTAATAACAAAAAAAGGTGTAAGAGAAATTTTAAAATTAAAACTAACAGAATCTGAACAGGCAAAATTTGATAAAAGTGCAATTATGTTAAAAGAAATAATGAAAAACGTGATAGATCGAATGATTAAAGAATAAATGGGTTTGAAAAAGGGTTTAAAATATGGTAAAATATGTGTACGAGAATATATTGTTATTCTGAAAAAGCCAGATTTATAACTTGTTTAGATTATGGAGGAATAAAATGGCAAAAAGAAGAGGTTGGCACAATTTTGCAAATTCATTTATCATCAATAGCAATAATCAAATAATTTATCTAAATACTAAGTATGAGGATATAATCGAGATGTTGCGTGATAATCATGTGGAAATATATGTTGAAATTTCGCCGTTTTACGGCAGAGGAGGATTTGCGATAGCAAAAGCCGATATAGAGAACATAGGCAGAGTGCCGCAACCTTGAAACAAAAGTGGAGGTAATTAATTTTACCTCCACTTTTTGTTTTTTTAACTAACAAACATTGTAAAACATGCTCAAATAGTATATAATATTTTAAGCAAAAAAGAATAAAGAGAGGGAAAAATAAATGAATAAAAAAAGAGTATTAAGTGGAATTCAAGCATCAGGGAAATTAACACTAGGTAACTATTTAGGAGCATTAAATAGCTGGATAAAAATGCAAGAGGAATATGATTGCTACTATATGATTGCAGACTTACATACATTAACAGTAAGAAGAGATGCTAATGAATTAAGAAACAACACATTAAATTTAATTGCAATGTATATAGCAGCCGGATTAGATCCAGAAAAAAACACAATATTTATACAATCCCATATACCCGCGCATAGTGAACTTAGCTGGATATTAGGATGTTACACATATATTGGAGAACTAAATAGAATGACACAATATAAGGATAAAAGTGCAAAACATGCTGATAATATAAACAGTGGATTGTTTACATATCCTGTGCTTATGGCAGCAGATATTTTAATATATAATGCAGATTATGTTCCTGTAGGAGAAGACCAAAAACAGCACTTAGAACTTGCTCGTGATATAGCAGAAAGATTTAATAGTATATATGGAGAAACTTTTGTAGTGCCAGAACCATATACCCAAAAAGAAGGGGCAAGAATAATGGGACTTCAAAATCCTGAAGCAAAAATGAGTAAAAGTTCTACAAATCCAAATGATGTCATATTCCTAGAAGATGAACCAGATGTAATAATGAATAAATTTAAAAAGGCTGTAACTGATTCAGAAGGGGTAGTTAAATATAATCCTGAAACAAAACCAGGAATAAGTAATCTAATGGAAATTTATTCTGTTATTACTGAAAAAACAATGGAAGAAATAGAAAAAGAATTTGAAGGACAAGGATATGGTACTTTCAAAGAAACAGTTGGAAAATCAGTTGTAGAAAAAATAAAACCTGTTCAGGATAAGTATAGAGAATTACAGGCAAATCCGGAGTATTTAGAAAGCATATATAAAAAAGGAGCAGAGAAAGCAAAACTAATTGCTAATCAAACTATAGCTGATGTTAAAAATAAGATAGGGCTTGTAAAATAAAGGAGATAAAAATGTTTGTTGATTACACAAAAATTGTAATTAAATCAGGTAATGGTGGTAATGGAGCACATACATTTAGAAGAGAAAAATATGTAGCTGCAGGAGGACCAGATGGTGGAGATGGCGGAAAAGGCGGAGATATATATTTTTTTGTAGACCCAGATAAAAATACATTAATAGATTTTAGATATAATAAAAAGTTTAAAGCAGAAGATGGGAAAAATGGAAGTGGCGGAAATTGCTATGGAAAAAGTGGAGAGGATTTAAATATAGGCGTTCCAAGAGGCACTGTTGTTAAAGATGCAAATACAGGGGAGATTTTAGCAGATTTATCTAATGAAGGACAAAAAGAATTGATATTAAAAGGTGGAAGAGGAGGAAAAGGAAATACTCATTTTGCCACATCTACAAGACAAGCGCCTAATTTTTCACAAGATGGAGAAAAGGGAGAAGAAAAAGAAATAATACTTGAATTAAAATTATTAGCAGATGTTGGTCTTTTAGGCTTCCCTAATGTTGGTAAATCAACTATATTGTCTATGGTTACATCTGCAAAACCTAAAATAGCAGATTATGAATTTACAACTATTCAGCCTAATTTAGGTGTTGTAAAAACAGAATATGGGGATAGCTTTGTTATTGCTGATATACCTGGAATTGTTGAAGGAGCAAGTGAAGGAGTAGGACTTGGATTACAATTTTTAAGACATATAGAAAGAACCAGACTATTATTACATGTAATTGATGTATCAGGAATCAGAGAACCTTTAAAAGATTATTATACAATTAATGAGGAATTAAAAAAGTATAGTGAAAAACTAAGTAAAAGAAAACAAATAATTGTTGCAAATAAAATTGATGTAATGCAAGATGAAACAGGGTATAACGAGCTAGAAAAAATGGCAAAAGATAATAATATAGAGATATTTAAAGTGTCAGCTGCAACAGGACAGGGATTAAAAGAATTATTAAATAGAGTATCAGAAGTTTTAAAAGAACTACCAAAAGAGGATTTAGAAGAAGTAGAAGAAAGAAAAATATATACCTTAGAAGATAAAAAACAGGAATTTGACGTTAGAATAGAAGATGGAATATTTATTGTTGATGGACCAGCGATAGAAAAATTACTTGCAAGAGTTAATATGGAGGATAATGAATCTCTTTATTACTTCCAAAAAAGAATAAGAGATTTAGGTGTAGAAGATAGACTTAAAGAATTGGGAATACAAGAAGGAGACACTGTTAAATTCATTATATGGGAATTTGAATGGTATAACTAGAGAAAATTATAAAAAGGAGAAAGAATATGAAATTTGTTCATATTGCAGATTTGCATTTAGATGCACCATTTACAGTATTAAATGCAAACAATAGATTAGGTGAAAAAAGAAGAGCAGAACAATTAAAAGTATTTGAAAATGTAATTGAATATATAAAAGAAAATAAAATAGAATTTTTATTTATAGCAGGGGATTTATATAATGATGAATATATAAAAGAAAGCACAATAGAATATGTAAATAATCTGTTTAAACAAATTGAAAACACAGAAATATTTATTGCTCCTGGAAATCATGATCCCTATACAAAGAATTCATTTTATAGAACTTATACGTGGAATAACAATGTACATATATTTAATAATGAAATAAAAAAATATTCTTATGAAAATGTTGATATTTATGGATATGGATTTGAGGACTTTTATGTTTATTCTTCAAAAGTAGAAGAAATAAATATAGAAAATAAAGAAAAAAATAATATTTTAATTGTGCATGGAGATTTGGATGTTGTATCTGGATATAATCCATTATCATCTCAAAAATTAAATGATTTAGGATTTGAATATATTGCTTTAGGACATGTTCATAAATCCAATTATACGCCAGAAGGAAAAATAATATACCCAGGTTCTTTAGTAAGTCTTGGATTTGACGAACCAGGAGAACATGGAATGGTTGTTGGAGAAATAAAAGACAAAAAAGTAATAACACAATTTGTTAAGCTAGATCAAATGGAATTTGTTGAGATAAAAATAGATGTTAGCGAGAAAAATAGCATTGAAGAAATAATAGATGAAATAAACAAATTAAATATAGAATCAAATAATTTTTATAAAATAAACCTATTTGGAAATAGGAAATTTAATATTGACTTAAATAAAATTGAGAAAAAAATATTATTTGAAAATATAATAAAAATAAAAGATGAAACAAAATTAGATTTAAATTTAGATGAAATAGCAAAACAAGAAAACATTAAGGGATATTTTGTGTCAGAGTTGTTAAAACAAATGGAAGACAGTGAGAACAAAGAAGAAATAAAGAAAGCTATAGAGATTGGATTAGACGCACTTAATTAATAATTGTTTATTAATAAAAGAGGTGACAAAAGTTGAAAATAAAAAATCTAAAGATTAATGGATTTGGAAATATTAAAAACAAAGAAATAAAATTAAATAATGGAATAAATATTATTTATGGAAAAAATGAATCTGGTAAGTCTACATTATTAAAATTTATTTATTGTATGCTATATGGTGCTTCAAAAAATAAAAATGGAAAAGATATTTCAGATTTTGAAAAATATATGCCCTGGGATAATGGAGAATATTCTGGTAAAATAGAATATGAATTAGATAATAATAAAACTTATGAAGTGTTTAGAGAATTTGAAAAGAAAAACCCAAAAATTTTTAATGAAAAATTAGAAGATGTTTCAAAAGAATTTAATTCAAATAAAACAAAAGGAATAGAATTTTTTTATGAACAGACAAAAATTGATGAAGAATTATTTAAAAATACTTTATTAGTTGAACAAGGTGAAACCAGGCTAGAAAAATCATCACAAAAATCTTTGATACAAAAAATAACAAATTTATTATCAACAGGATCTGATAATATTTCATATAAAAGTGCAATAGAAAAAATAAATAAAAGAATTGTTGAAGAAGTTGGAACAGAGAGAACATCTGGTAGGCCAATTAATTTAGTTGAAGAAAAAATAGAGGCAATAGAAAATAAAAAAAGAAATATTGAAAAAAATAAAGAAGAAATAGAATTATTAGAGAAAGAAAAAATAAAAAATAATTCAGAAATTGAAAAAGAAGAAAATACATTTAATTTATTAAAAGAAATAAAAGCAAACAAAGAAAAAGAGAATATAGAAATAGAAAAAATAAAAACAAATGAACAATTAAAAAAAGAATTAGAAGGGAAAATAGAAACACTTAATTCAGAAATAAAAGAAGAAAAGATAGAAAAGCATAATAATATAATAAAATATTTATTAATTGCTTTTTTAGGTCTTTTTATTTGTGCAGCAGGAGTATTATTAAATAATTATTACATATTTATAGGATTAGTAATTCCAGCAGTTTTATTAGTATTTATTTTAATTAAACAAAAAAGTGATAATAATAAAAAAATTAAAAGTATTCAAGAAGAAAATAATAAAATAAAATCACAAATAAATATTATAAAAGAAAATATAAATGAAATTGAAAATAAAATAAATAATTTATTAAAAAATATAAATGAAGAAAATGAAAAAAATAGTTTTAAAATAAAAAATGATTTTTTAAATAAAGTACAATTATATGAAATAGAAAACATATTAAATAAAAATTATGATGATATTCAAGAATTAATAAAAAATGAAGAAAATAAAATATCAAACTTAAAAATAAAACAAAACACATTAATAATAGAAAAAAACAATCTAGAAAAGAATGAGGAAAATGCCGAACAACTAGAAGTATTATTAAATGAAGCAAAACAAGAAAAACAAGATCTTCTATCACTTGAGAAGTCTTTAAAAATTGCAAAAACAGCATTAGAAAAAGCATATGAAAGAGCAAAACAGAGTATAACGCCAGAATTTATGAACAAATTACAAGAGTGTATTAATAAAATATCAGATGGTAAGTATGGAAAAGTTAGTTTTAATGATGAAAATGGATTAACAATAGAAATACCAAACGGAGACTATGTTTCTGTAGAAAGCTTAAGTATGGGAACAATAGATCAAATGTATTTATCTTTAAGAATAAGCAGTATATCGCAAATTGTTGAAGAAAAGCTACCAATTATTCTAGATGAAGCCTTTGCATATTATGATGATAATAGATTAAAAAATATTTTAAGATATATAAATAATGAGTATTCTGATAATCAAATAATTATATTTACTTGTAGCAATAGAGAAGAAACAGTATTAAAGTCGGAAAGCATAGAGTTTAATAAAATCGAAATATAGGGGATGATAATATGCTTAAAATATATAATACAGATTTACAAACAAATAAAACTGATGAAGTACAAGAAATAAAAAAGGGATGTTGGATTAACATGGTTAATCCAAGTGAAAAAGAAATAAAAAGAGTATGTGAAGCAACTGGAATTGAAGAAACTTTTGTAAGATATCCGCTAGATTATGAAGAGCAAGCCAGAATTGACCAAGAAGATGATGCAGTACTTTTTGTTATTGATGTTCCAACAATTGAATATAATAATGAAAATAAAATATATACAACAATGCCATTAGGTATGATTGTTGTAAGAGATGATTTTTTTATTACGGTTTGTTTAAAAAGAAGCAAGGTGATTGAAAGCTTTGAAGCAGGAATTATAAAAAACATGTACACATATAAGAAAACTAGATTTATTCTCCAAATACTTTACTATAATGCATCACATTTTTTGAATTTACTAAAACAATTAAACAAAGAAACAGAAATTGCAGAAAATGTTTTAAAAAAATCAATGAAAAATAAAGAATTATTAAAATTGTTGACATTGGAAAAAGGTCTCGTATATTTTACAACTTCTTTAAGATCAAATGAGGCAGTTATGGAAAGAACACTAAGAGGAAAAATTGTGAAAATGTATGAAGAAGATGAAGACATACTTGAGGATGCTATCGTAGAAAACAAGCAGGCGCTAGAGATGAGCAAGGTGTATAGCGATATTTTAAATGGCACAATGGAAGCATATGGCTCAATAATATCAAATAATCTAAATTCAGTTATGAAATATTTAACATCTGTAACTATTATTTTATCTTTACCAACAATGATAGGAAGTTTCTGGGGTATGAATGTTAAACTGCCATTTGCAGACAATCCATTAGCATTTACAATAATAATATTAATTTCAATTGTAATATCAATAGGCGTAGCAATATTTTTACGTAAAAAAGACATGTTTTAGAAGGAGCTTATTATGGAAAATTTGGATTATTTTATGTTAAAACCTGAAAGCCAGAGATATTTTTCTGAAATTTTAGATTATATACAAAAGCAAAATATTGAAATAAAACAATTTTATAAAGTACATGATTGGAAGAACTTAAGTAAGCTTTTATACAGTAGAGAGTTTGAAAACAATGAAGAGTTTAGAACAGGATTTGAATCACTTTCATATATTACAGATTCTTTATATGGGAACAATGCGATTATTTTAATAATAAAACCAAGTGTAGATATGGAAGAAAAAGAATTTGCTGAAAAAGTTGTTAAAATAAAAAAAGAAATAAGAGATATTTATAAAAAAAGTGACAGGTTTTTCTTAATAGGTAATGCATTAAATATGCCAATAAATGATAATGATAAAAAAATAAATGGTACCATTAAAATTCAAGATGCAAGCGGAAGTCTACAAGAAGTACCAAAGGGAAATGAAAAAGGAATGTATCAATTTCATTCATTTAACTATGTTCATTGCCCAGATGAAGCACAAGTACAGAGAGAATTTCAAATATTAAATGAAAAAGGAATTCTTAATGAAGAGAACATGATTTCTGCGGGGGAAATTGAAGAAATAAAAAAATATAAATCATTTATTTTTTAAAAAACAAAAATATAACAAATGTGAGAAAAACAAAAAAGATAAAAGATGATTTAATTCGTCTTTTATCTTTTTTGTTAAATGGAATTAAATATTTTAAACATCGCCTGCCAAAATTTTGTCAGCTTTTTCTAATGATTTTACTAAATCGTTATATAAAGTTTTGGTTATTTTTGATTCACCAGAATCATATGCTGCAATAGTTTTCTTCATATCCCATATCTTAAATTTTTTATTTGATGTTGTATTTTTTCTATCTACATATATAGGAGTATACTCTATTTTATCTATTGTAAATTTCCCAGTATCTGAATGTTTTGTTATATCTAAATTAAGAACTATAGAGATATATGTATAATCTTTTGTTTGACCTGAAACAAAATTACCTAAAGAATATATTAAAAATACTTCTTTTTCTGTACCGTCTTCAAGAGTTATTGTACGCTTTTCCATTGGCTCAAGGACATGTGGATGGCTTCCCAATATTAAATCAACACCATTTTCAAATAGAAAATCTGCTAAATTTTCTTGCTCTTTTGTGGGTTTTAACCTATATTCTTCTCCCCAATGCATACTAACAGAAATTAATTCTGCTCCTAAACTTTTTGCTTTTTGAATATCAGCTTTAATTTTATCTTTATCTATTAAATTTATGCAATACTCTTTGCCTTTTGGCACAGGAATTCCATTTGTTCCATATGTATAAGCAAGGAAGGCCATTTTAATTCCTTTAACATCTTTTATTAATATTTCTTCGCTTGCTTCTTCAGATGAATATGTTCCCATATGTGCTATTTCATTTTGGTCAAGTATTTCAATTGTTCTTTCAAGTCCGCTATATCCCTTATCTAGACTATGGTTGTTAGCAGTGCAAAGAACATCAAATCCAAGTGTGCGTAGATTAGTTGCAAGTTCATCAGGTGTATTAAATGTTGGATAACTGCTATATCCACGATCTGCTCCAGCAAAGGTGGTTTCAATATTTCCTATTGTTAAATCTGCATTCTGTAATTTATCTGCTATATCTTCAAAAACATATGTAAAATCATAAGTCTTTGTTCCTGAATCATAAGCATCCCAATATTGTGTGTTATGGCACATTATATCACCAACAACAGACAAAGAGATATTAATATCTGGTATTGGAGTTGGTGTAGGAGTGTTTGCTATTTCATTTGAAGGATTATCAGTAATTAAATCTGAAGCAGGTTTGTAACCATACACGTAAAATAATACTAATAAAAATGCTATAGCTACTAGAGTCATTATTCTATTAAATAGTTTTTGATATGATACTTTATATTTTTTTTCGTTTTTTGCCATATAAAAACCTCCAATTTTAATATAGAAATATTGTATTAATAATTTACATATAAATTATCACATAAAAAGTAAAAATGCAAGCAAATCTTACGGGAATTTTACTTGACATTTGGGGTAAAACATAATAAGATAGATAAAGTAAAAAAGGAAGATGAGTATTATGGGGAAAATAATTCTATTATTAATTGGAATACTAATTGCAATGGCTGGAGTGATATTAGTTTATGATGCTAGGACTTTAACAGCAAGAGTATTTGGGTTTGGTGATCAAAATGAGGCAACACTTGGAATGAAAATGATAGGATTTGTAATTTGCATGATAGGAGCTTTAATAATTTATTTTGTTAAATAGGGAGAGAGAAAAGTGATAAACGCAATAGGTGTAACTTTAAGATATGGAAAAAGAGTATTATTTGAGGATGTTAATATTAAATTTTCAAAAGGAAATTGCTATGGGTTAATAGGTGCAAATGGTGCTGGGAAATCTACATTTCTTAAAATATTGTCAGGAGAAATCGAGCCAAGTAAAGGCGAAGTAACCATGGATAAAGGTGAAAGATTATCAATGCTTAAACAAGACCACTTTGCTTATGAAGAATTTACAGTAATTGATGCTGTAATAATGGGAAATGAGGAGCTATATAGAATAAAAAATGAAAAAGATGCTATATATGCTAAACCAGATTTTTCCGAAGAAGATGGAATGAAAGCAGCAAAGCTAGAAGAAAGATTTGCAGAGCTAGATGGATGGAATGCAGAATCTGATGCGGCAATTCTGTTAAATAATTTGGGAATAGAACCAGACAAACACTATAAGTTCATGAAAGAGTTAGAGGCAAAAGAAAAAGTAAAAGTTTTACTTGCCCAGGCTTTATTTGGTAATCCAGATGTTCTATTACTTGATGAACCAACAAACGATTTAGATATAAAGAGCATTAATTGGTTACAAGAGTTTTTAATAGATTTTGAAAATACAGTTATAGTTGTTTCACATGATAGATATTTCTTAAATAAAGTTTGTACACACATAGCAGATGTGGATTTTGGAAAAATCAAGATATATAGCGGAAACTATGACTTTTGGTATGAATCTAGTCAATTAGCATTAAAGCAAATGAAAGAAGCAAACAAGAAAAAAGAAGACAAGATAAAGGAATTGCAAGAGTTTATTGCTAGATTTAGTGCTAATGCTTCAAAATCAAAACAAGCTACATCAAGAAAAAAGACATTAGAGAAAATAGAATTAGATGAGATTAAACCATCAAATAGAAAATATCCATATATAGATTTTAAACCAGACAGAGAGCCAGGAAAAGAAGTATTAGAAGTAAAAAATCTATGTAAAACAATTGATGGCGAAAAAATATTAGATAATATTTCATTTACTATTACAAGGGAAGATAAAGTCGCATTTTTAGCTGATAATGAAAATGTAAGAACAGCATTGTTTCAAATATTAGCAGGAGAAATGGAGCCTGATTCAGGAGAAATAAATTGGGGGACAACAATAACAACAACATATTTCCCTAAAGATAGCAACTATTTATTTGATTCAAATATGAATATAGTTGATTGGCTTAGAGGGTATTCAAAAGATCCTGATGAAACTTTTGTAAGAAGCTTTTTGGGAAGGATGTTATTTTCTGGTGAAGAAGCACTAAAAAAAGTAAATGTACTATCAGGAGGAGAAAAAGTCAGATGTGTTCTTTCTAAAATGATGTTATCTGGAGCAAATTTATTAATTTTTGATGAACCAACAAATCATTTAGATATGGAAGCAATTACTGCTTTAAATGAAGGAATGAGTAAGTTTAAAGGAATTATTCTATTTGCTTCACATGACCATCAATTAGTGCAAACTGTTGCAAATAAAATTATAGATATAAAAGATGATAAATTGATTGTAAAAGAAGGAACATATGATGAATACTTAAATATGGAATAAAAATAAGGGAGTAACAAAGAAAAAATAGTAATAACAAGTAAAAAAGAGCACATAGTGCTCTTTTTTAGTATTGGTATTTATTTATTAATTTAGCATATTTATTATAGTTTGGGACATAATTTCCTAGAAACTCATAGAATTTTTTGGTATGATTTTTATATTTTAAATGTGTAAACTCATGTGTTATAACATATTCAATAGTTTCCTTATCAAACATAACAATATTAGGGTTTATAAATATTTTCTTATCAGAAGTACATTTTGCAAGAATTCCATCCATTTCACATATTTCGTAATCTTCTGGAGCAAAGCCTAAATTTATTCTTACTTTTTCCATTATTAACTCAATTTCATTTTCTGCTAATGTAGTATATAGTTTTCTTATTAATGATTTTAATATTGGAGACAAATCAGTTTTTCTTAATTTGTGTGGTAAAACTATTTTTATATTGTTATTTTCTAATGTAACTACAGGAGATTTAAAACCTTTATATATTACTTTAAAAGGATATTCTTTTCCAAATACTTTAACAGATTTAGGTTCAAAATCTATTTTTTCATTTTTTATTTTTGAATAGTTTTGTAATTTACTAATAATCCATTGCTTTTTACCTTCAACAATTTCCTGTATTTGTGCTATAGTTAAATATGCTGGGGCAGATACAGTTACTTCACCATTTTGTACAGATATATAGCAAGTAGAAGCATCTGTTTTATTTATTGTATATGTTATAATATCATTTTTTAAATTTACTAAATTCATAATTTACCCCTCCTATATTTCGAACCTCTGTTTGCATTATTATATATGGCGAACAAAGATTTGTCAATAGCTTTTAAAAAACTTTTCAAAAAAGTTTTAAAACCATTGATATAAAAGAAAAGTTGTGATATTATAACAATATAAATTTAACAAAAAAGGAGAACAAAAATGACAAATATTTTAGAACTAATTGCAAGTGAATTAAATGTAAAATTATCACAAGTAGAAAATACCGTAAAATTAATTGATGAGGGAAATACAATTCCGTTCATAGCTCGTTATAGAAAAGAGGTAACAGGGAATTTAAGCGATGAAACTTTAAGAACATTAGATGAAAGACTAAATTATTTGAGAAATTTAGAAGCTAGAAAAGAAGAGGTTTCTAGATTAATAGAGGAACAAGGCAAGCTAACAGATGAATTAAAGAAGGATATTGAAAATGCTGTTACATTAGCTGAAATAGAAGATATATACAGACCATATAAACAGAAAAAGAAAACAAGAGCTACAATTGCCAAAGCAAAAGGCCTAGAACCACTAGCTACAATTATATATCTTCAAATGGAGAAAAAAGATATAAATGAAGTCGCTCAAGAATATGTTGATAAAGAAAAAGGTGTTGAGACAGTAGAAGATGCAATAAATGGAGCATTAGATATTATTGCAGAAAACATATCAGATAATGCAGACTATAGAAAGAAAATAAAAAAATGGTGTATTAGAGAAGCGGTTATAATCTCTAAAGCTGCAAAAGAAGATGAAAAATCACCATATGAAATGTATTATGATTTTGCAGAAAAAATATTGAGAATACCTAGTCATAGAATTTTAGCAATAAACAGAGGAGAAAAAGAGGAATTTCTTAAAGTAAAAATAGAGAAACCAGAAGATAAAATATTATACTATATTAAAAAAGATATAATACTTGATAATAGCAGTCAATATAAACCATTACTTGAAAGAACAATAGAAGATGCATATTCAAGATTAATTGAGCCATCTATTGAAAGAGAATTAAGAGCGGACTTAACTGAAAAAGCAGAAGAAAAGGCAATAAAAGTATTTGGACAAAATGCAAAACAATTGCTATTACAACCACCAATTAAAGAAATTAATGTAATTGGCTTTGACCCTGCATATAGAACAGGATGCAAAATAGCTGTTATTGATAGTACAGGAAAACTATTAGATACAACAACAATTTATCCTACAGAACCACAAAACGATATAGTTGGTTCTAGAAAAGTATTAGTTAATTTAATAGATAAATATGATATTAATATGATAGCAATTGGTAATGGAACAGCATCAAGAGAATCTGAAATATTTGTATCAGACACATTAAAAGAAATAGATAAAAAGGTATACTATGCAATAGTTAGTGAGGCTGGAGCTTCTGTATATTCAGCATCTAAACTTGCAACAGAAGAATATCCAGATATAAATGTATCATTAAGAGGAGCAATTTCTATTGCTAGAAGATTACAAGATCCATTAGCAGAACTTGTAAAAATAGATCCAAAAGCTATAGGAGTAGGGCAATACCAACATGATGTTAATCAAAAGAAATTAGGAGAGAGTTTAACAGGAGTTGTAGAAGATGCCGTAAATTCTGTTGGTGTAGATGTAAATACAGCAACACCTTCACTTCTTTCTTATGTAGCAGGGGTAAATAGTACTATTGCTAAAAACATAGTAAAATATAGAGATGAAAATGGAAAATTAAAAACCAGAAAAGAATTACTTAAAGTACCAAAGTTAGGGAAAGCAGCTTTTGAACAATGTGCTGGATTTATTAGGATACTAGATGGTACAAATCCACTTGAAATAACTGCTGTACACCCTGAAAGCTATGAGGCAGCAGAAAAATTGCTAGCAAAGATTGGTTATGATAAAAAAGATATAAAGGATAAAGCTAAACTAGAAGAAATAAAAGAAAAATTAAAAGGATTAGATATAAAAGAAACAGCTAAAGAATTAGAAGTAGGAGAATTAACTTTAAAAGATATAGTTGAAGAAATATCTAAACCAGGAAGAGACCCAAGAGAAGATATGCCAAAACCAATTCTTCGCTCAGATGTATTAAAATTTGAGGATTTACAAGAAGGAATGGAACTAACAGGTACAGTAAGAAATGTCACAGATTTTGGTGCTTTTGTGGATATAGGGGTAAAACATGATGGCTTAGTACATATTTCTGAATTATCAGATAAATATGTAAGAAACCCATCAGAAGTAGTATCTGTTGGAGATATTGTAAAAGTAAAAGTAATTGGAATAGATAAAGACAGACAAAAAGTTAAATTAAGTATGAAGATATAAAATTGACAAATCAATGCAATTGGTATATTAAATATAATAGAGAAATACATAAGAAGGAGAAAGATTGTGTTAAAAATTAAAAACAAAATAATAAAAAGAATATTAATAGTTATAATTTTTATGTTGTTTTTAACAATAAATAATAGAGCAATAGCAATAAATAAACAAGATATACCACAAGAAAAGCTCGGGAATTCTAGTACAACTAATGCTATTGATTTTGGGAATATTAGCATAGTACAAATAGGAACAAAAGTAAATGAATTCATATCAAAATTAAATTTACAAGAAGAATATATAGTAACAAACATAAAAGATGAACATCTAAGCGGTGAAGATTTATTAGGTACAGGAACAATAATTCAAATAGGAGAAAAAGGACATTTAATAGTGGTACCAGGAGATACAAACGGAGATGGAAGAATAACAATAACAGATGTATCACAAATAAAGCTGCATTATATAGGATTAGAATTATTAGATGAAGTTGGCCAATTAGGAGCAGATACGAATAGAGATGGAAGCATAAGTATAACAGATGTATCACAAATCAAGCTACACTATATAGACTTAGAAGAAATTGATTTAGACAGAGATAAAAAAATAATGAAAGTAGAAAGCAGAATATCAAAAACAGAAATAGAAATAGGTGAAGCAATACAAATAGAAACAACAATAGAACCAATAGATGCAATAAACAAAGTGTTAGAATGGACAAGTGGTAATGAAACAATAGCAACAGTAGATAGCAGTGGAGTAATAAGAGGCATGTCAGAAGGAGAAACAACAATAACAGGAATAACAACAGATGGAAGTAACATAGAGATATCATTAACAATAAATATAAAACAATTAAAAACAGAAGAACCATCATTAGAAGTACCATTAGAAGAAATTAAATTAGACAAAGTAAATATAACACTGGACATGAGTGGAACAAAAGAGAGTAGCTTAACAGCAACTAAAATTCCAACAGATGCAAACCAATATACAGGAATAACATGGACAAGTAGCAATACAGCGGTAGCAACAGTAGATAGTAATGGAATAGTAACAGGAAAAGCAAATGGATTATGCCAAATAACAGCAAAAACAGAAAACGGAAAAACAGCAACATGTAATATAACAGTACAAACAAGTCCAACAGGAATAACATTAAGCAAAACAAGCTTAACACTAGATATGAGTGGGACAAAAGAAAGTAATTTAACAACAACAATAAGTCCATCTACAGCCAATGTAAAAAATAGAGTAACATGGACAAGTAGTAATACAGCAGTAGCAACAGTAGATAGTAATGGAAAAGTAACAGGAAAAGCAAATGGATCATGCAAGATAACAGCAAAAACGGAAAACGGAAAAGAGGCAACATGTAATGTAACAATAGAAACAAGTCCAACAGGAATAACATTAAACAAAACAAGCTTAACACTAGATATGAGTGGGACAAAAGAAAGTAATTTAACAACAACAATAAGTCCATCTATAGCCAATGTAAAAAATAGAGTAACATGGACAAGTAGTAATACAGCAGTAGCAACAGTAGATAGTAATGGAAAAGTAATAGGAAAAGCAAATGGAGTATGTCAGATAACAGCAAAAACAGAAAATGGAAAAACAGCAACATGTAATATAACAGTGCAAACAAGTCCAACTAAAATAACTATAGATACAAAGAATTTTCTATCAGCAGATAATAATACTCCAAAATTAGGATTGAAAGAAGATAAATTATTAATAGCAACAATAAGTCCATCTACAGCCAATGTAAATACTAAAATAACATGGACAAGCAGTAATACAGGAATGGCAACAGTAGATAATAGTGGAAAAGTAACCGGAATAAAAAGAGGGGATGCAACTAAAGCAGTAACTATAAAAGCAAAAACAGCTAATGGAATAGAAGCAACAACAGAAATAGAAATTGTAAACAAAGAAAAGGCAGAGGTAACAATAACAAGTACAAATAAAGATGGGGTTGCAGAGGATAATGTTATAAAAGCAGGAGATAAAGTAACATATACATTAAAGCTAAAAGGAAATGAAATAGCGTCAAATTATAAGAATAAAATACATGTTACAGATAGTCATAAAGGAATAAATCCAGCAACTCAGAAAACAGTAGTGGAATATGATGATGGAACATTAGACAATGGAGCAACAGTAACAATAGGAGACTATAATAAAAATACAAGAGAAATAAAAGTAATAGTACAAACAAAAGATACAATGAATTCAGTGGGACATTTAAATTTAGTGATAGATGCGGGGCTAATGACAAATTGGACAGGCAAAGATAATAGCGCAGCAGTTTACAGATATGACTATGTTGCATCACTAAATACAACTAAAAACACTGGCCAAATAGGAACAGTAGTAGGAGTAGCAAATTCTTTTTATGTAGCAAACTATGATTTCTATTTAGACAATGCCAAAAAGACTTCAAATAAAACAACAAATGAATATATATATACGGGACTAGAAAATGGAAAAGAATACAACATAAAGGTAAATGTAGACTTTTACAAAGAGAAATATGGATCAGATGACAGAGTATCTGGATTTATAGAAGGAAAGGTAAAAACCGGAGAAAATAAAGGAGTGGAGGTATATTTCTTGGATGCATCTCAAGATCCTTCAGAATCTGGGCATAAATATGCAGCAGATGCAATATTTATACGTACAGCAAAAGGAAAAACAATTTTAATAGATTGTGGAGCACCAGCGGGAAGTGTTGGGAGACCAGATGGAGCAGCGATTATTGATAAATTTTTTAAAAATAATACCTCTTTAATAAAGGATAAAAAAATTGATTATTTTATTGGAACACATATAGATAGTGATCATGTTGGAGGATTTGAGGGGTTAATCCAAAAAGGATATTCATTTGGAAATATTATATATAGTTGTGTTAATATAGAAAAAAAAGGAGACAATCAGAATGAGTATGGAAAAAATCCATATGATTATGGAATAAAAAATAAAAATTTAATATCTGCAACAGCAGGAAATTGTCTTGTTATTGACAATTGTTTATTAAATATATTTAATCCATATCCTTTAGCTGATATACCAACAAAGTGGATTTCGGCAGTAAATTCTTCCAATAAAGGTATAAGACAAAGTGCATTTCTAATTTCTGTTGATGGAAAGAATACTCTTAGTGAGGAAGTTACAGGATATTTTCAAACTAGACAAACATATATGAATAATGTATCTATAGTTGCGAAATTAATTTGCGGAAGTAGGAAAATGTTACTTACAGGAGATGCAGAATTTTTTGTAGAAGAGATGCTAACTGGATGTGTATATAATGAAATGACATCAGGAACAGCTAAAACTACATTTACAATGCCAAGTGGAGTTATAAAATCAACTATAAGTGATAGAAAACCAGAAGCCAATATAGGAAAAAAAGTTACTATTACTAAATCTGCAACATATGGATATTTAGATGATAAAAAAGGTTTGATAGTTAATTTTTCAAATGGAACTAAAAACAACCACTCAGTAGTTGTTGGGACATATTTAAATTTAGTAAAAGATATTTTGGCTAGTGATGATAGTTTAAAAACAATTGCAGATGTTGAAAAACAATACAAATTATCAAGATTAACAGAAAAAGACATAACGGCACAAGTATTAAAAAAAGGACATCATAATGTTAAAAATACGACATCACAAATGTTTTTAAATAAAATAAATCCTAATAAAATAGTTGTTACAGGGCCAGCAAAGCATACTAAATCTCTTATAAATTCTCTAGATGCTTCCATGGAGTATAGAATTATAGAGTATTATAAAAGTAAGCCAAGTGGACTTAGTAGTTCTTCAAAAACGGCATTCCAAAAGGTAGTAGATGATAAAGTTGGAAACAAGAAATATGGATTACAGGAACATTTGCATGGAGCGTATTATAATGCAAATTGGTTTGCATCAGTATTTTCACCAAGTAGATTAAAATCCATAGTAATCAAAACAGAGAATGGGACTGCATGGAGTTATACAGGAATTGCAAATCGTATTCATGATATGTTTTATAGTGATTGTAACACTAAAATGAACAAATAAAAAATAAGCCGAAAGGCTTATTTTTTATGTTTTAGTATTTCTTATTTTTTTCTTTTACACAAGTTCTGGGTTTTCTGTAGAATATTGTTTTTGTATTTCTTCTATTTTGTTATATTCATTGTCTAAAATATCTAAGAATACTTTTGCTATTTCTGGATCAAATTGTGAGCCAGAGCATTTTTCTATTTCAGCTCTTACCACATCTAATGGTAATGCGTTTCTATATGACCTTTTTGATGTCATTGCATCAAAAGTATCTGCAACAGCTGCAATTCTAGCAAAGTATGGTATATCATTTCCTTCTAGTTTTGAAGGATAACCTCTTCCATCAAATCTTTCATGGTGATGTTTTACAATTGGTAATATATCATGGAATATAGTAGCATTTTGAAGAATATGTGCACCAATAGATGGATGGTTCTTTATTTCAGAATATTCTTCATCTGTTAGTTTTGCTTCTTTTAATAAAATACTATCAGGTATTCCAATTTTACCTATATCATGGAATAAACCACCTATACGAAGAGTTTTTATATCTTCTTCATTTAGCCCTAATTTTTCTCCAATTAGAACAGAATATGCAGAAACTCTATCTGAATGACCTCTTGTATATGGGTCTTTTGCTTCAACTGTTCTTCTTAGAACTTCTATACTTTGCATATATGCATTTTCTAACTGGTCATATGTATCTTTTAATTCTTCATTTATTCTTTGAATCATTCTCATTTGTTCAATAGACTTAATACCAGATTCTATAAGTAGAAGCAATTGATCAAATTTATCACTTTTTTCGCAATAACCTTGAATATCATATTTTCTAATTGTTTCTAAAGGTGGTACTAAATCTTTATGTCCAGTTAATAATAAAATGTATAATTCTTTGTTAAATTTTCTTATTTCCTCTATAACTTGGTCACCATGAATAGGTGTCATAATAAAGTCTAGAAGCATTAAATCGAAATGTTCATTTTTTACTCTTTCTATTGCTTCAAGAGGATCCGTAACACCTGTAAAATTATAACCAGAACGTTTTAAGAAAATTGATAAAGAATCTATAATACCAATTTCATCATCAACTACTATAATTTTGTATTCAGAATTTGTATTTTCTTGTGTATTATGTCTCATACAATCACCTCATTTGTTAACTAATATATAACACAAGCTAAAAAAAGTCAATATATGTTGCTTTAAATACCATAAATAGAGGGATAGAAAAAATCTTAAAAAATATTTCAAACATTTGTTTACATTAATTTTAAATCGTGCTATAATAAAAACATAAGTTCGCAGAGGTGATTACATGAAAACATATTATTGCATTGATTTAAAGACATTTTATGCTTCAGTAGAATGTGTGGAAAGAGGATTAGATCCATTTAATACAAATTTAGTAGTAGCAGATCCAAGTAGAGGAAAAGGTGGAATATGTTTAGCAATATCGCCTAAAATGAAGATGCTTGGAATAAAAAATAGATGTAGAATTTTTGAAATTCCGCCAAATGTAAAATATATTACAGCAGTTCCCAGAATGCGTAAATATATGGAGTATTCAGCAAATATATATGAAAGATATTTAAAATATTTTTCAAAAGAAGACATTCATGTATATTCAATTGATGAAGTATTTATAGATGCAACTTCATATTTAAAATTATACAAAATGAATCAAATAGAGTTAGCACAAATGTTAATGAAAGATATTTATGATAATTTTGGCTTAGCATCTTCTTGCGGAATAGGTACAAATTTATATTTGGCAAAAGTTGCACTTGATATATTATCTAAACACTCAACTACTAATATTGCAGTACTAGATGAAGAAAAATACATGCGAGAATTATGGCATCATAAACCATTAGTGGATTTTTGGCAGATAGGAAGAGGAATAGAAAGAAGATTAAATAAAAAAAGAATATTTGACATGTATGATTTAGCTCATTTTGATGAAAGAAAATTATATAAAGAATTTGGAATAAATGCAGAATTTTTAATAGACCATGCTTGGGGAAGGGAAACATGTACAATAGCAGACATAAAAAGCTATAAACCAAAAAGCAATTCTATTTCTAATAGTCAAATTTTATTTAAAGACTATAATTATTCAGATGCTGAACTTGTGTTAATAGAAATGGTGGAATTACTTAGTCTTCAGCTTATACAAAAACACAAATTGACCAATGAAATTCATTTATATATAGGTTATTCAAAAGATTGTATTAAAGCAACTGGAGGTTCAAGAAGATTAAAAATTGCAACAAACACATATAGCAAATTAACAGAAGAATTTAAAAGATTATATGAAACAACAACAAATAAATATATGCCAATTAGAAGAATTGGAATTTCATTTGGAAAACTCGAAAGCGATAGTATAGAACAATTAAGTTTGTTTGAAGACATAGAAAAAAAGGACAAGGAAAGAGAATTAGAAAATGCAATAAATGAAATAAAAATAAAAATGGGAAAAAATTCTATAATTAGAGCAATGGATTTACAAGAAAATGCAACTAAAATTATAAGAAATAAATTGATAGGGGGTCATAATGGTGTTTAGTAGAGGAGAAAGAGCAAAACAATTTATGGCATTTGATGCTTTGTCAGGATTTGGACAAGAATTAAGTGAAAAAGAGATTGAAAAGGTTGAAAAAAAAGAGTTGTCTGATGATATGATGTTAGAAATATCAGAAATATTAACATTAATTGATAAAGATGATATTATAAAAGTTAAATACTATAAAAACAGGGGATATCAGGAAATTATAGGAGAGCTAAAAGGAATAAATACAACAAATAAAAAGCTTATATTAAAAGATGATACAATTATAAATTTTGATGATATATTGAAAATAAAAAGAATTTAAAAAATAAAAAGCAGTATAGTTTTAAACTATACTGCTTAAATATTTTAATAATTTTCTGCTTTAACTTCAAAATATGCTTGTGGATGTTTACAAACAGGGCATATTGCAGGAGCCTCTTTCCCTATAACAATATGACCACAATTTCTACATTTCCATATAGCATCTCCATCTTTACTAAATACTAAGTTTCCATTTAAATTGTTTAATAATTTTCTATATCTTTCTTCATGTTCTTTTTCAATTTCTCCAACTGATCTAAACAAATATGCAACATCTTTAAATCCTTCTTCTTCAGCTTCTTTTGCAAATCTCTCATACATGTCTGTCCATTCATAATTCTCTCCAGCAGCTGCATCATCTAAGTTTGTTGCTGTTGATGGAATATCTCCATCATGTAATAATTTAAACCATATTTTAGCATGTTCTTTTTCATTATCTGCTGTTTCCAAAAATAGAGCAGCAATTTGTTCATATCCTTCCTTTTTTGCTTTGCCTGCATAATAAGTATATTTGTTTCTTGCTTGAGATTCTCCAGCAAAGGCATCCATTAAGTTTTTTTCTGTTTTTGTTCCGCTAAATCTTGACATAGTTTACCTCCAAAATTATAAATTTGTGAAGAACATAGTTCCCCTATATAAATGTATCATATTTATTGTGCTTAAATAATAGCATAAAAGCCAAGAAAAAGCAACATAAAAACAAACAAAAAAGACGAGCAATGCTCGTCTTTACTATAAAAAATTTAAAAACTAATTCTTTATTGGAATAATTATTGTAAATTTTGTACCTTTGTTTTCTTCAGATTCAAATGTAATATCTCCATTAAAATGTGCTCTTATTGTTGAATAAGACATAAATAATCCAAGACCTGTACCATTTTTACCTTTTGTAGTAATCATTTCTTTAAATAATTTTTTCTTGACTTTATCTGGAAGACCAGGTCCATAATCTTTGACAGAAATTACGATATTATTATTATCATTCTTCCATGCACCTAACTCAATTTGCTGCT
>JAEEGL013615049.1_pt1 | contig 38562 bp, 53 predicted proteins | sample 9134231 | NCBI WGS metagenome assembly JAEEGL01 (sample SAMN16246548, study PRJNA631951) | gut metagenome | biome: gut microbiome; feature: rumen; material: fiber-attached | host: Bos | place: Iran: Karaj | collected 2018-10 | reverse complement strand
TTCCATTTCGGAAATAGTTGGTTCTTCAACCATCTGTTCCTGTTCTAATACTTCTTCTGGTTCCATTTTCTTACTCCTTATTGAATTGTGACTTGGACATTTGGGTCAAGGTTGGCGTCTTGCACTTCTTGAATTGTCAGCGATACCGCCGCGTTATACTGCGCTTCCAGTTCCAACCCTGTCAAACTTGCCTGTGTGATTTCCAGCACATTGTCGCCGTCCGTCACTTGTAATGTCTGCCCCGCGACAGATTCCGTTGTCGGTGTTGCTAGCGGGTAAACTACAATTACAGGTGTGCCTGCCGCATATTGGTCTGCTAGCCATTGTTTGAAAGCCGTGACATTACTATATGTGCCAACAATAGGGTATATTTGCACCCTTGTCCAGTTTATCGTTTGTGTTGCGTTAGTACCAACTTTTATTTCATTTTGATAACTTGCAGAAGCATTGGTTGCTACACCTTTGAAGTGTGTACAATAACAACTATGGGTATCTTCAAGAGCATCTGTTGCTATACCTGCATAAAATAAGTTACCACTTGCAGTCCAATCTTCAGTTCCGTCTAACACCTTTACCCCAACATTCCTCGTGACAACACCGTCAAGTATGCTTTGGGCATCTTGATAATCTCCAACCTTTAACAGCATTTCTGCTGTTGCTGTGCCACCGTCATAGTATGGGGCGTATGCGGTTGCGGTTGAGCCTTGTTCAAGCATCTGTTGTGTTTCGCTTACTACTGTATTTAGACATACAAAATTAGTATTTGCCGATGTTGTGAATGTATTAGCATTGTTTTCAATAGATTTTACAAAACTAGAAAAATTGTTTGAACTATATTCTGCACCACGCTTACTAAAAACGTTGCTTACCGTTCCTAGCCCACTCATTGTATATGTCGTATTAGGTAATACTTTAATAAACGCAGTATGAGCGTAGGTAATAGATGCATTTGTTTCGGTTCCATTGCTGGCAACCCCCCTACCTACAACGTTTAAATTTTGATTTAACAAATTCCTACTATGCACATTTATCGTTTCCACTGTGCCGTCTGCGTAGATTTGACCTATTGCACTATCAATAGTAGCAACTGTATATTCCCCATATACAATTTTTGCCGTATCCCAGTCAACTATTGCAGTACTGCTATAATTAGCACTTACCCTTATATAACCGTTATAAGTAGGTGTTATTATCTTTGTTCCTTCTGCATTTGGTGTTAATTGTAAAACTTCCTGACTTTGCCATACTTTATTACTGTTAAATAAATTTATTCTCACATTCAGATTTGAAAGGGTAGCAAGAGATTTAAAATATACAGTAACACTTTTTCCTGCTTCAATAGGTATATAATCAGTTGTACGTGATGTTGAAAATGCCGTATAATTCCCTTGTGGGTCATAGTAATATCCGTCAGTTACAGCACTTAAATCAATTAAATTTTGTCTTACTTTCAATACCCCATTATTTGAAACAATGTCCATAGGTGCATCGGGGGTCGGAACTGCTTCGCCACCTGCGGCAAATGTGCCTGCTGTTGCCGTCTTAAATGTTTTGCTAACCGTATCATAAAAACCGACAACTGGAACTGTGCCTTTCTGCACTGCTGGAACATAGTCGGCTATCAAATTGCCTTGGTTGTCCCACGCCTTAAATGAATACAGATAAATACCTTCATCATTTTGGCTTATAACACCACCACCAGCCGGAAAGCCGTTTATTATTAGTCGTGTTGTTGTTGTGCCTGTATCTGTAAATGTATTTGTAAAGACCGTTGTGTCGCCAGTTTTTAATGTTGCAACCAAATTATTGTATGTAAATTTGTATCTAGTATTGTCTGCAACAGGGGTTGTAGAATCATAAGTATCACCCCACGCATTTACACGAAAAGTTTTAGCCGATACGTGTGCAAATCTCAACCATGTGCTTGAACTTAAATAAGTCGTCGCTTGTGAAATAGTTGATGTTGTTTGGAAGTCCATTTCAACACGACCATCGTATGTCGGCACAATGTCTGTTAGCAAATACGAGCCGTCCATCATATAGATAAACTGCCGTTGCAAGTAATTATCGGGAATATCACGCTGTTCTGTTCCACCAAACGCCTTGACATAAGAAAGGGAATTGGCGATGGCATCGGGCAAGTTTAATGGCGATGTGCCTTTGATAATAACTTGAACTGAACCGCCTGTGACCTTATTTACCAACTGTGCTGTGTGTGTTTTACCGTCGTCGCCTGTAAATGTGCAAGTGCTTGAAACACCGTCATAAACTGGGGTTTTATTTATCATTATACAACGAACAGCACGGACATTTTGACCGTCTATAACCACTGTTTCATACAAACTAGGAACATCATCTGGTGTCCCTGTTTCTGTTGGTGTGACGATATTCAAACATCTATGTCCGTCAACTGTGGAATATAAACTTGGCACATCATCATAAGTCACTGTTCCATTTACTGCGATACAAAGCATAACCCTTTGAGATTTGCCGTTTATTGTCGCTGTTGCGAACTTTGACCCTGCTTCATCATCATAGGTTATTTGCCCTGAATACATTTGGGTGACACGGGCGCATTGTGAAACACTACCTGTTTCTTTAATTACCGCCACATCAGACGATATATCATATTCTACTGCCATATTTTATACCCCTTGTTTTATCTTACTTTTTTTCTGGTTTTTTTGCAACAGATTTTTTGCTCTTTTTTGGTTTGCCTTTTGGTTTCTCTTTAAGCCCATATTTTATAGACAATTCATTTTGAATATCACGATGTAATTTTTTGACAGCATCTTCTTTTTCGCCTTTGCTCATAGTTTTATATTTAGAACTACGCATCAACTTCTTTGCTTCTGCCATATACATCCGTTCCATATCTTCTTCTGCTTTCTCAAACTGTTCGGGGGAAAGTTCATTGTAGAGTTTTGTTGATTTGCCAATCTGTGCCAATGGGCTTGCTTTGCCCCATTTTTCAAGAATTTCCGCTTTTGTTGCTCTTTCGCTATAAGTCGTTGCCCCTATACCAATAACATCGGCCACTATTGCCGCACTTGCTTCTAATGTTGTAATATCTGGGTCTTTGTTTTCGTCAAAATTTTCTATTATAGAATCAACATAAATCGGCAAAAATATACCACGGGCAAAATGGCCCATAGTTTCTGGTTGGTTCATAATATCTTTTGGCAAATATGTATCATCAAATGCCGTTCTGCCGTGTTCATATAAACCATTTAGAATCGAAATAATAGGTGCTTGGCGATTTTTTAAGAATCTTGCCAGTGGGTCCCACGAATCTTTCCCAAATTCGGGGTCAAGATATAATTTTATAGTTTTGGCAACGGATGTTATAACTGGCGCAACACCGAAAGTCATATCAAAACGGGTCTTACCAAACACAATTTTGCCATAATCTTCTGTCGGGTTCCAACTAGCCAACACTTCTTCCCAATAATCTTTCTGGTCATCATCGCTTATCGCGGCACTTATCAACGCAGATATAAACGGCATACCGATAACCAACCCAACTGCTGACCTGCCTTTGTCCACATTTTGTTTATTGAAATAGAAAGTATCTAAATTTTTAATGCCTTTCTTTGTAATTGCTCTTTTTGCCCAATCTGCAATTGCCACGGGGGCATAAATAGTATTTTTAACCGTTGCGATACGGCTTGCCGTCCACCGCATAGCCATCATATAAAACGACACCTTGTCCATAACATCTTTACCGCCTTTCAAACCGTTCCAACGCCCCGTTTGTTCCATAATCAAATCGCCAATGCCGTTTTCTTTTAATAATTTAATATCCGCTGTGGTTTTGGCATCGTATAGGTCTATCATCATATTAGCATAAGTGAAACGCGCCATATTGACCGCCATATTAAACCCGCTTTCTGATGCCGAATATAACCGCAACACAGGTCGCAATGCTGTTGTGCCTGCCCTTACTAGTTTGTTTTTCGCGGTTCTTGAATACTCTTCCGATTTTTCGGTCAACTGTGTGATATAAGAGTTCAAAAACTGTTCTTCTGTAATACCGATATTGACACCCAACTGTTTCAAACGACCACTAATTACATTTGGATGGGCGTATATTTCTGCCCACGCATAATCTTGCTTTGTATAACCATTGGCATCTGTGCTTGTGCCATACCATAAATCACCAAAAGTCCGTTGTGCGCCTTTCCACCACGCCTTAAACCCTATTCCTGGATGCACAAAGAACATATTTGATATATTTCGTCCAAAAGACAAGTCGGCAGACAGAATCGCAGAACGGGTTGACCCAAGTATCTTTTGCCCTACTGCTCGCCAACCTTGGGATAATAATTCCTGTGATATATCTGCGTAAGTTTGTTGATATTTTCTGATAGCAAGCCCCAAAGTGATATATTTTTTATGCAATTCATCATTATTTTTGATTTTTTGCATATCTGTTTCTTTGTAAATATCTTTATACGACTTGACATTGAATAATGGGTTGCCGTTTTCATCTTTTGCTTGTGATATTGCCGTGTTCAAATCTTCCAATGCCGCATCAACCGAGTTTTGTGCTTCAACAAGCGATTCGGATTGTTTTTGATTTAGTGCCAACTTCATATCTTGTTGCACTAATTTTTCAAGATACATACTTTCATATTCTGGCGACATACGCCCACGTAACCTACGGATACGATTCATAACAATATCGTCAATAATGTTTTTCTTTATATTTTCTTTTTCTAGTTCTTTTTCGGCTTGTTTTTGCAATGCAGGCGTAATAATGTTTTCATAGACGGTATCTTCAAAGAATTTAACATTTTCTTCTGTGCCTAGGGCATTTAACAGTATGTCGTGCCGTTTTGCTGGGTCTATGTTCTCATCAAGAAAGAATTTTTGTAATGAAATCCCTTGCCGCTTTAATTCTTCCTGCAATTCGTCAAGAGTGGATGGCAAAAAACATCTGACTTTCATTATTTACACTCCATTTTTTCTTTAATCAAGTCCCATAACTTTTTATCAGTCATTACTTTATTAGATTTTACAACTTTATCAACTTTCTTTTGCACTTTATCGGCTTTATTTTTAACTGCACGCTTTACCTTTCTGCTTGCTTCTGTTTCAATTTGTGCCGCATCACGGATAGCATCAACCAAACTATCGTCTGCCAAAGCACGCAATTCTTGCCCCGCCCTAGTAGCAACATCAGAATACGCGTTTATAAGCCGTCTTAATTGCTCTTTTCTAACTTCTGGGTCTTGTATCTTGGCAATCTTGCGTTTCAATGCTTCGGCAACTTCTGCCCTTAAAAATCCCCGTGTATCTGCTCTATTATTTTCTAACATTTCCCACGCAGAGTTTTCTTCGCTTTCAACCAATGTATCCGCCGCTTGTTTTGCTGCTTTCATATCCCTAACAGAATGCAAAATCGGGCTAACTTTCTCTGTTTTTGTCTGCTGTGCCACCCTTTCGGCATATTTACTTTTAGCCATTTGTGGTTTTTGGAATGTATTTAACTCTTTACCGACTTCATATTCTGCTTTTTGGTCGTCTGTCTTTACATTTTTAAGTTCATCAAGTTTAGTGTTGATTTCGTCAATCTTATTGTTGATTGTGTCAATATCTTGCTTTGTTAGCATATCTTCATTGACGGGCAACACTGGCGATTCAATACCCATCGCTTGATTTATAGCGTTTTCCTGTGCATTTAGGAAATTCAACTCTAATTGAACCGGCGTTGGTGTTTCTTTTGGTTGTTCGGTCGGTTTTTCTTCTGTGACCGCTTGTTCAGTAGATGTTGTTTCTTCAACTTCCGGTTGTGTTTGTGTGGTTTCTTCGGTCGCTACTGTTTCTATTGTAGGTTGTTCGCCTGTGGGTTGTTCTTGCGCGGTTTCCGTTGGCTGTGTTTCGACCTGTTGTTCTGTTTGCGCTTCGGGTTGTTCCTGTTGTGATTCAAGTTCTGCCCGTCTATCGGCTATATTTTGCTTTTCTTCTTCTATAACAGAATCTTCCATAACTTGAATACCTGTTTTTTCACGCAGATATTCAACAAGGTCGTTAGTGTCCTGTGACCGTTCAAAAAACTCATTTTTAGACAGTTCTTCGTCTTTTTTAACCTGTTCTTTGATAACATCGCGTCTGATTCTAGCAAGAGTTTTGTCGGCTTCTTTTTCCGTCTGACCGTCACGCATCAACTGTTCTTTGGAAAACTGCATAACACGGCTTTTGGGCGACATATCCGCTAGTGCCATACTGTTTTTAACCAATGCATCTGTTGAATCTTCAAGATATTGCCACGCTAATTTATTTGCATCGGCCTTTGTTAACCCAAAATTATCAACCAACATCTCTTTCATACGGTTATGATTATTAACAAACGCGACCCCACCAACAGTGGCACCACCTATACCCCCCAAAAGTCCCGCCTTTCCAACAGATAATAAATCTTCTGTCCAAGTTTGGTAATCTGTATCAGTGCCATAAATCTCATTTTGCGCTCGACGACTTGTTCTTTCAAGCCCCGTCTGCACAACTTCTTCTAATACTTCCGATGCAATTTCTTCTTTTATGAATTTTTTCCCTGTAAATTCGCCCAAATGGTCTAAAAAGTTCGCTTCTGCACCCTTTGCACCAACTAACCCTGCCAGCGCGCCATAAGCAGTTGCAAAACCTAGACCTTCGCCCTTATATTGTTCTAACCCGCCTTCGCGCTGTCTTTGGGCGGCAATATCTTTTGATAAATACTCACCACCTTCCGCCAAACCCTCTGCAATTCCGCCTGCGACACTCGCCGTTGTTCCCGCCGCTTTCAAAGCCCCAGCACCTAACAGAACAGCCCCCATTTGCCCAAAAACATCCGCAATTTCATTACTAAAAGCATCGGCATCTACACCCAATCTGAAATCTCGTAATGCTTTATCAAAGTCCTGACTTGACCGGACATCATCCAAAGCGTTTAATAATTCAACACTTTTATCTTCACTGATACCAACTGTCTTTGCGCTAGCCGCCAAAAACCTTAAAACATCTGTTGGCATATTCTCTATCGCGCTTGCAAACGAATCTTTAACTGTATAAAAGAACTCGCCAACCTTATTCATCCCTTGCCCAGACCCATCATAGAATAATGTTTCCCCTATTGCTTCTGATGCTGTTTTTTCTTCAATATCTTGACCCCAATCTGGTAATTCTTGGCGTTGTGGTATAACTTCGTCAAGCAACTGTTCACGAAATTCGCCCTTGCCATTACCACGCAACCACTCCATTGGGGTTTTAACTTCTGGCAATTCAGACAACCCAGAGTATTCAGATTCTGGCAAGTTTCCGTCTAAACTAAAAGTTTCTTCCGCCATTACAACCGCCTTTTTGCTTTTATGGTTCCTGTTGGGTCAATGCCAAGATATTCAAAAGAATAACCGTTATACATAAATTCTACTGGTTTATCACCTGTTTTATCGTGCTGTATAAACTTTTTAATTAAATCCGGCGCAACCTTGCCTTCGTAATTTATATAGGCGACATTATACGGCAGTTCAAAGATTTTATTGTTTGCACTCTCAAAATCCCCAGACGCCATATCATTCATAACATTCAGATAGGTATCTTTTACTAAATTATACTTGGCTTTGTTCTTTTCGGATGCCATTGCATAATTGAAATCAACCACTTTTTTTGTCTTAAAATCTCTCATAACGCCACTATATATCGGCGTGGTTTCCTTTGGTTTTTGTAATTCTTTGTCTGTTTCTGGTATTTCAGTGCTAAACAAATCTGCATAATGGTCTAGTATATTTGCTTTTGCAAGTGCCATTGTGTATTGGGTTTGGGCTTTATAATCGGGGTTATTTATAACATTATTCGTTATATTTTGCAGATTGTTATAATCTGCTTCACTGACATTGTGTTCCTTTGCATTATTCAAAGTGGTTAACGCACCGTTTAATATCTCATTACAATTCCCATCTTCATCTATTTTACACTGTGCTAAATTATTCAGGTCATCAAACATCTGTTTAGTGCCTTTATAATCTGATATTTCAACCATAGACACATTACCAAAGTTTTCACGATATTTCATCATATTGTCTAAAAGTTCATTGGCGCGTCTTTGTTTCGCTTTCTGTGCTATTTTTTCTTCGGTTTCATTAAATACTTTTTCAACCGCTTTTTCTTCACTCATACCGCCAGAAACTAACTTGTCTATCCGTTCTAAATCCGCTTCATTGGCGTTGCTTAGGATAGTTTTATCTTCGTTCGCTATCTCTTCTTCAAGTTTTTCCTTTTTGCGTTCCAAATCGGCGCGTTCTTGGCTATTTTTCGGGGCATTTGCTATTCCTGCCTTTAATAGCGTTCTCTTTTCCTTTTGTTTATCTGCATATCTACCCTTATACATATCATAGTAATCTTTCAGCGTGCTTTGGTCGCCATAGGAAAAGAAATCATCGGGTAATTTTGACATATTTTCTTCTGGTTGTGCATAAGACATCTGATTATCTTCTTCAAACCATTTAAGATTTTCGGGTGTTGGCAATTTCATAAACTCCCCGAATCTTGCGACTTTTTCTTCTTCGTGTTCTTTTTTCGCAATCAAAGCAGATTCGCCAAGGGATTTTTCTAAAACTGGCGCAACCGCATCGGACACTTCTTTATGAATTTCACCCAACGACTTTTCGGTATAATCTTCTTCCTGTGCCTTTTTAATATCTTTTTCAATCTGCTTTTTCTGTTTTTCTAGTTCTTTTTGTTGTTTGCGGTCTTTTTTAGTGTTCTCTATACCAGCGTTTACAAGTATAAGTTTATCGTTCAAATCACGATTGACCGCTTGCGTGGTGGTATCGTTCGCCGCCTGCAACATATCATCTGGCACTGTTGTTTGGAAATTTTCCATTGAATCCAATAATGCCTTTGCTTTTACTGGGTCTGTTTGTGCAAGGTTGGTATAAAAGTCAATCAAGGATTTTCTGTCCAGTTCTTTTAACGCCTGTGCCGCGCCCGCTGGTGCGACATCGTTGATATAATCTTTTAATTGTTCCCTACCTTCCTTATGTGCTTCCTTAAATCCTTCAACATCGCCATTTGCACCATACATAGCGGCGTTTTGATTCATTGTTTGTGCTATCTTTTTTGCAGATTCTTCGCCTTGTTTAATCTTTTGGCGATACGCCCATTTGACATCATTACTGATAAAATCGTTCACTGCGGATTGTGTCTTTTCTGTAAATTCTGCACTACCCGCTTCGCCCAAACCTGCACCATACTTACTTGATAACCGGGAATACTCGTCACGCATAGCCCGTTCGTGTTCCGGTGTGCCAATATAATTCGGGTTGTTTTCTCTTTGGGCCATATTCCACCGCAATAAATCGTTTTTCAACCGCCCGATTCTGTCTGCTGCAACAATCTTATCCGATGCATCAAACGCTTTCTGTTCAGATACTAATCTATCCTGTTCTGTTTTAAGGTTTTGTTTTACTTGTTCTTGATATTCTTTATCGGCTTTTTCTTCTTCCTTTTGTAGTTTTGCACTATATTTTTCGCCGAGTTTACCAATACCTTCGCCTATCTTTTTAATGGCATTTGTCATAGCAATTGCCCCCGATGAAACATCCGGCGATTGTAAATTCACATTTTTTCTACGAATAATATCAACCATTTTTTGCCCCCTAGAATGCACTTAAAACTGAACTTGCTATATCCCCTACAAGATTACCCCTTAACGCTTTCCGCTTTTGTTTCAATGTATGCTCTTGAATATCGTAATTGTGTATCATCATACCCAAATCTTCTTCCATTGCCTGCCTATTCCCAAGGATAACATCTTGTGCCGTCCCTGACTTTATATCTAACCCAGACGCATAAAAACTCATTTTATTCCTAGCCATAACATCTGCTATATTCTGCTTGTAGTTTTTTACATTATATTCTTTTTCGCGCCTTAAAGTTGCCAAATCCGTATCAATTTGGCCCTGCATCGTTTCATAGTTGCTAATTGCATTTGTAATACTAAGTGATGCCTTTGCAAATCTTGCCATAGGCGTTATCGCTTCGCCAAATCCTTGCGTGTTAGACACAGGCCTTGCTATCGTATACGCACTTTCGGGGTTTCCATACATACCACCCGAACGAATCGCCATATCATCGCCCATCATCTTTAATTACCCCCTTCATTGCTATAATTTATTATAACTTCAACTGCGTTCACTGTAAAGGGCAAACCTCTATCAGATTTCATAATTATGAATTTACTCCACTCTGGCGTGTCGCCCGGAACTATTACATAACCACCGTTCATAGTCATATTTGTTAGGTCATAGTGTGTATTATCGTTTATATCTTCAAGCACCTGCATATCGTCTAAACTTGTGCCAACCGATAAATGCATCGTATTTTGAACTTCAAGATTTATCTGCCGAACTGTTTTCATAGATTCATACGGTCTTTCTATTTTAATAAACGCATACGCATCATACAAAGCACCATAAGTCGCCTTAAATACTGGTTTTGGCAATTCTATGATACCGCCATAAACATAATCACTATCGGAATCACGATTGAATTGAACGGTTGTTTGACTTGTGTCTTTCACTGTTATTCGGTCATTTTCTGAATCATAAGACACAACCGTATTCTGATAATATGTTGTTATTCTTTTCCCGTTTGCATCGTATAATTGGTCGCCTGTGTTTGGTGTGCTTGATTTTGTGAACACATAATTATCACTACCGTCTTTCCACCCACAAAAAGTCAACTGTTCGCTATCTGATGTAACATTGTATTCCCCTAGATATTGCCCTTGTGAAACCACCCCAAGCACCCCCAACAACGAACCTTTAACTGGTAGTTGTGTAAATTGCAATAATATTGTATCAAAACTAGTTGCGTTTTCGCGTTGTGAATCAATTACTATATTATAACCGTGTCTATCAATGCCTGCATTCCTAGTTAAAGTATACCCGGGCAACACACCTTGCCCACTTGTAGCTATTATTGCCAGAGTTTCATTCCCATAACCGTCATCTGGCGTGTAAGCCACTACTTTGAACCCAACAGCATTCCCATTTATATCTAACACCGGGTCGTCTGCTACTGGCGTAGCCGATGTTGTCCACGCGGTCATCGGCCCACTCCAACCAAATAATTCAAAATCAACCGAACCTATTTCGGCAACAACCCAAGATTTTTCATTGTTTGTTTGTTCAAATCTAACCATTGAGCCGACAAGTCGTGTCAAATCCCTATCAGTTGTCATAGTAGACGTTTCGTAATCTATTAGTGAATTAACATTCAGAGTGTCGTCATACTTTTGCCAACAATCCAATGCGATATTATTGTTTATATTGTCATAGGTCGCCCATTTTTTATCTTCTTTCGTCATAAATGGCGCGATTGTATCGATATAAACGCCTTTGTCGGGCATTTCTTCGATATACCACCTATTTGAACGGTTTGTCACTAATAATAACTTATAATTTCTGCCAACTTTGATTTGAACTATATCATAGACATAACCATCTTGTATCTTGAACGGGAAAAATCCTTGATAAACGCCTTTCTTATAGTTCAACGCGAACATATTCCCAGATTCTAGCAAACCGTAAATCATCTTTGATTCGTCATTGACATAGTGCAATTCGGTTATTTTATCAAATGTAATATCCTTGGCATACTTGGCAAGGTCGTCAACTTGGAATCTCTCTGTAATCAAATCATAGTCCACAGCATATAACTTTGTGCCGTCACTAGACCCATAGAGCATAACATCGTCTTTGAACGCTGGTGTTGAACCACCAGACGGCATACGGTTTCTTAAATTAAACTCTGTGCTTTGATTTGTTGCTATCATACCGCCTGTTCCCGAATCCACCAAAGACAACCCATCTTCTGAGAACGCGTAAAGGACTTTCTGACCGCCGATAATGTTTGTAATCTGGGTTTTTAACTGATTGCAACGCAAATTCAGATAGTCATCAAATTGCAAAGGGTTTTGTTTATCAAATGTTTCGTAATCCCCAAATTTACTCGCTATAACCGTCTGCGGGTTGTTTTGAAATCCGCCAAACCACAATCTATTTTGGAACAAAGCCACAGAAGTAGGATAACCGCCGATTGTAGACCACAAATCCTGCGTATTCGCTGGTGTAAAACTATTAAAACTTAAAACGCCTGTGTTATTTACTAATCTTTGTGGAATAATACCCTCGCAAGCGATAAACATTTCATTTGAATCTTGCGCATATTTTATCTTTTTCAAATCTTCTTCTGTATACGCTACCGTTTGTTCAAAGATTGTAGGTGCCGACACATCCACAAAAGATGCACTATCAACCAAAACCCCACCGCCCGCTTTGTCAGACATAAAATATACACGCCAATATCTATGATTTTGCGCATAATTTGTTTGTGTAATTGTCATAAAACACTTTGATATATACCCATCAGGCAACCCGTGTCCATAATGTTTATACGCCACTTGCGTATAATCACTAATATCATAATTTGTTTGGACACCAGTCCAAGTAATCCCATCATCAGAATACTGTATTACTGGGTCTGATAAATACCTGTATGCATATCCTTCGGCGCGGACAGTCCAAAACCATATTTTAATACCACGCATACATAAATCATCGTTGCTATTTATAATTGTAATATAACTTGGTGCAGATGCCATTGTGGGGTATCCATCTCTTGGATATGCGCCATAGGTTGAATTTATATTATTAAACAAATACCCGGGCTGAACTGAACCAAAAAACGATGCTTCTACTGTCCAATCCCCATTAGTAATGCTGGTATCACCCTCTTGCCCATCTGCCCAACTGCTACCAACAGGGAAAGCAACAGACGATTCATTAGGAACCGTCAACAAAGGCTGTAATTCACCACCTACATATCTGTATCCCCTTACATTGTCTGTTTCGCTTGCATCTACCGCGATAATTGCATCGTCTTCGTCGTTCATACGAAAAGGGATTAAAACCGTGGCTTTTTCCAAATCCAACAAATGTTTTGTCCCAAGGCGTTTCCTCAATTCGCCTTTCTCACTTGATACGACATTTAGGGCTTTTGCTAACCCTTGACCTATAAAATCAGACCGTTCTTTGCTCTGGACTTCTCTATCATACTGCCCATTTACAAAACTTGTTTGAACCAATTTTTCTGTTGCCATATTAGTATCTCCACGGGAAAGGCCACATTGCTTTTTCTAACCCATAATGTTTCTTTTTAATCTTTGTATCTCTCGCGTTTAATGCGTTGAACGACGCCAACTGTGTCTGATATTCGGCATCTACAACCTGTTTTGCCGTGCTATCTTTGGTTAGGAATTGACACGCTTTTTTAGCCAATGCAGCAGACATCAATTCGTCAAATTCGTCTGTCCACAATCCAGTATCAACGACATCACGGACATAATTCAGATATATTGTCTTATCTTTTACTATCCGTGGCACTTTGATTTCACGACCATATTCAGTAAAATCATCGTGTCTGTCAACCTTTTGAATATACAAACAATCTTGTGGTTTTAAGAACTTTATTTCGCCGTCTGGGTCTGTTGGGTCAACAGGTGTTCCCGGTAATGCCATATTTTCAACACAAGCAAACCGTGGGCGAACAAGTTTAATCATTTTACGCCGTGTCTGTGCATAATAAGCGGCGAAAATCTTATCGGATTGTGAAATGGGCTGGTCTAGGTTGGTGCAATCTGGTCGCAAACCCATAATTCTCAAAGCATCATTACATAATTCGACTGGTGTTTTCATTTTCCTTACCTTTGTTTAAGTGTTGGGGGACTCAGCCCGAATCCCCCAAACTGTTTTGATATTACGATTCAATGGTCGTTGACAAGATTTGAACGCGTGCGCCTTCCGTGCGGCAAGCACCAACTTCAATCTTGAAACGGAACATCTGAGAGTTCAGATAGGTTTCCATTGTCGGGAAATGTTCTACCGATTTAATATCAATCTTCGCTTCCAAAGCACCCGGTGCGACAACCAAGCAAGTGCGGGTTCCACTGGATTCGGTCAAGATAGGATTCGTGACCGTTGTGTCAGCATCAGACCCCGGAACAACATACACGCTGTATGTGTCAAACACTTTTTGGATACGCGCTTTGTTCGAATCTGTGTAAGAAGTATACAAACGGTTGATTAACTTATCCAAAGCAAACAACTGTTTTTCTTCTGAACCAGTGACAAATATCGCAGCATTCTGCCATTCATCATCGTCAACCAAGCCAGAATTTTGGAAGTTTTGTGCGATTTTACGCAACAACGCTTCGGTAATACCACCAGTCGCGTCAATCGTTTTACCGCCATCAGCAGCAAAAGCAACTGTCGTTTTGGTCTGTTCCGGTGCGCCACTTGAAATAGATGCTGTCGCAGCAACCGCGCAAGTGCGGTCGATTTGACGATTACCTGCCGCAACTGCATTCATCATAAGAGAAGAAGTCGGGTCAGCAATCGCTTTATCGATGTCTATTTCCTTGTCCATCAACAATTCAGCATAATAAACCGTGGTATACCATTGACGGTTGTCGGTTGTCCACGCGGTCTTAGTTCCAGCATTGGAAGCAGCATTTGCGCTAGCAATAGCAGAAACTTCGAACGGTTTAATACGCGCCAAGTTGTGAATCGCGCCATTAGCATTGTCGTATTCTAATACGCCAGATTTTTGAAATTTAGATTGTTTCTGTTGTGCGGTTTTGAAATATGTAGATTTGAAAACTTCCAACAGTGCAGGTGATGTAGATAACATTTTATTCTCCTTTGTATTACATCATTAGTTCTTGTTTCAGTTTTCGCAAGTCGGGTTTTTGATTAAAAAACTTTTGCTAGTTTTTTTTGATAGAGAAGAAAAGCGTTAAAAACTTCTTTTGCACTAGAAGTTTCTTGTAATCGCAAGAGTCCGCTTCTGATATTTAGATAGTATATAAATCTGAATAAAAAATCAAGGGGTTTTTTACACCCCTTGACTGTGGACACCTATTTTTATTCTGCCAATTTAACCTTAGGCAATTTTTTATAGTCTATAATCGAATCAATCTTGGTTATAAACTCTGCCTGTGTCATTTGGTCTGCCAATGATTCGTCTGTTTTTATGAGATATTTCTTATAAAATTCCCGTTGCAGACTTCTGATTGACGGATTGTTATAGGCACAACCACGGATTCCATAATAATCGCAAGCATACTGGATTTCTTCTTTGGTTAGATTGAATATATCCTTGCCAATAAAGGTCAATTCCAGTGTAGATTCAGAGATTTCATCGATAGAACGGTTGATAACACCATCACGATAGTTCCCTTGCTTTATCAGTTCCATATTTACGAATCTTTGAATATGATATTGCAATTCTTCTTCTGGGCATTCCTGAATAGTGACATCGACAGAATACGGTTGCACCTTTTCCCCATCGCGGACATTACCACGAACGGTCAATTTGAACGCATCAACCTTTTTATTTACTGCCTTTGCGCGTGGGGTTTCAGGTTTTTTCAACGATGCTTCAACCTGTGCAGAATATTCATCTGCTGGTTTCGGCTCTGTTTCGTGTTCCACAACACCGTGGATTTCCGGTTTTTCAGATAAACCAAATTGTTCTTTTGCATTTGCCATAGTTTTTACTCCTTGTTCCAAGATTCTATTGTTTTGTTATATCTTTCTGTTGCGCCTTTCTGTAAATCGACACAAGTTTCGTCAATTCCTTGTGGGGTTGCCATATATTCGTATGCTTTCTGTGCCGTTTCTAGTGCGATTTCTGCTGTTTTACGCTTTGATTCCAACGATTCTTTAATAACATCAGCACCGATATAAGACGATGCTTTATCAAAGTCCGCCATTTGTTTTTCTGCGCTTTGATAGAAATCTGCGACCTGTTTATCCAATTCAACCAAATCTTTTACAATCTTGTCGTCTTGGAATATGAAATAATCTGGTATCTGTTCTGGTTCAACAATCCAAACGAATTTCATATCTTTCTGGTCTGGACAACTTGCGCCACCGTTTAACCGTGTCTGACACAGATAAACATCTTTTGAACTAATCGTTAGTTTCGCGGCGTATGCTTTATTATCGAAAACAAACCCTACAATCTGACCGTCCATAGTAAACTTGCCATCATCGGTCTTTGCGAATAAATCGTCTTTGGTTAAAAACTTCATTATTGCCACCCATATTTCTTAAAGATTGCTTCTTTTAATTCTGCTTTGTTCGGTGTGTTGGGCAGATTTAGTATTTCGTCTTGCATTTTAGCAAGTGCATCTGCATTTAACTTACCGTCAGAATTGAACACCTTGGTTGAATCGTTTGAATTGCCAGATGCAGGCGGTGTTGCTGTTTCTTTTACTGCCATTTTCTCTGCCAATTCGCCAAGAACACCGTATAATTTAACTAACTGGTCGTTTTTGGTTTCGTTCAACGCATCCACTGATTCCTTTGATAAACGGGCAAGCATAGAATTTATCTTGTTTTCGGTATCTTCACGACCCTTAAACATCTCTTTTTTCTTGCTTTCCCACTCATTTGAATCATATTCCTTATCTTTCTGTGCCTGTATAAAATCTAATATAGGTTTCGTCTGTTGCTTTACAAGACCCGCATCTTTCGCAATCTTGGCGAACGATTCATCGACATCCGACCAATCTTGCTTATCCGCAACGGCTTTAACCTTACCGAAAAAGTTATTCCACACTTCTTCGCTATCGGTTTCTGTCGGCATAGCCCGTTCACTTTTCAACTTGCCGATAAACGATTCGTTATCGACTACTTTTTTACACAGGTCAGATACAGATTTGCACCCTTGTAATGCCTGCACATCCTTAAATTCATCAGGCAATGTGAAATCATTTTCATCCATTATTTAACTCCTTTCCTTATAGATTGTAATAGTTTTGCGAGATTATCGGTTGTCAAACGACTTAAAATCATTTCACGAACCAGTTCTTGTTGGACTTGAATCATAACCCTATCTTCTGGTTTATAGCGATAAATGCTATCCCATTTACAGTATGCGACAAGGTTTTTAATAACCAATTCACCATATTCCGTTGCAAAAAGAGTATTCAAGGCACGATTATATTTAATCTGTGCTTGTAATCTTGCTTCTTTTTCTTCGGGGGTTTCCTTGGGCTGATTCAACGCTTTCAAAATATCATCTATTGCCGATGATTTATTGGGCTGATTGTTCATTTTATACACCTTGGTTTATTTGTTGCGCTTGCGCATTATTACGGTTGGCTTGTGATGCCATATTCGCAATCTGCGCATCCTGTGCCATCGCCACTTGTTGTTGGCGTTGGGCTTTCCGTTCTTCGTGTTCCAACTTTGTAGGCAGAACATTACGCAGAACAGAATCTTTTACTATCGCCAAAACCGAATCATACATATCAACATCGGGAGCGATTGACGGGTCTAACTGTGCCGCCATTACTAAACTGTTGCAAGTATTCACAAAATCACGCTGTTGTGATGAATTTATGATATTTGTAATAGAGTTATTAAACTTGACATCATACCAATCTTTACCGTCTTTGATTGCTTTCTTTACGAAATCCGGGGCAGAATCAAAATCAAAGAATCCCGGTCGTCTTGTGCAGATGTTTATAATTCTACGATAGAACCCGTGAATCTGTGTCAAGTGGCGCATAATAACACCCGACAACACTTCGCTTTGTAGTGCCAAACGATTCACAAATTCTGTTGCCGTCATAGCACCTGTTTGAACCACTGGGATAATAATATCTAACTTAAACGCTTTTACCAATTCTTCGGACAAGTAAGTAAGCAATTTATCAAACAACGGTGCGATATTCCCGATATTCTGTATAGGAACGATTGGATTTGCACCACTTGCAAAGGTAGAATCCAAAGCAATTATAGCACCGGCATCCGTATCCATTTCATTATCTTGTGCCAAAGCGTTATCATAAACACCGATTGCTGGGTCTGCCATCTTTCCTGCTGCTTGATATGCCAGATAGATAATACCGTTGATTGCCGCGATAGTGTTTATAAAGTTAGAAACATCAGACCGACCATAAACTTCGCCACGGATACGGGAATAACGGGCAACCGCCAATGGATTTTCCCAGTAAGTATTCCGTGCAAATATCTTATTATAGCCGTCAAACATCCACACAGATTCGTATTGTGCTTTCCGTTCACCCATAACTGCATTGGGGCTGTATTCTGTGTTCTTATGCAAGATACAATACAGTTTATACCGTCTGTTCCAATCCCCCGATATGTAATCTTTTTTCAAATCATCGGGCAGATTGTTATACAATTTACCGTTTTCGCCCCCAAAGTAGTCAACGATAACCTGTGGATACCAATTAAATGAAAGAACCGCATATTCCGGTTGACTGTTCTTACCGTCTTGAATTGCTAGGTTGTCAATACCAAACTCTTGAACTACGAACGGGCAATTATCGTTATCTTGTTCCGTTGTAAAGAAAGCAGATGTTCCAAACACTTCCCAATCACGATAAAACATATCACGGACTTCAAAGAAACCCGATTCAGAACTGTATAAAGCACCCAATAACTTATTTGTTTGCTTTTCATACCATTCAATATCGCCTGACCGCAATTCACTTTCGGGTTTTGGCGCGACCAAATGAAACGGATTTACCGTTGGAAAGATAAGAGATGCATAGTAATCACAAATTGTTTCAACTGCACGCTTACACATTGGGTCATAGGTTCGGCGGTCAAGCGTGGAATCTTCGCTTAAAGTCAATTCCCCAAGGGATTCGCCATAAGTTTCGCCAGTGCCGACAATCTTGCTTATCAAAGACCATAATCCAACATATTGGACACGCACCGCTTCAAGATTAGATTTTAGATTTGTGTAGAAATTTATACTTTTAGCCATATTGGTTTCTCTTTTTTAGTAAATCCGACCTTTCTGCTACCTACCGTATCAAAATTATTTAGTTTTTTCAAGCCATATTTTAACCCCCAAACCGCCATTGCCACCGAATCGGAATAATCGGGTGAGCGACCTAAAATCCGTTTGATTTGGTCTTTCTTTGCTAACTGAATCTTGCCTAACTTATTGTCTTGGTTGATAATATACTGGCTACGCAAATCTTCCTTGCACCGTGATACCGCCTGCGGACTACCCAACAAATGCAACCTGCCCTGTCTTGCTATCTCTTCCAAATTACCATACGCCGCCGCCCTACGATTGAAATATACCCCTTGTGGTTCACTTGTGCCGTGGAACTCTATAAGGTTAGGATGCCGACCACGAACTTGTAATACTGCCAAACCCTGCCCGTCTGCATCCCAAACTTCCCAATTCGGCTTGAAATTCGTCACTTCTTGCATCACACGACCGACCAATGAATTAGTGTCAAGGTGCAACCCTTCGCCTACTTGGACATAAACGTGGTTATCATTACCTAAAATCGCCTTGCTGATAACTGAATTATCGCCACCACCAATCGCAACATCAACCCCGATAGATGTGTTTAATGGTTTGAAATCGCTATCATAATCGGCTGTCATAGATTCTAACTCTACCGGACTGAATAACCGAACATACTCATCATCATCGCTATACAGAACGGTTGCACGCCACAAAGTTTCGTTTTCTTCCTTTAATGAATCCCACACTGCTTTGGTTGTAGGTGCTAGATACGGGTTTTCCCAATAATCAATACGAATATACAGGGATAAACTGACTTTCTTATAGGCTTCGGCGAAATCAAGAATATACTGTGGCAAGTGGTTAGACGCTAGGATAATAATACCGTCTTTACGCAAATAGGTGTTCAAGGTATCCATTGCCGCCTTTTCGCCCCAATTCTCAACTTCATCGATGAATATCAACTTACCGCCCTTTTCGCCACCTTTCAATGCGGTTTTACGACTTGGATGGAATCCTTGATAGATAATCGTCTGACCCGTTGCTAGATAATGTTCATACTTGGTTGAATTGGGTAATAGATTCGATTCGGCTATCTGTTCATTAAGGGTTGTGATAGAATCGGACAGTTTCTTTTCAACAATCAACCCTTCCACTGCTGTATCTGCATAACCCCAAAGTAATAACTGATGAACGGCTTGAACGCCTCCCCAGCTTTTGCCGGATCCCCTCGATCCTTCAAGCAGAATAAGACCACCGCCATTTTCATACGCTTGAATAATGGCATTTTTAATTTTATCGTTCATTGTGGAACAGTAATCCACGAAATTGACAATCTTACTCATTTGTGCCTTGGGTTTCTTCTAGGGTATAAGGAACTGTCTGTAAGTTCTTGATAACAACTTCTTTTTCTGGCTCGTTTCCACTGGATTTCATAACAAATTCTGCTGCCTTGGTCTGTCCCCGCATTGCCTGTTTTAATTGTGCGATACAGACAGATTCAAGGTTGGTTCTATCTGGGTGGTCTGGGTCTATTTCATCAAGCAACACACGCATCATCTCTTTCATAGATTTAATGTTCCGTTTGCTTTCGCCACTTGCTACGCCTGCCCTAGCACTTAATTCCTTGAAATCGGGTCGTTCATTAAAGTTAGGGGCTTTCTGTAAATTTGCTAAACTGTTTGGGCTGACCATAATAATCCTTTCCGTTGTATATATATAACATAAGTTAAATTTTTGTAAATGTCAATATAAAACCCCGTGGGGATTGAGAGCCACGGGGAGGAGGAAATTTAATGAAAAAAATCGTTTGCATTGCTGCGTTTATAATATATATAAAAAAATTTTTTATTTCAAGTATTTTTTTATTTGACATTAACTAAAATTAATGATATACTACATATCGAACAAGGGCAAAACCTTGGAAAACTAACAAAAAAACAAAAGGAACTAAAATGATTTATACAATAAAAACTGTAATTGAAAAACATTATATCGAAGGCGATAGATACCATACTTCCTTGATTCTTAATTCAGATGATGGGAAACACGATGTCCAAATGCCAATCGCAGTAAATAAAAAAGATTATGCAGAATTGACAGATGATATCAACGGAATCAAATCTCGTTTGGAATTATTAGGCAATGCTGTGAAACTTGATGTCGTTGTTTGGGAAGACCCGAACTTTGAATCACAAGAAGAAGCAGACGAATATCTTATGAATCATTAAAGGGGGTCAAAAATGAACGATATAACTTGGATTGATATATTATACTATTACTGGTATAACATACCTGCGAACGATTATTAAACAACAAAAGGAGAAAAAAATGAAAAAAACAAATATGTATTGTCGGTTAGGGTTTCATCAGTATCGTTGGAATTGGCGCAAATTGTGCCATACCTGTATGAACTGTGGGGCGGTTAAAACAGGATTGTTCAATACAATCAAGAACATAGTCCTATGGTTTGCGGCGGTTTTGTCTATTATTGCCCTTGGGTTGGTGTTGTTAGATACAACGGCAAAAAAGATGGATAGAGCCGAACAAATGAACAACTGCCGGTATGATTACAATAACCTGTGCTATACAGAACAGGAAAAACCGTGGTTATTTAATGATTAAACAAAAGGATAAGAAATGTTTATTAAATTCAAAAATTTAAGAATAAATTTTGATTGCGTTCAAAGTTATTACTCTTCATATTCGGAATCTACCCAGAAATACTATATCGACATCTGTTATAGCAATTCTGTTGACGACGATGATAGAATTACACTTCAAACAAAAGAAGAATTAAACGAAGTATTGAAAAAGATAGACGAAGCATTAAAAACGATTGACACAGAAACAAAAAAAGAATAGAATAAAATTGGAATCGAGAGAATCAATATGGCTACGGGGCTTACCAAAAAGTCTCGATTCCAAAACAAAAGCCCCTAGTCGCCAATTTAGAAAGAAAAGGAATCGAGCAATGAAATACAGAGAATTACTACCAAACGAAATAGAAGCCTACAATATCGGCTATAAAAATGGCTCACGCCAAGCCGTAATAAAAGTATTAGAATACGAAACCCCAGAAGAGAAGATGTTTTACAGGCAAGGATACAATGCCGGGTGTCAAGACAGAAAAAGACGTAATGTCAGCACTTGTGAAATTGGAAGCAATGTCAGCAATGTCAGCAATGTCAGCAATGTCAAATCTTATGATTCTGGTGTTTCTTGTGAATCTTGTGATTCTACTATTGCTAATAATAATACTATTACTAATACTATTGTTGATAGTAAAGAGAGTATAGGGGGTGTGGGGGAAAAGAGAGAAACAATAGACGAAAATACCCCATTCAAAGCCGGTGGGCAGATGTGGACAATGCCACTACAATTCCGCAAACTAGCAAAGAAATACTGGGCCGAATCCGAAATACGCGAAATAGAGATAGAACACTCTTGTCACGAAGAACCGGTTGAATTAACAATCAACGATTTGTTAACAATAAAACCACCGAAACCCAAGAAAAAAGATTTCGTGCCACCAACCCTTGAAGAATGGCGTAGTTTTTGCAAAGAATTAAAACTTGACCTAAAACGGCTAGAATCTATCTACTACGGATATTCTGAAAACAACTGGCGCGATTCGCACGGGAACCAAATTAAAAATTGGAAAATGAAAATTAGGCAGGTCTGGGACAAACCAGAAAATAAAGACCCTTACGCGGACATCCCATCAGAACCACAAATAGCCGACAAAAGTAAATTTGTTCGTGCAAACCCGTTATAGGAGAGAGAAATGTTAGATATAAACATACTTTGCAAATGGCCTATTGATTATCTGCAAGACAAGTTGGGCGGGATTATTTCTAAAAATTTAATCATCATCGGCGGGTCAAGTGGATTTGGCAAAACAACACTTTCAAGAATTATAACAAATTCCGCCATTGAACAGGATTGCCCTGTTGTTTTGTATTCGCTTGAAGATGCCCCGGGGAGTTTTGTGACCGATGCGGTTAGGCAAGAATACGTCAGTGACACGGGTAGATTTTTGGATTTACAGGATTTTGCACTAGAACACAAATCGTATCCACACAAATTCAAGAAATACCAAGAAACAGTATATCAAAAACACACAAAAGTTGTTAACGGCATTAAGGTTCTAAAAGTCCACGAACAGGTCGCGCATCTAGATTGGAACATTGACACACTAAAACAAATGATGTTGAAAGAGATTGAACAGGGCTACAAACTGTTCATTCTAGACCATCTAGACGTGCTTACAACGCAAAATGAATACATAGACGGCACTAGGGCTATGGAAGAATTGTGGGCAATGGTTGCCGAACACGATATTACCGTTATTGCTTTTTCGCAATTACAAGGAACACGAAACAAAAATTCGCTATGTCCAAGCCAAGATGACTTGCGCGGAACGAATCGGAAACAATACAAAGCAACCGTGGTTATTACGATTGCCAAACACCCTTACGGGTATTATCTATTGCCACCACCAGAGATGGATGCCACCGCTACCTATATGCGCGTAGCAAAATCGCGTGCGAAAGGAACAGGATGCGCGATAGTATATTTCCACCGCGGGAAATATATAAACTTCTACCAAGAAGTTGCTTGCGATGAAGAGGGGACAACAATTGATGGTAAAACTAAATCTTTTTTCATAAAATGGAAAGAAAAACAAGAGAACGGAAATGAAACACATTAGCGAACTATTAAACGAATTACTACAAAGGATTAAAAATGAACAAAGCACAAAGTTGGAAACTTCTAAAAGAACACCTAAGCAAGATAACCGATAGGGTCTTGCGTAATGTGATGACCGGCGAATTTCGCAAACGCGCCATCGCAGAATGGGGCTTTGACCCTGAAACAGGGGAAACATCGTGTGGGCTTGATTATCTGCTAGACGATTGGGAGAAAAATTTTATCAACGACATCAACGATGCCATTACTTATGGGGTTGATACGCGTGAAGATAAGCGAAAAGAAACAGAGAAACAAGCCAGAGCAAGTATGCGCCAAATGATTCGCAACGGGGAAACGCTTGATGATATACCGGAAGATATACGAACCCCGCATATCGAAAAACTATTTTTAGGCGAAATGATAAACTACGCAGACGAATTGATTAAATGCGCAGATGATTTAACTAAACCAATGGAGATATAAAATGAATCTTTTAGAATCGATAGACCTTCAACGTGCTATTCGGGGAACTGCGTATAAGAAAGCGGCGCAGTTATACGGCGAAAAGAACCGGGCGCGTGGATGGGAACCTAAACCAACCGTGAACCAAATTCGTGGTGTTTTCCGAATCGGTTATAATCGGTTATACAAAAATCATCCCCGAACTAAATGGCTAGACTTTGAAGACAAACCTTTTTGGATATCCAAGTTGGATTATGTCGCCGCGCGTGGTGGCAAACCATTGTTGGAAGAATTACTGGACATTATATCTAAAATTGGCGGCCAATTTGCGATGGTAAATCCAACAAAACTGATTCGGTATCCGGGTGTGCAAGCACCAGAACCCCCGCTAGAAATAAACGAAGCATTTGATAAAGCAATAGAATTTATGGATGGGAACGATGAACACTAAAATAAAAAATAATGCCGAATTATGGGGCGCAATCTATAAAAAACTAAAAGAGATTGACGAGAACCGTAAATTTCGTAAAACTATTGACAGACGGCAAATAGTTTTAGAAGATGCTATCAAAGAGAAACTAAAATGCAGTGGAAAGAAATAAATAAAGATTATCTTGTAAGTGATTCTGGGGAAATTTTTTCTAGAATCTCTAATAAAATATTACATCAATTCAAATTCGGCGGTTATTATAACATACGTTTAGGGGTTAATAGCCCTTCATTTAGAACACATCGCTTAGTAGCCGAAGCATTTATTCCAAACCCAGAAAATAAAAAATGTGTAAATCACAAAAACGGGATAAAGACCGATAATAGAGTTGAAAATTTAGAATGGGTAACTCATAGTGAAAACAACAAACATGCAATTAAAACAGGATTACGAAAACCATTCTCTAAACCAGTAATGTGCATAGAAACCAAAGAGATATTTAATTCTGTCGTAGAAGCGGCAAAAAAATACCACACAACAAAACAAACGATTTCTGCTGTAATACACCATAGAAAATGTTATTATAATAAAGAACACACTGGCTACTATGTGCCAAAAACAGCCGGCGGCAAACACTGGTGCTTATTGATAAAAGGAAACAAAAATGTTTGAATCAAAAAAACTAATTGAAATGATAATAAACGCAGTGGAAATTGAAAAATTTACCACCTACAACCGAATCGCATCCGAATCGGATATTTCGGTCATTTCTTTGTGGAAAATTCGTAAAAATAAACAGAATCCAACACTTGCAACAGCGCAGAAAATCGCCAAAAGTATAAAAAAATTAAAAAAAGTAAAAAAATGATTTGACATTTAATTATAATTAAACTAAAATACACATCGTAAACAACAAAAGGAACTAAAAATGAAAGTATTTAGAGAACCACAACATTACATAGATTGGGAATCCGTAGGCGGTTATGAAAAGTTTATGGCTGACTACAAAAATTGCCCAGATTATAACCAACGCAGAATCTTGATTGAATCCCTGCCATTACAAACAAATCAGAAATGGTTAGCAGAACGCAGAGCGCATATCACTTGTTCTACTATGAAAGATTTTTTAGGTATGGACAGAACAGGAAAGAAACCCGGCGCAGGTTATAAGAAAGTTGTGAAACGCCTTGTCGCAGAACAAGTCGGATGGTCGGAAGCAGAGCAAACTTGGAATGAAAAAGCAAGTTGCAAGAGAGGCCTGTTGTTTGAGCGCAGGGCAATAGAATTATTTGAACAAGAAACAGGCATTAAATTAAAAATAGACATCGGGTTTATTAGCGATGATATTGATGGATTGCCATTGGGTTATAGCCCTGATGCGTATGCGGGCGATGCAGATGCACAAAAATTTGATTGCTTGGCAGAAGTTAAATCGTATGAATTAAACCGTATCCTAGACGAATTGGAAGTATTACATAGCCCAGATGTATGTGAACAGATGCAGGGCGGTATGTTTATTGCTAATTGTCCTAGATGTTATAAAATCTTGTATTGTGCAGAATTAGACAAGATATTTTATCTTAAATACACAAGGGGGCTAGATTTCGCCAACAGATTGCGCGAACGCATTCCAGTAGCGATTGGATACAAGAAAGAGATTGAACATAATCTTACATACACGGATTTAACCGATAAGATTATGGAATAGAGATTGCCGGGCGGCAGTTAGTTCCGCCGCGTTTTGAGTGCGCCCGACACGACACGGCAATATCGGGCATTTAACCGGGGCGGGCCTTCCTTCTACATTCTCAAACCCCCGCCCCACCAAACAAAAACGGGGTGCCTATTCTCTCTAAATCTCCCTCCTAAATGGCACCCCACCAAGATAAAAGGATAAAAAAATGGGCATAAGGTTGACAATTTATAAAGTTCACGCTAGACCAGATTTTTATGGGACAAAATTGTATGGATATGTCAATGATATAACCAAATTATCTTCTTACAATTATTTGTTAAAAAATGGCAATTATAACTATGCTTGTGAATATGGCGGCGACCCAATGTTGCCTATAAAAATGCCGATTGAAGATTTTAAGGTATGGATTAAACTATATGGTGATGATGTGAAAAAATACTCACCATATCCAGACACAGATATATTCGAAGACGAAGATATAAAACATATTTTATCTCTTGATGATGAACATTATGTTTTACTAGATTGGGAGTAAGCGATGTTAGAACGCAAGAAAATTTTTAACTGTTCTCTTCATAATGTTTCCAAGAAACGGCTTGAAGAAATGCGTTCCGGCATATATAAACCAAAACGGTCTACGCTAAAACCGATGTCCAAGAAAATGAAATCACGGGTATCTGATTGGCGCAAGACCGCAAAAGAAATCTGCACAGTGAACGGCGTTTTGCGTTGTGCATTGTGCGGGTATGCCGTCACGGGCGAATGGCACGCACACCACTATCGGGAACGGCGCGGTGTGGCACACAGTATTGAGAATGATAAATTCGTGTGTTGTTTACATCCGGGTTGTCATTTGAGTATTGACCACAACGATGCCGATGCGTATAATTTTGCTCGTGATAGAATTGAACAAAACTTAAAACTATGGAGAAAATAAAATGAAAAAAATCATATCAGCAGTTGCACTTGCAACAAGTATATCAACCGCAGATGCGTTAGCAGTTCCGAATTATATTGGCGTGCCAAGACCAGCACCAAACTATCAATATGAAGTTGGTTATAGACACGGCAAGAACGATGGTTATCACAATGTCGCCACGACCTTGTTTGTTGTAGGCGCGATAGCGATTGCCGGCGTGGTTATTTACCGCCTGGGCGAAGAGAACGGTAGCCGTTGGAATGTGAACGACAAGGGCGTTGTGTATCGTTTCTAAAAAGATTGGGCAATCCTTGTGCTTGTTGAACGCTTAGCAAGGTCTCTTTGGTGGTAGCCGGTATCCACCGCCCAGAAAACCGGCAAGATTATGCGGGGTGTCTGCAAGGGGCGTTGAAATTCTAGATGGTTCGCTTGCATCGGATAACCAGCCGTTCGACTCGGCACGCCCCGCCCCAAACAAAAAGGAGCAACAATGAACCTACCAGACGCATTATTGAACGCAAAGAAGTATATCCACGAACCGAAATACCACGAAAAGGAACGGATGTGGGGCTACGAACAGCGCGCGAACGGTCAATGGGTGACATACTTTACCATCACGGAAGAAGCGTGTTGGGAAGCGTTTTATAAACGGTTCCGGGCGATAAAAGAATCTTTGATGGCGGGCAACAAAAGGAGTAAATAATGGAAAATTCAAGATTTAAGTTTAGGGGTGTTTTGACGGTTGAATATGGTGGCGAGAACGCCGATGATAAAACCGTTGATTTAATCATAGAAAAAGCAGACGCAATTTATGGTGGCTGTATTGGTTTTGATATAGACCAATTAGATGCAGCAATAGAAAAAGCAGGTATAACTGACGATATAGAAATAGACCAAATACACGAATTTTGTTATGACAACAATGGATGTCGTAGTGATGAGTATTTTGTTATGGACGGCGATATTGAACAATGCACAGGTCTGAAAGATAAAAACGGGAACCTGATTTATGAATCTGATTATGTAAAAGCAAATGATGTTATTTATCGTGTATTTTGGGATAAAACAAAAATATCACTTGTAAATATATTAAATGGTGATATAATAGATGTATCAGAAACAATTACAATGGAGATAGTTGGAAATGAACACGAAAAAGACAACATTAGCGAAATACCGAAAAACCCCAAAAGGAGTTCTGACTAATATGTATCACCACCAAAAAATCAGAAATAAACAAAAGGGATTTGGCGATATAGGATATTCATTAGAATGGTTTCACAAAACTTTTCTTGATGATACAAAATATAAAAGGTTGTTTGATGAGTGGGTAGCAAGCGGATACACAAAAGCCAAAAAACCAACCATAGATAGAATAAACAATAAAAAAGGATATGAAAAAGACAATATCCAGTTATTATGTTGGTCGGATAACCGCTTCAAGCAAAGTATGGAAAGACGAAGCAGAAAAGGAACTGTTTTGCAAAAATTAAATGGAGTCGTTGTAAAAGTTTGGAAATCACAAAGAGATGTATGGCGAACATTAAATGTTCAACAAAGTATGATTAGCCAAGCATTAAACGGCAAATGTAAAACAGCATACGGATATGAATGGGAATACGGCAACATACACGAACAAGCAGAACAAGGGAAGACAAAATGAACGAACATCAGGCACTATTGAAAGCACAGAATATAGTTAAACTACCAAAGAAAGACACAGCAACCCGCGAGTGGTATGTGGAATATCTGAACAGTTCGCACTGGACACGGCAGACATTTTCAACAGACGAATCTGCATATGTGTATTACTACACGAAACTTGCGGAATTTAAGACACAGTTTATGACACAAGAAAGGGGCGGGAAATGAAATACATTTTTCTTGGAATTAAAGATTATTGCAAGGATGTGTGGCACGACTTTTGGTTTAAGTTTTGGAACGCTCTTTGGACTTTCACACAACGGCGCACCTGCAAATGTTATGTGTGGCGCAACAGCGAAGGGTTGTTAGTCAAAGAAGGCTCTGTGTGGCACTATATTCAACAACGCAAGATAGCCAAACAAAGGGGGAAAGGGAAATGATTAGTAAACTAGTAATGCAAAAACTAACGATTGCGGGCAAAGAATATGAATACCCAGACACAACAGCACTTGTTGAAAAAATCAATGAGTTGGCAGATGCCGTCAATGGAATACTTGACTATGCACCGCTTGAAATGGCTATGAAAGCAGAAAAACCAAACATAGACATTGGTGAACTTGCCTACCTGCAAAAAGAAAACGGCGACTTGAAAGACGAATTGGAACGCACATGCAAGGCATTGGATGTCGCCAAGTATGCGATAAAAAACATAAAAAACGATATGAAAAAAGTAAAAGATGGTGACGATATATGGGAAATACAAAAAAATCTGCACGATTATTGTAAAACAACCATAAAAAAAATAACAGCACTAGAACAAAAGGATGTAAAATGAATAGCGAAGAAAAAGAATTACAACAACCAAAAATAAATGTTTTTATTTCTGTGCCAATGCACGATAAAACAAAACAACAAACAGAAGATGAACTAACATCACATATAAATAAAGTGTATGATTTTGTTCAACGAAACTTTAACAAAAATTGTAGAATATTAGAATCTTTATTGGACAATGCAGACGCTTTAACACCTATGCAGTGTCTTGCGGAATCAATAAAAATAATGTCAGATGCAGATTTGGTGGTAATGTATCCAGATTGGCAATATGCTAGGGGGTGCATTATAGAGCATAATGTAGCGACACTTTACAGCAAACCTATTTTGTATATCAACAGGGAATAACAGCACTAGAACAAAAGGCTGTAAAATGAAAGTGTATAAACACGATAGATATAACCAATGTGTTTTGCTTGCGTATCCTATGTTTGGGCATATAGGCGGTGTGGCGTTCCATCAAACAGCAGAAGATAAAACCAAATGGGTTCGTTCTGGTTTAGGAACTGCAATACCTTATTACACACAAGAAAAATTAGATACTATGGAGTGCATCGGGGATACAGAAAAAGATTGGGACTTTATAATTGACCCCTTCTTTGATGCAAGTTATTTAATAGATAAAAGAGAACAAAAGGCATAGAACGACAACCGAAAGGAAAGGAAATGATACTGGAATACTCTACCCCGCAGTATAACCCCAAGACAGACACGTGGGAAATACACATCAAGGTCAAGGGGCAATACGAAATCTACACGCAGATTGTGGAAACCGAAACAGAAAAGGCCGCACAGGAATACATACGATATGTGGACTTGGCAATTAAACAAAGGGAGAAACAGAAATGAAAGAAACCAACGATTATGGGATGGTGTCTGGTGGATTTATCTTTGACGCTATGGACAGGGCGGCGTTGGACTATGTCCGCAAGGAATCAGGTCTGAATACCACTATTGTCACAAAGCACGCCCAAATTGACTTTCTGCGCCAACTGTGCAACGATAATTATAGGGTAGAATGTTCGGAATACCAAAAAGTATTCAACTCGTTTTTTTGCCAAGCGTGGGTGCGTGACAAAGATGGGTTCCCCGTGGCACACGCGCTGTTTCAGTTTGTAGAAGCAACAAACCATTGTGAACTTGAAAGAAAGGAGAGAAAAAATGAAAACACTATACATAATGACAAGTGGGGCGTATCATCGTCCAATTGACACACCAGCGGGCAAAGCAGGTTGGGTTGGCGAAATAACCTTTTATAGGAATAATCTTGACCCTAGAATCGTAAATAAACCTGATATTACAAAGAATTTTGATACAGAAGATGAAGCAAAACGATTCGTTTCTAAAACCCTACACGCACTATACAATCAAGATGAATTTCGTGTCCGTGGTTATGCCCGTAGAAGTTATTTTACCCAATTACCAGAGTAAATTAAGGCACAAATATACGATTCATTGACTTGGGTGCATAGGTGGACAAATGCACCCAACCTTTCGTGTGCCTTGGGTCTTCCATCCATAAACCACAATTTACCAATAATTCTTGATGCGCATTTAACCACGATGCAAGTTTCCCCTTGGGGTCTGAAATATCAACAGCGCACCCATATAAATGCGAACTACCCATCGCATTAGGATTGATTTTTTTCTGTGATTCTATGCTTCTCAAACAGGATGACGCAACCATCGGGGGCTGATACCCCAATGCATTAACCTTGCGACAAAGGTCTTCGAGATTTCTCAAAACCACAGAATCAACATCTTTTATATCCCATTTTGTGCTTCCAGCACGTAGCAATTCTTGAACGGAAAATCGCATGTTTACTCCTTATATTTCCATTGAAATCCGCCAGCATAATTTCTTTCGCCACGACAACATCTTGCGATGTTACTAAAACTTATTCCTGTTTTTCTCTCTGCTTCGCAAATACCATAAAAGGAATTTATTATTTCACCATTTTTAATTTGTTGAACAATTTTAACATTTGGGTATTTTGCGCCTGTTTTGCCTAACATAGATTTAGGGTTTTCTTGTTTTAATACACGAAATCTATGTAAAACATTTTCGCTTGCTGTTGCCCATTCTAAGTTTTCAACCCTATTATCACCTTTTATGCCGTTCTTATGATTGACTTGTGGTTTATTCTCTGGATTGGGCAAGAATGCTTCTGCAACAAGACGGTGTATTTGTTTCCATGCAGAACCATTTAATGCAACCATGAAATAACCAAATTTATTAACTTTTGGTTTAAGTTTTTTTATTCTCCCAGTATGATTATAATTCCTAGAATATATGTCACCAGTATCGGTAATATAATAATTAGGGAAATCTTTAACTTGGAATGCTTTCATTTCAACACCTTTCTTGCAAAATATACCCCAACAATAGCAATCAAACCCCAAAACGCCCATTTCCACCGCAATTTTTCCTGTGTAATTTTATCTTTTTCTGTTTGGCAAGTGGTCTGAATTGCTTTTATTTGCGTTTTTATTGCCCATATTTGCGATGTAATTGCTTCGGTCTTACATTCTGCCGTCAAACTTTTTTCTAATGCTGTTGTGGTGTTTATTACGCTTTCTGCAACCGATTCGGTCGCCGTTTGTGTCCGACAACCACTTAACAAAACTGAAAATATCAACAAAATTGTAAAGTGTTTCATCGCGTTTTCTCTAAGAACTGTTTTATTAATGGCACTTGTGCTTCTAATTGGCGGACAACATCTTGCTCTGTATCGCCGATAACGGTGCCACCGCGGTTTATCCGTTCGCCGATATAATATACCTGGTGCGCGGCGTCGGTGACCTTAAACAACCTAAATTGGAAAAAATCACCGACGATTATTAGTCGTAAAAACTCTTTTGTAAGTTTATTTCTTTTTCTTTGCGGCATTGGCAATCTTTTCGGCATCTTCTTTTGTAAAGACAGTGCTAAACAAATCCAAGAATTTCAAAATTTTTGCCCATACTGCATCATCTTTTACAGACGGCGTTAGTTTAATTATAGTCGAACAAATCGCCACCACAGCACCATACACCGCCAAAATATCTACCCAATGTGAAAGTATCCAATCTATCATTTTTTACTCCTTTGTTGACTTTTTAATAGCATATCAATCTTTGTATTTAATTCAACAAGCAAATCGTGGTCACGACGAAAAGTTTCCATTTCATTTTCCATTTGCTTGATTTTAGTCGTCACAACACCATAAGACACAGATATAGAAACAAGTGCCGTTATAATTTCAGACAGATATGCTTCCATTTTTTTTATCCTTTTCATCTCTACCACCACTTATCTTATCAGAATATGTTTTCTAAAATCAAGAGTTTTTATTAAAGGGCTGTGGGATTACAGCCCTTGTTTTAGTATTTTTTTCCATCAGAATCTGCGTGCATTGAATCATAGTAGCAACTTTTTGACATTGCACTATCCGCCTTGGCAATGTTTTTCAGAATCTTGCTACCATCGACCATTTGGGGGACGCTCAATTCACCAGAATCGGCAAACATTTTTTGAACCTTGCTTAGCAAGATATTCAGGTGTTGGTATATCCCTTCGCGCATTTGATGTTTTTGTTCGTATGTCATCTTTTAATCTCCTGTGGTTTCATTTGCTACCGCTACACTGGCACTAGATAACGCATACGCAATATCGCACGGGGTATCCAGTAGGATTACATACGGCGTTCCTGTTGTTGGAACGATATACCGCCCGTGATATACTCTGCGTGTCCGCAAGTGGTCGGTGCTGATTGGCAACCCATAACGGTTTTTCAATTCTGCGGTCGCGCCATTGATTGTAATCGTATAATTCACTGGTGCGCCTGTGATAATTGGGTCTGGGTTGGTGCAAAGCACTAAATCAAACGGCATCAAGTTAGCAATGTTGGTTGAGTTAGTCACTGTCAACAATCCCGTTGCATCCAAAGAAACGGTCTTGTGCAGATTTTGATTGCAATTACAAGTCATATCATACTCCTTAAAGTAGAAAGGGCAAGGCATACACCCTGCCCGATTAGTTAGAACGCGCCATTGCATCCGCACCCACCGCAGAACGGTGACGGGCCTGCATTATACGAAAAGTTTGTCGGATAACGCACAACCCCTGCTACTGCATTGTTCAATTCCAGTTGGTTGATACGACCCTGCAACGCTTCCATCTTGTTTGTGGATATTGCATCCAAAACTTTCTGAACCGCCGCTGTCGTATTGGCGTTGATTGCTGCTGTGTTTTGTGCGCCGTTGAAGTTCACACTGTCAATCGCACGCAAGGTCGAGCAGCAACATTGATTCTGATTCGCCATAACCTGTTGCAATGTGGAGTTGATTCCCAAGACATCACGGTCTAATTCCGCATACTTGTCGCCGATATACCCCGTCAAATCGTGATAGACCTGATTGGTCGCCGCCAACAATTCGCGTTGATTCGCCATTGAGTTTTGGTTATCAAAGCCCTGTTGCATTTGATTTTGTATTGCTTCGGTTCCAAAGGCACCGCGATTGCCCCAGCCACCGCCGAAGCCACCGCCCATCAACAGAACAAGGAACAAAATCCCCATCATATCGTTGCCGCCAAAACCGAAACCACTGCCCCCGTAAGGATAGCCCCAACGGTTGCCTAACACCGCGCTCATATCGGCAGGTGTCATAGGTGTATTTTCTGCCATAGTTTTTCCTTTTGGTTGTTAAATCACCCCAATAAACTACGAAGTTCTGGGGGAAGTTGATTTAAGTCAAACCCACGAGAACGGGCAACATTACGAATAGTTTCGCGCTGTTGTTCCGGTGTTTTACCCGCCATCATTTGATTGACGGTCGCCATCAGTGGGTGATTTGCGAATTTCCCTTGCATAAACATATTAAGCAACATTTGTGGATTCATTTTTAACCCCCATACTTAATAATTTACTTTCAAGATTGGCAAGACGGGCAAGAATTTCTTGGGTGTCGGTTTTCTTTGTCTGTTCGCCCGCCAATATGTATGTTTGGACATCTGTCAAGCCGTCATTATTCATACGCTTTATGAATATTTTTCTGTCTTTATCGTTTATGCCAAGATAGATTGTGTTTGGCATCGGGACAATAGCCGACATTTGCTCTGCTGTTTCAACATTGTAGGGGATAACCGTTGGTTTTATCACTGGTTGTTGTGGGATATTTTGCAAAGGCATACCATGTTGTTGCCCTGCTTGTTGCATCATTTGCATATAATACGGGTTCATAACAAAATCCTTTATGCTTTTATACATAAGGATTATGGGGTATTTATAGATAGATTGTTATGCCCAAACTTGTGCTAGTTAATACCCGCCAATTATACGGTCTATAACTTTTTTATGTTTTTCAAAAACTCGTCTTAGTGGGATATTTAATTCAATAGCAATCGCTTCAAACTTTTCTTGTGTTTCTCTTGTATAACGCAAATTCATAATACTTCTTGCTTTTGTATCGTCTGTTAGTTCACAAATCCACTTATAGAAATAGTCAGGGTATCGTTTCCCGATTCGGCGCAGGAAAATATGCGTAAGCCAAAAAGATATGATTTTATGCTTTACGTTTTCCATTGTTGACTTTCCTAACGGCAATTTTTGGCATACGTGGTTGCCTAATAGTTTTCATTTTCATTTTAATATATTGTCTAGCCATTTACCACACTCTGATTATTGTGTTGTCCTTCTTGCCACATTTCTGTTGTGGTATCACCAACTGATTTGTGAACATAATAAGTAAATATGCCTGCCCAAAGCAAATTATTTATTACTACAAATATCAAAAACCATTTTACCAGTGATAAAAATACTTCTACTGCGATATTAGGTGTTTTCATTTTATTTCCCTTTGTATCCATTCGAAAATGCGGCTTTCATCTGTTTAACTGCCCCTGCTTTGCTTTTATATTTTTTACCGTGTTGTCCCCATTGCCACTTCCCGTCTGTTTTATGTATAGGCATATTTTATCCTTTTATTTATTTGTTTTCAATAGTTTTTTATGCTGTCGCCATACCTTTGACTTCCCAACAAACTGGGGTTTTTTGTCTGAAAGTCATTCCCGTAGTTGTTTTGTTATATACACAACCGCCCGCATAAACAGTCCATTCGGTCTGATTTACACTGCCTTCAATTGTTCTTGTTGCAAAATATGTTGTGTCCGCCATAGACACAGGGAACACCACAGTAGTCTCTTCGCTTGCTGGCGCGGTGGCAATATGCCCACCTTGTTCAACCCAGCCATCTGCATACTTGCGATACCAAGTGTAATTGTTGTCCGCTGTTGGGGCTTGGAACGCGATAACTTCGTGACCGGTTGCTACACGCTGACACAGCCCCGGCGCGTCCATACCTGCCCAAATCATTTGCCCGTTTTTTATTATGTTCCACCCAGACATATCAACGGATTCTATGTGATAAAAGTTGCGCCCGATATAAAATGTGGCCGGTGCAGGCAATACTGTTCTTGCATCAGATGTTTCTAATGTGTATGCAGAGCCGTCTGTTGACAACCATAACTTGTAATTTGTTCCATCATACTCAATTTTCACATAGTATTTCGTAGCGGGTAAAAGGTCTGTCGTTCCTGTGATTGTTTGTGTGGCATTAGCGCCGTTTATTAAAACTTCAATCTTTTGCCCAACATAGTCCCCATATCGTATTGAAACGCCCCCACCATTAGCACCAAATGTTTGCCCTGCCGCATACCCAATAAGTATTACCTTTTTATTTGTGTCTTCCGTTGCTTGGGTTATGAAAGCACAGTTGACTTCAAAAGACCCAGTGTTCGATGCACCTAATTTGAAAATACCTGGCAGTTCTAAATACGAACTATTTCCAAAACCACTTACTATTGACCCGTTTATTGCTGGATTACTTCCAGAAACGTGCATAATTGCACCTATGGATTGCCCCGTCGTTATCCCGCCTGCGTCAAGGTCTATAGTTGTGTTGCCAGATTGATTCACGGTAAATGTGCCTTTGGGCGTTCCGCCTTGGTTTATGGTTATGGTGCCGTCACCAATCGTAGGTAGGTCCCCCGGTTGCAAGGCCGAACGAGCCAACGCGACATCACTACTGGTCACACCAGAATTTATAGACGCCCATTGCTCCGCCGTGAAAGACGAATTATTCAATGTGTATTCGTAAACCCATTGTTGTGTTGTTCCATTGTATTTGTAGCGGTTATAAGTCGTGTTCCCCGCGGAATCCGTCCCAATAACAAATGCATAATCGTTATTAGTCACTGTTCCGCTATACGCTTCCAAATCCGCTACGCTATTAAATGTGCCAATGAAATTTGCTGTATTGGTCGCTATTGAACTATTCACAAAATTCTTGTCCGCCAACTGATTACTGGTTGATGCCTGTGCGGGTATTTTCCCATTTATGTCCGTAATTTCGCTTTCCAACGCAAATGTATCTGCACTATTTGTCACCGGCACGGCAATATCATAACCGTTGTTGATAACCCCGGTATAAACGCCTTTCCACTTCAAGGACGCCGAACCAAGATACCGTGCATTGTTTGATGCCGGCACAAAGCCCGTGGTTGCAAACCGGAACCCGTTTGTTTCTGTGGACCCTGGGTATATAGACAATGTTGTGCTGTTATACCGTGGTGCTATGTTCCATTTATAAGTCGCGGTATTGGAGTGTGTTAGGGTTAACAGTGCTGTGTTTGAAGACGCTATGTTTGCTATATTCAACGCACCGGTCATTGTATCGCCGGCCTTATCTACTTTGCCATCAAGGGCTGTTTTCAAATCTGCTTGGTCGTCTAGATTGCCAAGAATACCACCCCAGGCTACGGTAGCACTTGAATATACAGCTTTCCATTTTACCCCGTTAAACTGCAAGAATTGCCCGGATTCTGCGCCAGCCAAATCCGTATCTGTAAGATTCACCATACTGGTCTGATGCGGGTTTTGTGCGTTGTTTATGTGTGCGCTCATAGTCGTTTGCACCGATTCGGCAAGTGCATACGCTTCGTCTGCTGTATATTGTGCGTTTGCTTCGGCATCGAACCACTGATTCCCAACCCGATATTGCAATTTACGAATAACTGTTAAATCGGGCAGTGTTTGTTCGTATTGTCTAAACTCTGCGACATCGTCTGATTTTGGCAGGGTAAGATAAGTCACCCCATCTGCTGACACTTGTAAATTGCCACTTGTAATCTTAAAATATAACCCTTTAACAAGTTTTTTTGCAGTGTAGTCAATGTTTACCGTTGCCCCGTCATCTGCACTTGACAATAGGTCTAACTGCCACGGGTCGCCTTGTAAAACCTGTGTAGAGAAATAATTTGACTTGATTTCTTGAATCATAGCCACGATTTTAGACAAGATATTTTCAAGTGTTTGGGCATCATAACCGTGCAAAGTCCTAAACGCAACATCTTGAACATTTGGGGTATTCCTGTATATACACACCGTTTCATCTGCTGTCGGGGCAGGCGTATCTTCGCCAAATATCACTTGTTTTTGGTCTGTGTCTATAACATAGGTCGGGGTTGAAATTAAACCCGTCACTGAATTATAGACCATTACCGATATAAAATTGGGGCTAACTTCTTCAAACAAGTATGAGAAAGTTTTTGTTTCCCCATCGCCTACGATAAAAGTTGCAGAATACGGTGTCGTTAGTGTCATTTTATTCCCCTGTTTTAATCCAAAGTTTCAACCCGTCTTGCTTTGTAAAGGTTATTTCGTTTGTGGCAATACCAAATGTCGGCTTTTCTGCGGAAATCATAAACTGGCAGTGACCTTTGACCGCGATGTGATATGTCTTGCCAACTTCCATTTCCTGTGGCATCAAGAGTTCCAAGTCCGCCCACTGACCCTTTGTGTAAATCTGCATCGGTTCTGGGGCTGGCGTTTCAACCGCAGATTCCTCGACATTTTCCATTTCGGAAATAGTTGGTTCTTCAACCATCTGTTCCTGTTCTAATACTTCTTCTGGTTCCATTTTCTTACTCCTTATTGAATTGTGACTTGGACATTTGGGTCAAGGTTGGCGTCTTGCACTTCTTGAATTGTCAGC
>JAEEGL016257169.1_pt1 | contig 38563 bp, 38 predicted proteins | sample 9134231 | NCBI WGS metagenome assembly JAEEGL01 (sample SAMN16246548, study PRJNA631951) | gut metagenome | biome: gut microbiome; feature: rumen; material: fiber-attached | host: Bos | place: Iran: Karaj | collected 2018-10 | reverse complement strand
TTTCCGGCAGGAGCTTCATCCTTAAGCAGACCGCCGTCATCTATGCAATTGAAATCAATTCCGTAAATCCCTGCATCACTGTACTGATGGATGCTGTGAAGGCTGTATCTGGGGATATCGTCCGGTATCGGCTTGAAATATTCTGGAGTCAGATGAAATACCTTCATAAGGTAAAAGAACTGTTTCCGGTCATACGGACTGGCTTCACAGGAAGGCTGGTCTTTATAGAAAAGCCATGGCAGATGATCCGGGACTTCGATAGCGTCATGACTGCAGTATGTATGAAACTCATCGGTAAACTGCCTGTAATTGGTCTCATTTATATCAGGAGAAATACGGTATGAATTCAGAAGTTCCCAAAAACCGCGAACAAACACCTGTTCCATCTCCATATAAAATGATCGACCGTCAAGCAGCCCTTTGCGGTAGATATCTCCGAAGTTGTTGAATTCATGAAAAGTCTGTTCTATCGTCTCTCTGACGATATCATCGTTAAGAGTGTGCGCCACCTGAATAATACTCCTGTAGAGTTTATCGGTATGTCCGCCTTTTTAAAATATTCGGTTAACATGAGGAAAGAATGACTCCTGTCAGTATTAACCTTTCGTGTCTTTACTATTTGTCAGGAGCCCAAGTTGGGGTAGAAGGCACGGTTACGATCATACACTTTTCTTTCAGCAGCATAGCCATATCGTATGCGAACTTTTTGATCTCCCACATATTCCGCTCTTCTTCCGGCAGTGCGCGCCATTCCTGGATCCTTGCAGAAGGAGCGTCCCACATAGCTACCATCTCTGCGCCTTCCAGAAGGTTCACACAGTATTCTGCTGCATTCAGGAAATCTTCACTGGTATGTACGACAGGAGTATGCTGAGCGGCTTTTTTATCCATCAGCATGTCCTCTACCTGCTTTATAGCAAGATATGCATGGCCTTCCCGGTTGGGATTGGCAAGCACACGTCCGGAACTGCGCTTGCGGAAGAAACCGAACAGCGCAGCTATGGCTGCAGGATCGCGGATGGTCCCGTCTTCATAGACGAGTCCGTGAACATCTCCCCAGCCGCGGTTGGTGATCACAAGATTGAAGAGATACCATCCCATGTTGTACTTGTTGCAGTACTCAAGCTCCAGATCGTAGGGGTCTGCACGGCAGATGCATCCTGTCTCGGTCTGCAGCATGGGCTTGCCGAATTTGATGGACTGCTGATGAGCCCATTCGTAAGCAGTGCCGATCTCCTTGCGGGTGGGAAGATAATCGTGGAAAGAAAGAACATCGACCCAGTCGCCGGTGATCTCGTTGTAATCCGTAATCACGTGTCCGATAGTAATGGGAGTCTTCTGATCATATTTCTTTACTGTCTCACATAGACGCTTTACAAACGCCCAGATCTCATCGAGACGGCTCTGCTTGATTTCTTCTGAAGGTGCTTCACCGATCCAGTCGGAGCAACCGGGTTCGTTGATAATATCCCACATCAGAAGACCGGGCTCGTCTTTAAGTGTATCTACGATATCTTTGATATATTCTTCGATCGTGACCCATTCTTCTTCTGTATAGGTAGCCTTATCAAGGCCGTTGCCGTTCCAGAAGATAGGCATTGTTGAAACACCGTATTTCCAGCATTCAGATACATAATATTTTAACTGTTTACAGTATTCTTCACGGTCATCCAGCCATGAGGGAAACATACGGCGCATCTGAGCAGCGTCTACTCCTGCTGGAGGATTACGTCTTACGGGAGCTGAGAGCCAGATTCGGGTGGAATTCAGGTTTAGACGATTCATAAAGCCCATATCACGTTTTAGGATCTCTGGGTCTGTCACCAGATGATGGTTTACACCGCGTATTTGGGAATAGTCTTGCAGCTTCATTTGAATATCCTTTCTTCAATATCGAAGATGCTCAAAACGAATTACTTAATATAATAATATATTACATCATGTCTTCTATTGAGACGAAAAAGAAAAAGAGCCCGGATCTCTTCCGGTAAAGAGATCCGGGACTTCTGTAATACAATGCCAGCTATTCCCACTCCATCAAAAGACTCAAGACTTACATTATAACAGTTAAATACATCCATGTCAATTATTAATACTTATACATACAACGGTAAGTTGTGCAGATTTCACCATTCGATATTATCAAAAGTATTATCGACTGATAACCTAAAAGGATCATGTGTCTGCTTTGAGCATTGGTCGCTTGCGACTTGTAATACCGTTTTCTCATAAGAGTGATTTGAGTCTAATACCTAGCAGTGAGTCGAGCTCTCATGATAACCTTTGAACAGGTCTCTGATTATGAAGAAGCGTGCCGTTTGGTGGAGTCAAGTAATGCATATGGCGTCATTACAATCAAAAATGACGGGTACGAATATTTCAGGAGCAGTTTTAACGAACCGAAGGCTGAAAGCTAGTCGACAAAGTCCATTGCACTTTTTAGACTTGTCCCATTTTTGAGACCATTATCCCATTTTGAGGTGCTTCGTTTAAGGTACTGATTATTCACCGCTTACTAGGAATCGGGTTTCAGACAACAAAAACCTGGCTTTTCAGCTAGGTGATAAATGTTTTAGAAAAGAGACAATTTGTTTTATTTCCATTCTGCTTTAGAAAGATCAAACAACCCGAGATAGAAAGGTAATGACCAGAACAATGGAATGCGTAAGAGCTTATACATAAACACAATCAACACGATGTACTGAACAGAAGGGAAAGAAGGAAACAGTAGCCATATTCATAGATTAAAGGCTATTAATTTACCCGTTGTCAGGTACGCAATTTTATACTAACTGTTCTAAAGAACTTCTGTGTAGTGAAGCCGTAGGGTTATACTTTTCAATTAAGGTTTCTAAAATAACTCTGTTGCCTAGAGAAAGTCTCGGGCTTGTCGTTATTTCCATGGACGCAAAGGCGCTTTCGTCTATTTTCATGTCATAGTATCTAAATGGTTGCTTTTCAATGCCGAGTCTAATCTTGTTTGCAATTGTTTGAAAGGATTGTTCTATGGACGCAACATTTTGATTTAGATTCAATGGTAATATTTGAAGAATATATCTCCATTCTTTCTGAAAATCCCAATGAGTGTTCTTATATCTTCCCATTTCTCCTATTTTAACTGAAAACTCATCTTCATTAACATCGACAATTGATGGATATAGTTTTGATTCATCCTGTGTATACTTGACTTCATGAAGGATCACCCCGCCTAAAGCTTGAACGCTAAAGAAACCCTTCTCAAACATTTCTGATAAAGGAATAAAAGATCGAAGCGGATTACCATGCGTGTTATCTTTAACAGGTACCTTTAGCACTCGTTGCAACTCTTGAGCAGTATTCTCATATACCACAAAAGGATTGCTACATAAACGGATTCTAACTCCCGCATCTAATGAAGAATACATATTCCACATAGGGATGCTTTCCTTTTCCTCAGAGGTCCATGCGGAGACATATATGAATTGACCTATGTTCTTAATGTCTTTTGCTTCTTTTTCTTGTAGATCATCCATTCGATCCAAAGAACTAAACCGAATAGTTTGGTTTTGTAAAATCAATGCAAGACTCTCTATAGAAGTATAATGATATAAATATTGTGGGATGTTTTCACTAATAGTCATGGTATCACCGTAGTTATTCTTGTATTACTCTTCAATAGTGTTGCAAACGTTGAAACCATTGAAATCCGCGTTTGTTCTTTACAATCGTCAGTTTGCTTCAATCTCAAAATAGGTTAATTACAGAATTCATTATAGTTTATATTTCGTTCCTCTTCCGTTACCAATAATCGTGATGATCTTTTTTTCGCTCAAACGCTTTAACAGCATGGTTGTCTTTGATTTGCTGAAAGGAACAGAAGCTAAGATCTCACTAATTGACTTCGGCATAGTCTTACTAAGCACTCCATATACAATTGCTTCATCTTTAGTAAGTTCAAGATTGCTAATGATTGGTAGGACAACACGGATAGAGTTTTCATATACCTCAAACACAGGTTTTTTACTGCTGTTTATATATGCCTCATTTATTCTGACGATTCCAGTACCCAGTATTTCCACAATGTGAAGACGGAAGAATACATTTCCCAAAATCGGATTCCGTAGAATCGATACATTTCCTTTAAGGTATTCCGTTTCAGAAAGCCCGGAAGGTAACCCACCTGGAGATGACACTTCGATGCGGTCCTCAAACATCATGACGCGGATCTGCGCATTTACATCCCAGGTTCTGTGGATCAGAGCATTTGCGATAGTTTCTCTGAAAGCTTCTTCGGGTATTGTTTCCACTTTTATTCGGTCCATTCCTTGGATCTCTTCATATTGATAATAATCCCGGTACACTGCGACAGCTTTTTCTAGTTCATCTAGGACTGATTCGTGTTCAAAGGTTGCACGCTTTAGTATAATGCTTATGCTTTCACCAAAGCGTGCGATATCTATACCTGGAAAGTCATTTTCATCGGCAAGCAGCTCTGCTGCATGATTATATCCCTCTGAATCACTATATAAGTTCAAAGATTTTAGAACGTCTTTATTCAAGACTTCTATGCCTATTTCTTGTTTTACGTTCTTTTCGAGAGATGTAAAAGAAAGATTCTGTCTGTTCGCAGGAAGACCTTCGTAATTTAACTTCTTTCCTTGTAGAATTAGTCTTGTAAGCTCCAGTTCATCGACTTCTATCGTTGCGGTATCATTTCTTCTATATGCTTTTGACCTATATGTATATGGTTTGTTTCTGCCGGATTCGACCGTAAGTATTACAGTTTTGTCTGAATCTTGAATTGCCAACTCATACTGCGGTTGTGGACGTATAGAATCATTTATTTTATTCTCTATGTCTAAACACACCTTTGCCGGATCAGACAGGCCAATGACTTTTCCATTATCTGCTATACCAAATATGATTTGACCTCCATCGTAATTTGCAAAGGCACTAACAGTCTTAAGAAAAGTATTCGATATATCTGATTTGTATTCTAACTGTCTGGTTTCTTTCATTGTGCACCTCCAATTATATGATTATATAATAATCATATTCAGCCATAAATTCAATCGTAAAAATTTACGATTAAATTTATGGCTGATACCATTCCAATATTACAAAAACTGAAAGGACAATGAGTACCTGAATGGAGAAAATACTGTATTTACATCCGAAGGTAGAAACTGTGATGTTAACAATATCGTTTATTCTTTCATTATTATATAGTTTTCGATCCGTGAAAAAAACGGAGGAATCAATCTCAAATGATTCAGAAAGAAAGAATTATATAGTTCTTAATAAGGATATTTTATTAAGAATAATCATGCTTGCGATTGCCACGGCGTTGATAATATGGATGCAGTGGTCTGTATGGAAAAATTCTTTAGTTAGCCAATTAATCGGTTTGTTAATGTTACTCAAGGGAGTAACGGGAGTGGTTTCTGAGACCGCAACAGGAATCGAAACAGTACATCTTGAGGTAACAAAAAACAACTCGAAAAATCTTTCAAATAAAGGTGAAGCTTTTCTGCATTATGTTTGTTATGGAATAATGCTGATCTTGATCGCGTGTCAGGAGTGCCTTTCTTCTGTTATTACTAGTTTTATTGGTGTTTCCGGACACAAAGACCTGATTATTATAGTAATAACATTAATTTGGTATTTTTTGTTGTTGTTTCACACTTCTTGTGTTTTGGGGACTGTGACTAAAGAACTGATTTACTGTCTAAAAAAGTTAAAAAGAGAGAGAAGAAAACATGTAAATAAAAAAAACATAATGGAAAGAATAGACGCTGCGAAGCCTGTGCTGGCAATCTGTAATTTTATTTCTGGAAGAAAACGAATGATAATTCGGTTTTTTCTGTATGTTTTATTAGTACCTATATGTTTCTGCATTGGTATTGTGTTATCTATCATCCTGCTTATCTTTATTACGACAGAATCGATATCGTTATATGTAAAAAGAACATGGACGCAAATTAGTAGTTCAGCAAAATATGTATATAAGAAAATACAGGAACTCGGAGAAATAAAATATATATGGGTTTGTTTTCGTTTTTCGATAATGATCTCAGTTATAATTGCAGTTGGTCTATTCTATAAGCTCCAGATTCTGCAAGAATCAACACTTCAGATCTTTGTTTTTGTTGCGGAAACGCTAATAATACCGTTTATTATTACAGAGATATCAAGAATAAAAGAAGTTTTTGGAGAAACTCAAGATGGTACAATTATAAAAGATATCACAGAGAGCAAATAAGTATTCAAGTGCATATGCAACATTACTTGGTAATACATATTTGAAACTGTATGTTGGTGAATAACACTGCAAACGAGAATGTATCGGTAAGATTACTTGTAGGGCTTGTGAAACAGTATTTAGAGCATTGCGATTCTATACTTACAAGGAAGGACGAGTTGTGTTTAGCAAGCAAGGATTTATTCTATACTTTAATGATTAGGATAATATAGGCTTTTATAGGAGCAGCACTTCTGGGTGTAGAAAGAGAATTGTGCAGCTTCAAATCATAGGCACAGTAGTATTGTAAAGATCTTTATTGACATCTTTAAAGACATGTCTGTTTGGCTGGGTATTCGAAGAGCAATAGATAGAGTTAACACTAATGCGCTTGCGGCATAATGAGGTTATTAATATGATATTAAGACGAGATGACGCATTTCGAGCTGTATGTGAGTTAAGAACTCCAGTTGATAATACTAAAGTGGCAATCGGTACTGGTATGTTTGTTAATTCAACAGCTGGACAAAACACAGCATGCGGATGGATTGTCACTGCAAGCCATGTTGCACGGGGAACGACAGACAATACGGACATTGTTATCGCAACACGAGAAGGGAAAGCTGTGACTCTTCGTTTAAACCTCTTTGGGCAGTTATCAGGATGGATTCATCATAAAATTGCTGATATAAGTGTTTTTCCGATACACTTTTCTTCTGATAACATACAGTTTTTAGAGAACAGATTCTTTCCTTTTGATCATTTCAATCTAACCAGAAATGTAGTCTCTCGAGACTATGAATTAACTGCCATTGGTTTCCCGAACGGATTGGGGATAGACGGTTCGTTTTCACCTTTATCTTTTCGTTCCTATGCATCTTCTGGTTTTGTCACGTTGCTACGAGCCGATACTAAAACTCCTTCTGATTTCTTCTGCCTTGAGAATCCAAGCGTTGGGGGATACTCTGGATGCCCTGTGTTTGATTTGGGTTATTCGACAAATGGTATTATGACTATGACGAAAGAGAAGACTTGGTGTCATGGGATAATGCATGGGACAATGAGTGACGAAACTGGTGGCAAAATAGCACTTGTAACACCAGCTTTTTATCTTCAAGATATAATACAGCCCGTGTGACAACGTTATTCGTGATAAAAAAGTAAAAATGGAGAAAACTTATGGAAAACGAAAAAAGAGAATACTTAGCTTTGATACAGGAACCCATAGGTAGAATGTCAACGGCATCATCTGTGTTTAAAGGTTTTTCTGCAACAATTGTGACTGGTGTGGCAGCATTGTCATATGCGGAAATAAAAACTATTCTTCTAGTTTTGTCATTTTTACCTGTTCTAGCTTTTGCTGCATTGGACATATACTATCTACGAACAGAAAAGAAGTACAGAGGCCTTTATAACGATGTTTTGGAAGGTATCCATCCTATAGATTTTTCAATGGAAATTTCTTCGGACAGAGTTTTTATAAAAAGAGCGAAAGCTTCGATCTGGAATTGTATTAAATCGCCAAGCATTTGGTTGTTTTACCCAGTCATGTTTTTGATGCTGTCCGTTATTTGTTTTCTACATTCGGGAGGTGTTATCTAAAATGGCAAGAAATGTCTTTATCTCATTTAGATTTTCAGATGGACACCAGTATAAAGAATTGTTAGCTAATAGTTTTGATAAATTTCACGATACTATTGATTGCTCAGAAGATCAGGATCGCTCAAGATTATCAGAGGCTACTATTAAGAATTATTTATATGGAAAACTGAGGCAATCCAGTGTCACAATCGTCCTATTAACTCCAAACGCAATTAACCACAAAAAGGATTATTGTGGACGTTATGATGATTGGATGTATGATGAAATTAGGTATTCTTTGGAAAACCGTGATGGCAATCGAACAAATGGCTTAATTGCTGTATATACTCCGGAAGCGGAATCGTACTTAATTGAGCACCGACAGGATTCACATGTTTTAGTAATACGGGACGTTGATAATTTGTTTAGGAAAAACATGATGAATATCAAGGATCATTATAAGAAGAATCCTAAACCAGGAGTATACGACGCAGAAGTTGACTCTTTTTGCTCGTTAGTACCATTTGCCGATTTTACAAAGAACATTGGAAAATACATTGATTCAGCTATTGACAAAAGGGATGCCATATACAAATATGACATCGTTAGAAGGTTACAATGATCTTCTGTTTTCTCTGGAGATGGTGTGTCTGAAACCCTTGCGGATACGGCGCTTATCATAGTATTTGTATCAAAATCCGTTATTTTCTTCGGGACCCAACAAGAACCGCTTAAGCTCTGAAAAACCTTTTGCTTAAGCGGTTCTTGTCGTTTCACGATATTGATTAGATGAAGATGGGTTTTATCATTCTTTTGCTCAGAATTGTCCTTTTTCCTTAGTGTCGCACAAATGATACAAAGCCAATTCTTAGAACAAGGTATCCTATTAACAACGTTGTCGAATTCAAACTCTGAGAATGAGCAGAGGAAGCGATTATTCAGGCCATTAGGAATCTTGTGGTTAATATAATCCTTGAAATCAATGTGACCTTTAATTACGCCAAGTTCTTCGTGCTTTTCCTCATAACGATAAAACGGGCCATAGTCCAGAGCTTGTTTCACATAATGAAGGTATAGAGTAATAAACAGTTCCTTAAGATCCTTACTGTCCTCCAGCTCACTGGAAATACTGATGAATGGGTAGTCGATTTTATTACAGTATTGGAGCCATTGGACCAGGTTCTTCATAAGATGACTAAGGCTCAAGTCGTCTGTTTCATTATCATCCTTGTCCTCGCGAAAAACCTTAGGGAAAATATTAAGTTGCTGCCCTTTAAACACTACTTTGAGGTTTCTTATTATTATGAAAAATGAAGGCAAGCGTACTGAAACAGATGTCTAAAGGTGCCCTAAGTCGAGATTCATTATTATGTTGCAAACTGTTGCATACAGGATAAGACTGCCGTAACCGCAATCGATCAGCAATAACACAACTGTCGCTGCAAAGAGTAGCATCAACGATGCTTGACTAAGTTCTTTTCTTTTATCTGATATGTCCTTCTTATGGATCAAGTAAAGGAGCGTTCCGGTCGATACTAGCAGAAGCACGATCAACAATGATTTATGGATCTTCAAACCGTGATACAGCAGCATAACGGTTCCCCACATCACTATCCCGCAGAATGAACACAACAGGGGCGTGCCGGCATGCCATCCGCCGATTATGTTTCTTGGTATGCTGTATGCCAGAAGAAATATGATAGTTTCTGCAAGCCTGTCGGTCAACACAGAAAGCAGAAGAAGTGTTCCGTAGTTGCAGACAAAGACCAAAAATGCAGTCAATCCATATTCATGGATCTCCCGATCCTCCTCAGAAATGATCCCTTCGTGCAGCAGGCGGTTTGAGTAAAAACGTGCAAGCGCGCTGATCATCTGCCGTTCCTCCAGTTTATAATTGTGCAGCGGTCCAGGGAATCAGGAGATTTTGCATTGACCGGAATAGCAATATGTGTAACGAACAGCCCTTCCTGCGCATCAAAATCATATATGCCATGGTATTTATTGGTCAGTTTCTGAATTGATTTGATCCCGATACCGTGGCCCGGTGTCGATTTGTTTGTTTTGAGTCCGGCTTCCGAATCAGTAACAGATGTGTTGGAAAGCTCCATAATAAAATGGTTGGCGTTTACAAATGTCTTAAACCCGATCGAAACAGGTTCTTTTCCGCTTTCGCGGGCACAGAGGCATCCTTCTATGGCATTGTCCCACATATTCCCAAGAATAGAACACAGGTCTGTTGGATCTATGAAAGACAGCTGAGGCACTATCATTTCCAGCTGTACATCTATATTCTGATCAGAGGCTTGGATACTGTATGAACTGATTATGCTATCGAACAGTGTATTCCCGGTGTCGATGAATACTCGGGTGACATCCAGTCCTTTCTCTATCTCAGAAAGATAGGAAGCTATCTGCTCATTCTTGTCCTCTGCCTGAGACTGAGAGATGGAAAGCAGCGCCTGCATATGTTTGCGCATGTCGTGTTTCCACCCTTGCAGTTCCTCAATGGATCGACTCGCGTTAAGATACTTTGACTGATCGTACTCCAGTTTCTGGATCACAAGCGCATCTTCGCTGATCGTTTCATCACGTGCCTTCAGTGAGAAGAACAGATATATGTATAAGATGTTGACTGCGCATATCATGAATAGACTGGCTACCATGTAATTATCAAAGATGTGATCCCTTGCGAATAGTGCAGCTAAAAGGAGCATAGAAAGGAAAGACAGAGCCAAACAGCCTATCAGCAGAGAGGCCAGAGGCAATGATGCAGAAACTATAATCTTTCTCTTTCTGATAACTAATACGACTGCTGCTATCAGCAATCTGCTGACGACCATGTTAAACAGGCGGAGAGGACCTTGCTCGTAGATCGCCTCCGAAGGGATCCCTGACAGTATCTTGAGTATGATGCTCGTGTATAGCATATCCACCCCAAAGAAGACCAGCGGTGTCAGCAGAGTCCAGATCAGCTTGATATAGAAATGTCCGACTGTAAGAAATACCGTGAACAGCAGAAGCACGATGCACAGCACCATGAGCAGCTGAGCCATAGATGTGCATATGCTGTTTGCTCCTGCACATATCAGAGCAAGAGAGACCGTATACAGCATCCACATCCATTTATTGTCATACCGGAGCCGCAGTGAGGATGTCAGAAGCAGCAGTATCAGGAGACTGTCCAGAAGATCTATCGTTATCTCTATAACAGACCATGCATTTGCGGCCATTTTCAGATATCGCTCCTTTTTTGAAACAGTGCCTTTTTGAACTCTTTTGAAAAAGCCCTTCCGATAGGAATTGGTTCGTCACACTCCAGAAGAAAAACACAGCCTGAAGCGACTTCTCGAACGTAATTGAGATTAACTATAAAACTTCTGTGGCATCGGACAAGAGACGTCGTTGACAATTGAGGTTCAAGGTTATTGATAGACATGTAGAACGTCTCATTTTTATCGATCAGGTGTACGGTTATGTGTTTATTGAACACCTCGATATACCTGATAGAATCTGTCGCTATGAAGACGGTTTTTCCGTTGAGTGAAAAACGAAGACTCTTTGAAGCAAAGTCACCTGCTTTGGAAGAGGCTTCATCCAGCAGCGTCTCTATCTTTTCTCTTTTTAACGGCTTCAACAGATAGGAGACAGCGTGTACGGAATAACCTTCAATGGCATACTGCTCAAAATTACTTATAAAGGCGATCGTGGCATCACTCCCTGTGTTGCGAAGCTTCTGAGCAAACTCAATTCCGTTTTTGTCGCCTATACGTATGTCCAGGATCACCAGATCAAACGGAGCTATCATCGAAGGAATGGCCTCATTGAGGTCATTTTTTATTACTGCATTAATTCTGCAGTTATTGATGCAGGCCCAGTTATTGATGATCTCCGACAATTGATCGGTAACTGTTTTGTCGTCATCAACTATATAAATGTTCAGTTCCATGTCATTATTTTAGCACCTTATTCTGCATCAAAAAATGACGTTCACGCCGTAAATACTGTCGTTCACGCCGTTGCTATTTAAAAATGCTTACCACAGGATATAGTATGAAAATGCAAAAATAAAAATACGGAAAGGAGGTTTTGAATATGTACAGATTGATGAGGAAACTCGCTTCTCTTACGCTGCTGTTGGCGGTAGTTGCTTCCAAGATCCCTTGCTGGGGTCCCAATTATCAGCCTAAAACACCGGACACATTGAAGTAGTGGTTGAAGAAGGGAGAGCGAATGATAACTATGAGCTTTCTGAAGTTCTCCCATTTTTCAAAATCTTTCAAAAGAGAGGTCAACGCTTTTAAAAACTGTTTTGGAGGGAAGATGAAAAAGATACTAGTTGCAATGCTATGCATGTGTTCTGTTTTTGTTTCTTCTTTTGCAGTGTTTGCTGCTGATTCCGAAGTAAAAGAAATAATAGTAAAAGACTTAATCGAAAATGCCCCTATTGTATCAGAACATGATTTACAATCTGACGCAACTCGATCAGGGGCAGCCAGTTATAACAGCTCTTTACATATTGGTCCTAACGTAAACCATTCCGGACCCTTTAGAGAATATACAAACGACTGGTTTATGATTTATTTTGACGATGCATATGGCATGGATTTCACTTATGAATCTAACCTGTCATTCAGAGTGAAACTGATAGAATATGTAAACTTTTATACACATATTGAAGTCTCACAGCAATACGCAGTATTTACCCACAACTATCAGGATAAAGCGTGTTATATGGGTGAATGCATGTCTGGTAAGTATGAATGGAATTTTCATGCACCATACACATCAGGTATAGATTGTGACACACTATACTTAATCAGTTATTGATTTCTCTAAATCAAAATACCAGGCTGCGGATGGGTGTACGCTCATCCGCAGTAGTAAAGGAGAACCAAATTATCAGACTATCAATACTATTTGATGACAGAGGATAATAACGTGAGTGCTATTTGCGTGCAAAACGCCACGAAAGAATATGAAAACGGGACTAAAGCGCTTAACAGAGTAAACTGTAGTTTCGACTATGGAAAGATATATGCAGTAATGGGAGAATCCGGTGCGGGAAAGACAACATTGCTTTGTGCAATGGCAACCTTTGTTCCATTATCTTCAGGAGAGATATTGATTAATAATAATCCGGTTTCAGCGCTTGATTCTGATGAAATAGCATTGATACGGCGAGATGCTATAGGATTTGTGTTTCAGTCTTATTGTTTGAATCCGAATCTAACTGCTATAGAAAATGTGATTTTACCTATGCTATCTAGAAATAAAAAGTATTCTGATTGTACGGATGATGCCGAGAGATTGTTGGAAATGGTTGATCTTTTAGAGAAAAAGGAAGCGTATCCGGGGAAGATGTCTGGAGGTGAGAAACAACGAGTTTCTATAGCGAGGGCATTGGCAAATAATCCTCATATAATACTTGCAGATGAACCAACAGGGAATCTTGACATCGATAATGAGATAAAAACATTTGAATTATTGAAAGGCATAGCAAAAGAAGGCAAGTGCGTCATTATAGTCAGCCACTCAAATACAGTTAAAGAATATGCGGACAAAACCCTGTATATAAAGCAAGGTCAAATTATCAATGGGTGAGTTTATGAAAGAAAGAATGCTAATCATAAAATCCTTAATTGTAAAAAAAGGTACATTGTATGTTTCGGCATTACTCCTAGTGGTTGTTATGAGCGTAGGCATCCTATCGCTTTCATTTTTGCGATCCCTGAACCAATATGCTGAATACAGTGAAGAGAACAATTTATCGCTTCGAGCCCTTTCTGTATCAAAAAAAAACAAGGAACACCAAACTTCAGAACTGTCGGATGAGGATTATAAGACGATTAATTCAATCGAGCATGTGCTCACCGCGTTTTCTTACAAAAACTACATGATTCGTGCTAGAGTCCAGATTCCCGTTACTGGTAAAGGAGTGAACGTCAGGTGTCACTTAATGGGTATAAATGACAAAAGTATTCCAAATGAACTTTTGAATGAAAAGTCTACGTTTGAATCATTGCCGAGTAACGGTGTATTGATCCCTGACATTTTGTATGACCTGGATGATAACCCGCATAGAACAAATGGATTGATTGGAAAGACTGTTACAGTAGAGATAGTTCAGTATGATTATGCGAACGCATCCGACGTCGCTGTAAAGCCTCAGATTATAGATACAAAGTATGTGGAGTACACGGTTCACGGCGTATATGATTCCGAGGTGTTCCCAGGGCTGAGTAACCAGATCTATATCTCTGCGGAGAATGTAGGAATGATGAATGATCTGTATTGGCAAGGCTACATGGATGATACATACAACAGCATCGCTGTTGTAGTAGTTGATGACTGTACAAACATTGGAAAAACTACAGATGATCTGTTTGAAAAAGGATATGAAGCATCTCCGATGGGAACGATTGATCTTGGAGCGATAGCTGTAACCAGGTGGATATCTGTAGTGATACTGATTATATTATCACTAGCCTTGTGTATGGGGGTTTTTTTTCTTCTAAAGAACAATCTGACAAAAAACGAGGATCAGCTGCATATTCTAATGGCAACGGGGTATACCAACAAGCAGATCCTTCAATACTATGTTATTCACGTTGTGGCTACTGTTCTTCTGTGTTTTGCCGTTTCATGTATAGCAGCTACCATAATGAGACGACCGATAAGTGTGTTTTTCTTCAACGATATCTACAGGTTAAAATTTAGCGTCATCACATGTAGTACAGTACTTGCATGTTCGAGTGCAGTTGCAGTCTGTTCAGTTATTTCTGGACTTGCCGGGTTATTTGCTACACCAATAGTATTCGAGGAAGAGTAATTATGTTTTTGCTTTCATGGAGAGCATTTACTAGAGACGTTAAGATGATACGCAACACTTTCCTGATAGGCTTTTCATTTTTTTCCGTTTATATGATCGGTTTTATTAGTAATGCACTCAACGAGTACTATAAAGAGTCCTTGAATTCCATGACTATATATCTTGTAGAGAGCATAACTTCTTTTTCGATAGTGCAGAGTGTTGTGGTGTTGCTGATTTATTTGATAATCGTTCTGTTGGAGATTAGGTATGATAAAAACGAATTATTATTTCTTGGAGCAATAGGTTATACAAGGAAACAAATTATAGGATTTGGCACACTAAAATATACTGTTCAGTTACTGATTGCCATTCTGTTTTCATTATTGTTTTTCTGGACAGTATCAATAATTGCGGTAAAAGTATTCAGTTCGTATGGAATAACATTACTTCTTAGGACTAATTATGTGGAGTGTTTTTGTATCCATATATTAGCGGTGATTATAGAAATTGTCTGTACGATTGTAACCTTGTATAATACGAGTTTTAATTAAGGATGGCTTTTCAACAACGGAATGACAGATATGGCGCTATGTCTATCATTGTCTATGACGTCGAATTGTATAAAAGGTGACTCAAAAACAAACATGATTGGAGGATAATAGTATGAAACAAATAAAGAAAGGGATTGTATTAACCATCTGCATCATCTTGATTATGTCGTTTGCGTTTTCTGTCAACGCATATTCTCCAACACTAGGCTGGAAGTATAAACTGATATGCAAAGAATATAGTGGAAGAGTTTTGAATGTGTATACAGAAGGCACGCCGACTGATGGCATGAGTATTACGCTATATACATCAAACGGAGGTTTTTCTAATACAACTCAATGTTGGGCTTTCAATTATCCCTGTGAGTATTCCGGAGCCAGTTATTACATCTACAAACTGGCGTTGTACTTTTACCCAGCCCTTGTTGCTAATTACTATCAGACGAATGCTGCATGCACACTCTGGTCATGGGATGATGATATATATGATGATTATCTCGTATATATTATTGAAGATCCGGATTCTGGTCCATTCGATATAGAGATTCATCTGTTGCTGCGTTCGAAACATCTTGGAAACTCAGGAGATTATAATGGTGCCCAATGTTATTGGTATGGCGATGGTGGAACCATAAGTGACGAAGACATCTGGACGTTCTATGGAGAATCAGAATGAATAAAAGAGAAAAGTTTTCGCCTCTGATACTTCTGTTATGTGTGGTCTTTCTGTCCGTTTTATTAACAGGGTGTAATGGGCAGAGTGAACCTCAGCCATCATCAGAAGATCCTCAACCATTATCGAAAGCTACAGATTATGAGAATATAAAGAATGTCGGGATGAATGTTCAGTTTACTTCTCAAACGGATGCAGCAAAAACTGAGAAAGGGATGTATTACGTAGAAGACTGGCCTATATCTGTTTACGAAGGAAAATCTCCGTGGAACCACAGAGGTAATATTGTATATCTGGATTATGATTCGCATCAGAAAATGTATTTATGTAATATCCCGGGGTGTGCTCATAACAGTCAGAACTGTCAATCATATGTAGAATTCTCTAGGAGTGTATGTTTATTTACTAATGCAGATGGAACAGTGTTATTTCTGATGTCGGAAGGTGCCAAGAATGGAGAGATCTATGATGAAGAAGACGTCGGCAGGCTTATATCGATGAATCCTGATGGTACTAACAGAAAAGAAGTACTTAGACTCGAATCAACACAGTCCTTTAATCAGGATCCAGTATTTGCAAATAACGATATCGTTATTTTTTCAATACAGGATTTTAATAAAAACACAAAATCATATTCTACTAAGATCCTTCAGCTTGAGATAGTATCAGGAACCATAGAAACATTATATGAGCATAAAGGCATGTGCAGTCTTAGAGATATTCTTCCAAATGGAGATATGATCATCTCTGTTTATGATGGGCAAATGCAGGTTAATTCACCGGTCAATATGGAAATGATCAGAATTAGACCAGATGGAAGTAGTGAAAGTGTGTATACTTCAGGAAAGACGATGCCGCTGGTTGTCGAAGGAGATATTATCGTAACTGAAACAAAAGGCGAAACAGTTAATATTTCAATAGAGAATCTCCTTACTGAAGAATATTCAACTGTTACTATCGATAACATTCCCAACCGTTTACCGGCACTTGTCTTTGGCGTGACAGATGAAAAAGCTCATTTGAGGTATTACACATTGAATGGAGAAGAGTCAGAAGCGCACGAACTATTCGTAGGTCTAAAGGATGGTAGTGTAACAGAAAAGACTCTGCATTATGATTCAGAGTATGGTTCAGACTATGTGACAATCGTAGCAAGATATAAAAAAGGCTATTTAGTTAAGGTTGGACGAGAGAAAGTATCAAAAACATATACCGGAGATGATGGCATTCCAATTACTGTCGAAGGTATAGATTCGGTTTATGCCACTATTTCTATCGAAAACTACTGGAACAATATACCAGAGTACGTTTTGTTCAGGATAGCATAAATATCTTTTAAGAACTGCTTAAATAACAGGATGTAATTAAATCCTGAATTTACAAAATGATATTTCAGTATGTGATTCAGTAAAAGGAGATAAGAAAATGAAAAAACTGACAGCGCTTATGATTTTGACATTAATATTTCTAAATGTAGCTTGCATAGTGTATGGATTTGATGAAGTCTCAACGGGAAACTCACGATTGTTTTGTAGTAAAGGATATAGCGATAATGCTCCACTTAAGGTGCTGAATGTTTGGACAAGCGGAACTCCAGCAGCAGATAATCTTGTTACAATTTATAATTGGACGGATGATGATTCTCAAAAGTGGAATATTGTAAAAAACAACGACATATCTGGTATTAACCCCGATTCCTACCGTGTAGTTAGTAAAGGGAATAATGTTTTGGCATTGAACTATCGTCAGGATACGACAGGATGCACTCTCTATTATTTCGGACCACAGAATTATTACCAAGACTATCCGATAGGGTTTAACAGCGTTGCGGAAGGAGAGTATACGATATGGCTTTATTATAGAAACACACTATATCTTGGAAACACTGGGATCACTAATGGTTCGCAGTGCTTTTGGAAAACGTATGATAGCAGTAGCGGAATCAGTATAAATGACGTGTGGGCCATGGTTTTCTAAGACAAGAAGAATAACATCATTTCTACTGAGAGGAAGCATGTTGAAATTGAAAGAAAAGAAGTCAATGAGAGTTTTGCGTCTAACAGCTTTTGCACTGGTGGTCGGTATCATTTGCTTCTTGATTGTATCTTGCAGAAAGTCAGAAACGCTTGAGCCTGATATACATAATGGCACAAACCCGGAAGGAACGATAGAAGGTAATGAATCAGATACGCCTGAAGTTAATGAACCAGACTCACATTTTCTTCCAATACGTGTGACAGGAGGCTTTCATGACAGTATGGCGCTTGAGTATAGCGCCAAAACATCAAAAGGCTATTACGAAGTCATAATATGGCCTCCGGACATGTGTCCGGATTCTAAAAAGCAGATCTGGTGTGGAAACATAGTTTATACAGATTACGAGACCTGTAAGCGAATATATCTATGTAATGTACCAGGGTGCGCTCATAACACCGCAGATTGTACTAGTTTCGTGAAATATTGTGCCGCAATAAGATTGTTTACAGATTATTCGGAAGACCATCTTTACATGATGTCGACAGGGACGCAGGACATCGATATATCTTTGGACCAGCTGCCATCAATAACAGAGATGGAAATGGATGGGTCAAATAGGAGGACTGTCTGCACACTTGATGCGAATGAGAGTTTCTCATCCTTTTCTGTATGGGCTGCAAGTGATGAATATGTGTATGCCATTATTGAGCATACGGTATTAGAAAACGGATTGTTGAGGCAACAGAAGGGCTTAGAAAGGATTTGGTTTGAGGATGGAAAGAGGGAATTGGTGCGAGACCTCAGCGACACTGATGAAATAAGTCAAAATGTTCTTTCAACCTGGGGGGATAAGGATCTGATAATCAATCAGGGCATATATGGAGATGAAGCTTCTAAAGGGTGGTATTATTGCCGTTTATCGCAATCAGGAGAAGAAATAGAAAGATTTGGCCCCAGAAGCACAGTCTCATATTACAGTGATCAGTATATTATTACCGGAGAGGAAAAAGATAAGAAAGCAACGGTAATCGCAACTGATTACGCGACTGGACAGAGAAAGGTGATAGAAGGAGTCCCGGCAGAGACTAATTTTCCGGGTAGCGTCTTTATTTATGTCAGATACGGAGATCTGCTGAACTGGACCTTTTTTGATGAAAATGGAAAAAACAGGGACTACATACTGGATTTTTCTGACGGTACTATTAAAAACATGACTTTGCGGCAGGAAAACACATATGAGGACATGGCAATAGCAATTATCGCGGATGCGGGTAATTCATATTTCGCAGTCATTGGAGAAAGAAACGGTTCTATCACACTGACTGATGAGGAAGGAATACCGCATGTGTACCCTATGAGGGGCTATCCTGTGTATGCCCTCATATCAAAGGAAGATTACTGGAACTGTATTCCTAACTACAGATATATTGATGACAACGTGTGTTAGACGAGTATAGAACGTAAGTGTCAAGCTGGTCGTTTATAAAAGGGAAAACTATTATCCCAGAAGTATTGCTCTCGATAAAATGGTTAATCAAGTGTTTATTCCTGTTCAATTGGAAAAATGGAAGCAATGGACCGTTTGGAAGTAGTCAGTCTGAGCAAGACATACCATACAGGAGGTGCCTTCTCCGGGAAGAAAGCAGAGGTCAGAGCTCTCAGAGAAGTCAGCTTTTCTCTGGAGCCTGGTTTCTACGGCCTTCTCGGACCCAACGGTGCCGGTAAGTCCACCCTCATGAATATCATCGTCGGCACTCTTAAGCAGGATAAAGGATACGTACTGTGGAACGGCAAGAGCACCTCTAGGCTCGGAAGATCCTTTCTTAAGGAACTCGGTTATATGCCACAGCAGCAGAATCTGTATGACAACTATACAGGCATCAGATTTTTATACTATATCGCAGCATTAAAGGGTATAAGAAAAGAAGAAGCCGCAGCAGAAGCGGAAAGAGCGGCAGCAACAGTGAATTTGACAGCGCATCTGGGCAAGACGCTCGGAGCGTACTCCGGCGGCATGAAGCAGAGACTTCTTGCCGCTGCTTCTATAATGGGACGTCCCAGTCTGTTGATAATGGACGAGCCCATGGCAGGTCTTGACCCTAAGGAGAGAGTCCACCTGCGCACAGTACTGGCAGATATCGCAAAAGAAACAATAGTCCTGGTAGCTACACATGTCGTTCCGGATATTGAGACCGTAGCGGATAAGGTGCTGATCCTGAAACAGGGCCAGCTGCATGACATGGATTCCCCGGAAGAACTGATAAGACGCTATGGCAGCAGTACGGGAATGGAAGGCGTATATCTGAGGATCTTCGGAACGGAGGACATCGATGAGTCTTCCTAAGTACGAAGGCCTCAAGCTGTTCAGCAGAGAATTCGTGATGCTGGGTCTGATCTTCTGTTTCATCGCAGATCTCATGCTGCTGTTCGCGTTTACAGACAGACGTATGGCCGAGACCAACAGGGAACTGGTAAAGGATCTCGGAGATTCCAGTCCACAGGAACAACTGGAAGCGATAGAGGAGAGATATGCCACAGTATCGCAGCTGTATGAGATAGACAGATATCTGAGACAGCAGAGCCTGCCGGAGCAGGTGGAAGCGATCGTCAGGGATCTTCTTGTACAGTACGGGGATCTTTATGAAAACAATTCATATAAGCTCTATACATCAACATATCAGACAGAACTGAACTATCTTGCATCCATACGAGCGGAGCTGTCTACAGTAGCAGGATACAGACAGTTCCTGGATGATACTCAGAAGCAGGTAGAGATGTATTCTCAGATATCAATATTCAACAACAAGGATACATTCTCATACCGCAACATGGTAAAGGCAGCAGATGACTTTAAGAAACTGTCAGAGACGGATCTTGAGATCAGATACTATCCTCAGCAGGGCATATATACAGCCCTGAACTTCAGCTATACAGATCTGTTCATACTGCTGAGCGTCGTTCTCGTCTCCGGACTGTTGATAACCGGGGAATATGATACGGGCATATACGGATATATCCTGACATTCCCTAATGGCAGGGAAAGAACAGGTCTTGCTAAATATCTTGCGATGTCAGTCAGCATGCTGTTCATAGTAACGGTACTGTATGGAATAAATCTGTGTTACTGCGCCGCAGTATACGGTCTGGGATCGCTGACAAGGCATGTTCAGGCACTGCCGTTCCTAATGAGGTTCACATATCCGATGAGGATATGGCAGTACCTGCTGGTGTTCATCTTTGCGAAATGGCTGGTGTCCTGCATCCTCGGCGGAGCGGTCATGATCATAGTGCAGAGATGCGGAAAGATCCTGACCGGCACGGTGCTATCGCTGGCATTTTACGGTATCAATTACCTCATCTATAAGAAAGCAATCCCTAATACTAAACTTGCGCCGTTCAGACACATCAATCCGTACGGCATGATGAGAATAAACGAATGGCTGGGGACATATCTCAATTACGACGTTAACGGTCAGCCGTTCTCATCCAAGGCTCTGATAGCCATTGCGTTCTTTGTGCTTTCAGTCCTGATGCTTCTGCTGTTCGTGTTTCTGTATCCGCACAGACCGCAGAGAAACAGTTTGTCTCTCACTTCAATAGTGGAGAGAGCATCCAGAGTACATTCCACCACAGTCAGAAAAGAGGAAGATCACAAGAACTTCGTTCTGGGCGGAGTGGCAGCGGTGCTGATCATAGCATTTGCAGTAAGTGTATATACGGCAATAAAGAAGGATAATCTCATTACAGCAGCGGAGATCTACTACAGCCTCTATATAAAGCCGATGTCAGGACCGTATGACAGCGAATGCAGGGATGAGATGGAGAAGATATATGAGCTCCCGGAGTTTCAGGAGATAGACAGGATGACAGAGCTGAACAGACTGGGACTGATATCTCCGGAAGAGTATCAGGCATTCTATTACACGCACTACGACGACTATAAAAAGAAAGAAGCGTTCGATGATCTTCTGGAGAAGGTGGAATATGTCAAGAAACATCCCGGAGCACAGATCGTGTATGAGACTGGATACAGGAAACTGTTCGATCTGAGAGAGACTGCAGACAGGACAGACATGGTCAAGGCATTTCTGCTCATACTGATATGCTGCTGCAACATCTTCTGTCAGGAGAAGACATCGGGCATGGACAAGCTTCTCGGCGCGCTGGCAAACGGGAAGAAAAGGCTGCAGAAGGCAAAGCACAGAGACATAGTGATCATCAGCAGTGCAGTGACAGCGATATCCCTGTTGGAAAGAGTGATCATCGTATGTAAGGATTACGGGCTCCCGGCATTCTTTGCGCCTGCTATGAGTATGGAAGAGTATTCCGGCCTTCCGGTATGGGTCAGCCTTTTTCTTCTGTATATTCTGTCGGCCGGCTGTAAATATCTGGCATGTTATACCTGCGCTCTTATAACATCGTATATCTCAGAGAGGCAGAAGAGCGCGGTATCAGTACTGTTTTTCTCATCGATGTTTATGCTGGGACCTGTACTGCTGTACATACTTGGGATAAAAGGCCTAAAGAACGTAGGACTTTTCCCGCTGATGCATTTCGCGGCGCTTCTTACGGACAGCGGTGACAGGGTATTCGCGATATGTTATCTTGCAGCAGCCATAGTGCTGGCAGCAGTACTGAGGAAAGGCATTCTGGAAAGGTACAGAGACTGATGGACAGCGTGCTGGAACTAAAAAACATAAATGCTTACGTTACTGATGGTAACGGTATAAGGAAGGTCATATCCGGATACAGTTTGCAGCTATGTCGAGGTGAGATAAAAACAGTTACTGCAGACATTGAGGAAGAAGCACATCTTCTGTATCAGCTAATAGCTGGAGAAAAAGAACCTACAGCAGGAACGGTAAACAGAGCAGAAGGAACTGTGGGAAAGATACGAAAAGGATCAGAACCATTCGGTGAACTGCAGGTATATGAGAATCTCATGCTGGCCACGGGCGGAAAGTACCGCAAAGGCACAGCCAGGGAATACGGATTCGATCCAAAGGCGGAAACAAGTGAGCTAAGCAGAGCTGATAAGGTAAAGCTGATGCTTACACAGAGATATCTGCAGGATCCAGTATACATTGCAGCTGAAGATCCGTTCCGCTCATTGGATGAGAATGAAAAACAGCAAGTGCTGAGTTTTATAAGGAAAGAAACAGAAAAGACCGGGATACCGGTCGTAATCATAGAAGCAGGAAACAGATAAAGCATTAGTCAGGAGAGATATCTGTAATGATGAGGAAGATCATATCGATACTGATGATAGTCATACTGATGACGGGTATGTGCATGCCTGCCATGGCTGAAGATGAGATGACGCCGGTGCCTGAGGAACAGACGGTGTCGGGAGAAGGACAGGAAACACCGGACGATCCTGGTCAGCAGGAAGATCCGGATCCTCATACCGATCCGGAGCCCATGCCGGAGCCTCCTGTGATCGATCCGATAAAGATGTCTGTACAGGACACGCCTCAGGTAAAGGCCGGATCGTCAGTACAGTTCGATGTGGAGTTCACAGCTGAGAAAGGATTCATTATCGATTCTGTTGAGATGGTGACATCCACTGATATCAATATCTTTCCGTTTAGCATAGATCTGTCCAACTACAAGATCTATTACGGAACGGATAAAGCAGTATATCCTTTTGATCTGAGAGCAAGGTCAGAAGCAGTACAGGGATACTATAAGATCCCTGTTACAGTGAACTATATAGATAACGGACAGGGAAGGAACGTACAGTTCTATATCCCTGTATATGTCACAGCCGACAAAAAGGAAGAACAGCAGCCGAAAGAACCAGAGACAAGACCTCTTCCCAAGGTGATGGTAAAGGGAGTCTGTACAGATCCGAGTGAAGTGGCACCCGGTAAAGACTTTACTCTTTGTCTAACGTTCAGGAACACTTCATCCAGTGACAGCGTCAAGAATATGGAGATCACGGTATCTCCGCAGGGCGGAGCATTCTCATCCACATCAGGCACGACTACAGACTATATCTCGTATCTCGGGGCAGGAAGCAGCAAGAGCATAAGCATGCAGATGACACCTAGGGACGGACTTACACCGGGAGTATACAGCATAGATGTGAGGATGGTGTACGATACATCCGTCAACAATGCTTCTTCTTCCGCAAATGAGGTGATCACGATAGCAGTGTCACAGTCTCCGCAGGCAAAGGTGGCAGCCATAGAGATGAATCCGTACGGCGGAGCATATGTGGGGGAGAGCGTCAGCGTGAAGTCTGCTGTTTACAATGTTGGAAAGGTACCGCTGTATAACGTATTCGCATCGTTCAGTACAGCGGAAGGGATACTGTCGTCAAAAGAGGTATTCCTGGGGAATATCGAAGCAGGCGGTACAGGAGATATCTCCACGTTCCTGTCAGCGCTGAATATCGGGAAGACATCGCTCAAACTGAACCTGAGATATGAAGATGCCGGCGGAAAGACATACACGCTGGAGACGGAGACATCTTATGCGGTGACAGAAAAGCAGAAGAACAGTTCTGACATCCTTCCTGAACCTGAAGACGATAACGGCAATGTCCTGAAGTGGGCAGGTATCGGAGTAACTGCAGTAGCTGCGGCAGCAGGAGGATACATCCTTTACAGAAGAAGAAAAGAATCAGAAACAGAAGACATAGAAGAATGACTATAAAGCAGTATTACAGGATAAACAGAAAACTGTTCAGGAATGAAAAACGACCCCTGATCCCATTCATATTTCTGGGACTGGGGATCATTCTATTGCTGCTGTCCTATCATACTGGGGCAGGCTATAAAAAAGAACTTCTGGACGAATACGTGAACAGTCCGCTCAGCGGAGTCATATTGGCAGAACCAGAAGACAGCACAGCCATAAATGATTCCGTAGTATCAAAGATAAGCTCCATGAAAGGGATCAAAGGAGCAGCGGGAATATATGAGTTTCAGGCGGAGATTAGTTACGGGACTTCCAATACGCCTGTCACTGTATGGGCAATAGAAAGGAAGCATATAGCAGACATGGATATCAGATACATATCGGTATCAGAAGATTCCATGACGGCACAGCTGCCTCTGATAATAAGTACAGATACTGTAAAACAGCTGGGAGATACGGTAACTGCAGGTGACAGGCTATCGGTAAGGATACAGGAATCAGATCAGATGAGTGCTGAAGTTGCAGCTGTGACAGATATCATCGGTGCAGGGACACATATCAAAGACCAGCTGAAAGGAAAGGTGATCACCGGGCTGGAGGATGCAGAGTCGTTGATGCAGCTGTTATTTGAACATCAGTCATGGCCGGGACAGGATACGGCAATATCATCAGGAAATCACGAACGTATGAAGTACCGGTATGTGATCGCATTCGCTGAGGATCCAAAGAATACAGTAGAGACTGTAAACACACTCGAGGGCATAGGATACAGATGTATTTCAGGGATCAAAGACATTTCAGAAATAACAGAGAAGAACAAGCCGTTCTCTTTGGCCTTTCTTCTGTCCGGGTCAGCATTTATGCTCTGTGCACTTTATCTCATACTTCAGATGGAAAAGCAGAGATTTGAGAACAATCAGGACATAATCACCGCACTCATAGATTTTGGATGGAGAAAAGCAAAAATCATAAGACTTCTGATGATAGATATAAACTGCAAAATGTTATGGTCTATATTAAGTTCTATGCTTTTAAATATGGTACTTAGAGGAATGCTAAGATATTAACGTGAAAGCTGTAATCACGGTTGATTACACATAACTTATTTGGCGAAACCGAGAAAGACAATAAAAACGTCATTACAAAAATAAAAAGAGTTTTATGGAAAGGGAGAATCAAGAACAATGAGAAAGATGAAAACTGTTGCGGTAGTTATGTTGTTATGCCTATTCGTTATAACTTTTTCGGTCAGTGCTGAAGAGAACAGTATTAATAATTCCAATGAAATCACAATATATGAGAAGCTACAGGAAGCAATGGCAGGCTTTATGGAAGGTGATACTATAGAGATTTATGTTTGGCTTCCAGACATAGAAGTGTTTCAAATAAAGGACGAGATAATGAAGAATCAGTTCGGCGATGTGTCTTTCGATGATATTTCCATTGAAGAGATGCATGACTATATTAGTGCATGCAGGAAACAATTGATGGTAGAATACATGAACTCAAATTCACGCATTATTGATTCTATAACAAAAGTCTGCGGTAACATTGATGTCAAGTTCATTAGCTGTTATGCTCCAATGTGCATTTTAAGACTGTCAAAAGCACAGTTAGACAGATTACTAACTTTAGATAAAGGCGTTGTTGCTGTTGATCTGTTTGAGAATCTGGACGCTAAAAGCGAATCGGATATAGCAAATTATAATTCTGGCGCAACCTATGTCCGGGATTCACTTGGCTATACAGGAAGTGGAATAAAGATTGGAATGATTGAGCCGGGTAATCCTTTAGCAATAACCGCATTTAACTCATATTTCAATACAAATAAAGTCCATATACTAGGGAGTATCATAAACACGGGATATGAAGACAATATCCATGCAACACGTGTGGCTGCGATTATGGTAGGCTCAGGAACAACATTTAATAGCATAACATACAAGGGAATCGCACCAGATGCAGATTTATACTGCATTCAGTGCACAAATGTGATTGACTTTTTTACTGGAATACAAGAGTTGCTTAATAATGATGTTGATGTTATCAACATGAGCATGGGTTTTGGGCCACAGACACAATACACATTAATGAATTTATGGATTGACCATATCGCATATGTAGAAGATGTTCATGTTGTAAAATCTGCAGGTAATAAAGGGGATTCGAATCCTAATTCAATAATTACATATCCTGGGTTGTCATACAATATTGTCACGGTCGGAGCGTATGATGATAACAATAATACGATTGACTATTCAGGCCCATCTACAATTAGTCAACAAACTCTGAACTCTAATAGTTTTTGTCTTTCTAGTTACACTTGTTTTAATGAAGGATCTTCTGGTATCTGTAAACCTGATTTAGTAGCGGCTGGTACTCATATTAAGTATGGCGGATTGCTGGACAGCTATCTTTCTCATGATATTTCTAGCGGAACTAGTTTTGCGGCTCCGCAAGTTACTGCGGTTATGGCACAACTAATGCAAGCAAATCCAGCATTGGTGAATAAACAGGACCAAATGAAAGCAATTCTATGTGCTAGTGCAATCTATAGATTAAGCAATGATCAGCTTGAACAATCATCTAACGATCCAAGATATGAGTATTGCTTATATGAAAAGCAGGGATCAGGTGTTTTAAATGCGAATCTAGCAAGATATATTGCGTTAACTAGCGGTAAGGCTCAGAGTTTTTATTTATATGGAAGCACGTCTACTATATATACATACAACATATATGCATATAGTAGCGATATATATTTAAGAGTTGCTCTTCCATGGTTGAAGAGGTCAAATATGACTGTACCACCAACATCAAACACATGGAACGCTATCACAAGCACATCGGATCTTGCTGACTACGATGTTACAATAACTGCACCAAACGGATTGATTGCATATAGTAATAGTTCGGTTGGTAACATGGAATTGATTCAACTGAATACTTCTGAATATGGATATGGTACTTATACAATAACTGTTCAAATAAAAACAAATAACAATATAAATAATTATTTGGGTTTGGCATGGTTTTGATATTAAAGAATTGGTATTAGTCTTTGTGGTCAAAAATCAGATGTGCATTGGTAGGATAGAAATATGAAATTTTCAATAGTAATTGTCATCGTGCTTCTTGTCCTGATCTCTCTAGTAGGATTAGCGTGTTCATCGGTATTGAACGAAGCAGAGAAAGAGTTCATTTTAAGAGAAGAAGAGAAAACTCAAAATCAAGATGAACAACAGAAACTATATGAAGAAACAAAAGCATATTATGTGTGGATTGTCGATGAATCTATTGATGCTGAACAGATTAAACTTGATACGATAACGGAAGTGTTTGGCAATATTGATGAATATATGAATGGGAATCCAACAAATGAAGAAATGAAAGAATACAAACATTTACTACATGATCGGTTCCAAGAAATGTATACAGAATCTAATACTAGGATGCTCAAATTAATAGAGGATACCTGTGGATCATTCGAAGTGCAGTTCTTTGGTACATCCGGCCCATTATGCATAATAAAGATGAATAACACACAAATTGGTCTTTTAGCGGATTCCCAGATACCGGTTTATTATGAAGAAATTGGTGAAATGAATATTACAGCCGAATTAGAATAAAAATATGTTTTCGACTACAGATATGTACCTCTGTTAGGCCAAGCATATTGACACCTTAAAGGTCCACGCGGGCTTGTTGTATCACATAATGCATTCGACTCCGGTCAGGTAAATAATATCGATGGAGGTCGTATTGTCGGTTAGATTTTTATCAGTTTAGTTAAGAAATCCGAGTTCTCCAGAGCAATTGACAGAGATTAATGAAACAGGAAGAGTAATGAAAAAGGGAGGATTCTATGAAGGATATATCAAGCAACTTGAAAAAAAGTTTTCAATATTCATTTTCCATTATGGCGGGTTTGAGCACCTTAGCAGGTATTTGGGGATATACCATCAAAGATATCAATCCTCAATGGCAGTGGTGGAGATGGGGACTAATATTAGTTGGCGTGTTTGTCGTACTTTCTAGCATAATCTATGCCATAATATGCTCATTGGCTCACAAACTATATAATACTACTATTAACGGAAAACCTGTTGAAATAAAGACGGGAGACCTGTTTGAGGAAAAAGGATGGAAAGTCATACCTTTTAATGATCGATATGATACACAGGTGGATGATGTAGTTATTGCACACAATTCCCTTAATGGGAAAATGATTGACTTTCATGTCAATGATTTAAAAACATTGAACGACACCATTATGATGGCTGAATACGATACATCAGAATTAAAGCCTGAAACTATTGATGGTAAAAAAATATATCCCCTCGGAAGACTAATAGCTTACAATGATTTTCTTATGCTTTCGTTTTCACACTTCGATAAACAAAACCGCGCTAACATTGCGATTGGTGAATATGAACAGATGCTAATTCGTATGTGGTCAGAAATGCGAAGAGTATATGCGGCAAAACATATAGCTATTCCCTTAATAGGATCAGGGATAACAACAATTGCCGGGGTATCGCAGAAAAACTATACAGAGATGCTAAAATGCATACTATGTACACTAAGAAGAAGCCGCTTTCAGCCAGATCAAGGTATCAGTATTGTATTGACTGAAGAGGTAATGTCTAATATAAACATGAACGTCATAAGGGAAGAATTCTGAAAGGCGATTTATAGAACAAGAACTTATATTTCAGCAGATTTTGATCATGATAAAAATGCTGTCAATCAACTTTATAAATGGAACGACTGCAACTACTGGAGTCTCTCATTTACCGATGCGCATGATTTACATTTTTTCGGCGACGACAGTCTTTACTGCTCGATAAAAACTTCCTTAAAGTATCGAATGGATGGGTCGAAAATCTTTGTATTAATAGTTGGGGATTCTACGAACACTATAAAAAAGGTGGATGTTAGTATTGCGCGAGTTACAATAGCCACAATATTTCCTATGCGAAAGGCTACTCTGTAGATTACAGTAGTTATATAAATATGAGTGTGATAAGGCTGTAGAAGCTGGGATAAGAAGCTGGGATAAAAGGAATAATAGTCCTCTACAATAGCACTGTAGCTAACAAGCAAAATGCCACAAAGCGATTAGAAATTTGGGAACACATACCTAAATGATCTATTATAGAGGCGGAAAGTATTATTGGGATTATCAATCTGTTAAAGATGCTTTTAACGAGTAGATTCCCTTTACCTTTCTTGATGTGATAAAAATCGGAAAGAGAACACTAATGAAATGGAGAGTTTGTCATCATGGCGTATAGAAACAAAACATATGTTGCTTTTGATGGAGATAATGATATAAGGTATTACTATTTAATGAAAGCATGGAAACAATCAGATTCTACAGATTTTAACTTTTATGATGCTCACGATTTGAATACTATAAGAGATTCAAGCCAAACAGACAGCATCAAGAGGAAACTTGCTGAAAGAATGGCAAATTCGAAAGTGTTTGTATTGCTGCTTGGTGAAAAAACGAAATACCTTACCCGATTTGTTAAATGGGAAGTTGAACATGCTTTGTATCTAAACCTACCAATTATTGTTGTGAATATCAATGGTAAAAGAGATGAGGATTTTGAGCGTATGCCCTCTTGGTTGAATGAGCAGTTATGCATATCCTGTTCTTTTAACGCAAGAATACTACAGTATTCATTAGAACACTGGGAGAGGTATCATTATAAGTACAAAAATGATCGAGAAAAAGATGGAAAACACTATAAGTGGAAAGCTGAAGTTTATGAAGGTTTAGGGATATAAACGGTAGTGTCAATTTAAGTGTGTAAGTTATTTTTCAGAGCATAATAGATTTGCTGCAATTCAGCCTCCTGGCCAGGAGGCTGAATTGCGTATCGACGCTAAAAACGGTCATATTTGAGGATTCGCTTTTCAAGGTTCTCATTATTTGCCAGCTGATTCCTGACCATCGCCCAGTTTGGAACGGGGCGATCATTCCATTTCTTGTAGAGCTCAGTGACGCGTAGGTAAAGGAGTTTTATTAGGGCATCCTCGTTTGGAAAAGCGCCTTGCTTGGTGACTTTCCGGAAGCTGGAATTGACGCTTTCTACAGCATTCGTCGTGTAGATCATACGTCTGACAGCGCTGCCGTAATTAAAGAGCTGCTCAACATGCTGCCAGTTTCTCTGCCAGACGGCAACGGCTCCGGGATACTTGTCCCATTCGTTCCGGAACGCATCAAAAGCTGATTTGGCCGCCTCGAGGTTGATTGCACCATAGACTTTTTTGAGGTCAGAAGTGTATTTCTTGTAATCCTTGCTGGGGACATATTTCAGTGAATTGCGGATCAGATGGACTATGCATCTCTGGACAATGGCGTCTTCAAAGATCGATCTTGCGCCTTCTTCCAAGCCGCTGACTCCATCCATGCAGATAAACAGGACATCTTTCACTCCGCGTCCTTTGAGCTCATCAAAGATCTGCATCCAGTTGTGTTTGCTTTCCGATTCACTCAGCCACAGGCCAAGGATATCTTTATAGCCGTTTATGTCGTAGCCGAGGATTGTGTATACTGCATAGTTCTTTGATTCTCGTTCCTGACGGATTGTCACATACAAGCAATCCACGAACATGAACGTGTAGGAACGCTGCAGCGGTCTGTTTTGCCATTCCCTGGCTGTCTCCAACACTCTGTCTGTGATCTGAGATATCTTCTCGTGAGAGATCTTAAATCCATAGATGTCCTCGATCGTGGATGCTATGTCACGCTGACTCATACCTCTGGCGTACATCGACAGGACCTTGTCTTCTATGCCGCTGACATCTTTGCTCCTCTTGGGTATGATCTCTGGTTCGAATGACGCGTCCCTGTCAAGAGGTACGTCTACCTCTATTGGACCATAGGTGCTGTTTACCGTCTTGTGAATATACCCGTTTCGACGGTTGTCGGTATCCTTTTCTCCGTGGTCGTTGGATTCATAGCCGAGATGTGCGTCCATTTCTCCCTGCAGGATCGCCTCAAACATCGGTCCAAAGATGTCCTTTATCGCTTCCTGCATCTCTTCCCGGTTTGTCGGCTTGTACGCATCCAGGATCGCCTGAGCGATCGTTGCGGACTTTTAATCCTTCTTTTTTCGTGCTGACATTTGCGTAGTTTCCATTCTTTTTGCTTTCCTTTCTTTTATTCTATAGCAAATGAATTTCACGAAAATAACAGACGTAGAAGTAATTATTTCTGAAGAATGCTATGAATGAGTAATTATATAAAAGTGAATTTGGGGACATGCTTTCGACTGCAGACTATTTTGAATATAGTCCCTAAATATGACTCGCACCACTTCGAGAAATAATACAGGACTATATTCGTTACATGCAAATAGCAGAGAGTTAAAGCTCCATATCTCTGCTACGGTGACGTACTTCTCTTGTGTTTGGCTGTGGAATGCTTTTTGATTCTCTAGATACTTCGCGTTGTAAAGAAAGCTCCTGCACCTTAGTGATTAACAATTTTGCAATACTAGGAAATTGCTCGAGTGCCTGAAGAAAAGGCTTGCATTTCTCATATAATTGATTGAAGCGGTCCTGTAATTGATCGAGCTTATCCTGTAACTTTTCGATGGTACTGGAAGCTGTATAATACCTTGTACGATAGAAGGATGCATCGTTTTCTGCTTCTATGACCCTTGATTTCAGAGACTCGATCTGAGTTTTACTATCGACACCAGTTACTGCGAGAGACTTGAGATTGGAAAACTCTTCAGAAGATAAACTGATTTTCCCAGTAAGTGATTTCTTTCCCATAGCATCAACATCCGCTCTGGTTTTGTTAACTGCAGCGATAGGTTCATAGGCTGCTTTTTCTCTCTCCAGATCTTTGGTTAGAGTGTTGAGCTCCTGTTTTTTGAGATCCACATCATCACTTATAAGAAAGTATTCCTGCTCGGAAAGATACTTTTCTTCGTTGATCTCAGAAAGCCTTTCGTTGTCTTTCTGTATCTGATACTGCAGGGAAGTGAGGTGCTCCGAGGTACTTCCAAGAGCACCTCGTTCGAAATCACGGTATCCGGCCTCACGCATATGATCGATGAATTCATCCTGCAAAATGCTGTATGATGGTCTGTATTTCGGCTTGCCGTTTGATCTGAAAACCGGCTCTCCACGGTCATCTGTCATGGGCTCAGTGGACGCCCATTTCTTTGAATGACTGATCTGATGGATCACTTCCTTGACGGTCCCACGCAGTTCAGGATCCTTACAGCGCTTGCTCCAGCGGATCTCTTTGTCTACAACAGGAACCACTACTGCGTGCATATGATAGTGGTAAGTCGGGATTCCGAGCTCATCTGTTGCGGCTTTATTGATCTCGTCTGCGTGCATCACAGCGGAGAGTATATAGTCGGATCCGAACTTCTTTTCCAGAAAGTGATACGCCTCTTCGTAGAACTGTTTGGCGTATTCATAACCGCCGTGGCGATCAAAATACATCGTGTTCACATCGAGAACGAGCTCATCAAAGAGCGTTGCATCCGGTCTAAGACCACGCCTGGAGGCCATTCCTTCCTCTTCCATTTCGGTGAGGATCTCCATATACGTCCTGTCTCCGGGATCCTTAAAATGTACGTTGTATGGTATCCTTTGCGGGTCTACATTTATATTCGAATAGGTATCATTTTTGCGTTCATTGTGCCTCTCAGAGGCTCCGATCGAGGAGGCCCCGTATTGTTTCACTCTGACGCAGCTAAAATCGGTTTTAGGCATGTTTTTCCTTTCTTTTCGGCCCAGATCTTGATCTGAGCATTTCGTAAATATGCGAATCGATGTGCTGTTTTCCGTTACACAACATTCGCAGAATGTGTGTAACCCACTATGACACTTTCACGGCCTTGCGACCGTGCAAAGATGTCGTGGGCAAGGGGAGATCCCCTTGACTCCCGGAGCAGAGCAATAAAATACAGTGCCAGTGGCCGGAGCACTGCATTTATTGCCCCTCTTTTGTTACCAGCCGAGAAACAAAAGCCGGCATGGTTTCAAGATGTCAATAAGTCAATAAGGCGGTATGTATCAGGGGAAGAGGTCAATTAATGACTTCTTCTCCCGACTCGTTGTACTTATTGACTTATTGAACTGTTCCCGTCGGGAAGATACCAGGTCCATAGATCTCCGATCTTTATCGACCTGGCATTCACAGACTTCTTTGCTTTTTTAATCGTGCCCTGTTTGAAGCCTGCGTCTTTCAGACGTTCTTCACACTCCGCTGCCGGATGCGGTCTGTTGTCCGAGAGCATTTCCTGAATGAAGTCTACAGCTTCGCGCATCCTGTCGGCTGGCCTTCCGACTGTGGGTGGGCAGAGTCCCTTCATCAGTTTCTCTGCGGTGGATTCGATCTCTTCTTCGAAGGTGATGCCGCTTTCACTGATCCTGAAAGCTATCCCGGTGCCAAGCGGTGAAAGGTTTGATTTAGCCTGGACAAAATATCTTTTGTCCTGTTCTTCCGGATCTCTGAGAAGCATCATTACACTTCTTACGGATCCGGAGATATCTACGGATCCTGTGACCCGGTATAGGGCTTTCAATCCTTCTGCCTTATTCATATGGGAGATGGCGACGATGGCACACCCGGTATCCTTAGCTACTTGTGCGAGGCAGCTGAACTGAGGGCGGACCTCATTTGCTGCGTTCATGTTTACATCTCCGATATAAGCGCTGATAGGATCCAGGATCAGGAGCTTTGCATTTGTCCGGAGGATTGCCGCTCTGATGCGTTCATCTGAGAAAGTGAGGCGCTTCTTATTTTCCTTTATGAAGAATAACTTCGTTCGGTCGCCTCCTGCCCTGATAAATCTGGGAATGATCGTATCCTCCGGGTCATCTTCTGTTGTCTGATAGATCACTGTGATAGGATCCATCTGCTCTTCCGGCTCAGCAAAGGGGAGAAGTTCTCCCCTTGTGAGTGTGGCAGCAATCGTCAGCATGAAGGTGCTTTTTCCTTCACCAGGATCTCCGGTGAGAAGTGACAGCTTTCCGAATGGAAAGTAGTTCTTCCACAGCCATCTGACAGAGACCGGATCGATCTCATCTGCTCTGATCAGTTCCAGATCACTGCTCTGCTCTTGATGCTTCTTTGATTCGTTATATCTTCGCAAAAGCTCCAGAGCTTCAAAATTGTTCTTGTACAATGGCCCTGAAACGAGTACACTGTCTTCAGAAGATTGGGGTGATCGCTCATCATTTGTTGCAGCAAATGATCTTTGAGCGGTCATTTCGTTTTTCTTGCATGTGTTCATGCTCCTTTCATACCTCCGAGTATTACCGTGATCAATTTGATGTTTTCAAGCAGGTCTTCGTCTACGGATTGACCTGCTTCTATTCTTTTCAGTTGATCCAAGATAGATTCCATGTGATCCTTGAGCGCTTTGTACACTCTGGGGTTTCCATGGACGACGATATCTCTGTTGAGACATCTCCTGTAGCAGTATTCCTGCTTCGGCAATCCTGAGAGAGCGACTGCGGTATTGATCTGCTCGTTTTCTTCAGGAGACACTCTGAAACCTACAGTGATATTCCTGAAGCGGTTGTGCTTGTCGACATTTTTCTTGAACATATCAGTTGGTTCCTTTCTGTTCCTGCAATTTGTTGACCATCTCTTTTTGAACGGATGGGAATAGGTGAGAGTATCTGTAAGTGATCTCAATAGCCTCGTGGCCTACCCGTTCCGCAATTGCCAGCGGTGTGAATCCCATATTGATCAGCAGGCTGATGTGACTGTGCCGAAGATCATGAATGCGGATCGTCTTGACCCCTGCAAGCTTGGAATACTTTTTCATTTTCAGAAGCAGATAATCTTTGCTTACCGGAAACAGTCTGTCATTGGGATCAATGTGATACTGGAGAGATATATACTCTTTGACTTCCTCGATCAGGAATTCTGGAAGAGAAATCGTCCGAACACTTTTCTTTGTTTTCGGTTTGGTTATGACATCCTGTCCATGAATCCGATGATATGTTTTGGTGATAGAGAGGGTTTGATTGTCATAGTCAAAGTCCGACGGTGTCAGCGCCAACAGCTCTCCTTCTCTAATCCCGGTCCAGTACAATACCTCGAAGGCGTAGTATGAGAGCGGATCATTCATGGCTTGGTAACTGAACTTTTCGTATTCCTCCTTGGTCCAGAAGTTGATTTTAACTTCATCTTCTGACCCCATATTTCCGACTTTACGAGCCGGGTTTGATCGGAGGTCATAGTTGTTTACTGCGAAATTGAAGATGCAGCTGAGCTGGTTGTGGATTGTCTTGAGATAGCTTTTAGAATACGACCCTCCGTTCTCGGATTGATGGGATATCAGTTCATTCTGCCATGCAATCACATCCCGGGTTGTTATAGCGTTTACTGCTTTTCCTCCGAAATACGGAATTATATGTGCCCTGATTACATGCAGCTTCATCTCATAAGTGCTTTGCTTTAGTCTGGGTTTCATCGTCTCAAGATAGACATCGATGAAATCTGACATCTTCATATCCATACTGGCATTCTGCTGTAATTCGAAATCGTTCTCCCATAGAACGGCATCTTTCTTGGTTGTGAAGCCTCTCTTGCATTTTTGCTTTCGCTTTCCCTTTGAATCGAAGTAGTAAACCATCGAATACCATTTTCCGGTACTCTTATCCTTGTACACCGACATTTTTGTTGTCCTCCGTGAAAAACCTTTTCATGAAATAATTGCGGTCTGTCCGTCCCTGGATGACGATCAGACCTTTGGCTTTAAGCTCTTCATTGAGCATGCGGATGTACTTGTAGCTGGAAGCCTTTGTAACACCAAGGATCTCAGCTACTTCGTCTGGGTAGATAAATCTTTTTTCCATTTTTTCTCCTTTTCTTTTTTCTGCACAAATACTTCTTTCGTGTCGGAATACTTGCTGAGTCGCCTTCCGAGTCGCCCGGGCGAGGATGCCGTCCCGGTCTGTGCGTCCTGGGTTTCGGCGGTTTTACTATGTGGAAACCTCCCACAACTTAAACCTAAATAGGTAAGTAATGGCTATTATAATATTCAATAATAGTTAAGTCAATACCGAAATTATTACGAAAATTAAACAATTTACGGTATTTTCTATTGACTGGCTTAAACGCAGATGTTAAAATGAGCGCAAGGTTGATAAAGGATGGTAAATCCTGATAAATCTGCATAAAAGATAACGGAGGACATTTTTATGTCTGTTGGCAGCAGAATTCGTCATTTTAGGCAAAAAAATAATTTAAAACAGCGAGAACTTGGGTTGATGATTGGGCTTTCAGATGTATCTGCTGAGGTCAGAATTAACCAATATGAGTCCGGAGCGAGAACTCCGAGGCCTGATGTGCTCCGAAAGCTTGCTGATGTGTTTCATATTTCACCTCGTGCATTGATCGATTCAGATGTTTATTCGGGTATTGGATTTATGCATACGATGTTTGCTATTGAAGATACCTACGATCTGGAAGTTATGCGTATGGGGACAGATGTTGTTGTGCGATTCAAGGATGCGAGCGTGGCGAGTATGGGACCGACTTCTACAACACCTGCTGTGGAGACTTGTCTGCTTGAATGGGCCACGAAATATATGAGCTGGCAGAATGGGGAGATCACCAGAGAAGAGTATGATTCGTGGCGGTACAATTTCCCGGAGGAATACCTGAAAGAAGTCGAAGAGACATACACTGAGGATCAGATGCCATCTCCGTATATGGAGAAGTACATATCCCTGAAAAAAGAGTTAGACCAGAGCAAGTAACTAACTGTCAAAGTAATAAAAAAGCCTGATTCAAATGCCATTTCTTGACATCTAAATCAGGTTTTTAAATACTGTACAGTATTTTATAGTGTGGTTGTTATTATCAAATTATTATCAATTTGACTTTTGAGAGTCCGCAAACCCTAGTAAATAAAGGGGTTTCCGCAATTCACTCAACTATTCCCACTCGATGGTTGATACAGGTTTGTCAGACATATCCCAGAGAACGCGGTTCACTCCGGGCACTTCTGCGATCACACGGTCGCGGATGGTGCGCAGGGTCTCCCAAGGGAGAACTACAGATTCTGCCGTGACTGCATCTACAGTGTTGATGGCGCGGATGACGACAGCCCAACCCATGTAGCGCTTGCCGTCCTTGATGCCGGTAGACTGCATGTCGGGAATAACGGCAAAATACTGCCAGGGCGTCTCATCAAGTTTGCCTATCTCTTCTCTAACGATAGCATCTGCTTCACGAAGGGATTCCAGCCTATCACGGGTTATGGCGCCAACACAGCGTACGCCGAGACCGGGACCGGGGAACGGTTGACGATATACCATGTTGTCAGGAAGTCCGAGAGCTTTTCCGACTACTCTTACTTCGTCTTTGTAAAGCAGCTTTACAGGCTCTACGAGCTCGAAATTCAGATCTTCCGGAAGACTGCCGACGTTATGATGAGCTTTGACACCGACGCTCTCAAGGATATCGGGATAGATGGTGCCCTGAGCGAGGAACTCGATGCCGTCCAGTTTCTTTGCCTCTTCCGCAAAGACATCGATGAACTCTTTTCCAATGATCTTACGTTTCTGCTCGGGATCGGTCACACCGGCCAGCTTGTCAAGGAATCTGTCGACTGCGTCGACATATACCAGGTTGGCATCCATCTCACCGCGGAAAACACTGATGACCTGTTCGGGTTCACCTTTGCGCAGAAGGCCGTGGTTTACATGGACGCATGTGAGCTGCTTTCCGATAGCGCGGATAAGAAGTGCAGCTACTACAGATGAATCTACGCCGCCGGACAGTGCCAGCAGGACCTTTTTGTCCCCGACCTGTTCCTTAACAGCTGCAACCTGTTCTTCGATGAATTCTTTAGCCAGTTCTTCGGTGGTGATCCTCTTCATGCTCTCAGGACGCACATTACCAGACATTTTTATTCCTCCATTATTCTTCAGAACGGAAAACGAAACCGTTTTCGTCAGCTTTATCTATTATTGCAAGACTGTGGACGTTGTAGCCGGCGGCGCGGAGATTTGCTCCTCCGGGCTGGAAGCCTTTCTCTACTGCTATGCCTATACCGGTAAGTTCGGCTCCGGACTGCCTGATGATATCGATAAGACCGTTCAGT